>MTKX01001238.1_pt2 | contig 19860 bp, 22 predicted proteins | sample 1042771 | NCBI WGS metagenome assembly MTKX01 (sample SAMN06212183, study PRJNA360534) | anaerobic digester metagenome | biome: Wastewater treatment plant; material: sludge; isolation source: anaerobic digester fed with sludge from wastewater treatment plant | place: Denmark: WWTP Randers ... | reverse complement strand
ACCAGAAAATTACGACCAACAGCGCACACAGTTAACAACAATTAATGCAGGGACTATTGTGTTGTCTGCCAATGTAGATTCCGCACAATACCCCCTTGCCCGTATATTTTTAGTCAGCAGGAATGTGTCTATCAGATTTACCGGAAACACGAATGTCAATATTTTAGATGCTGTCCATAACAGTATTTTGCAATGTGAGATTAGGGCAACAGCGGGGACAGGGACAACATTTTATGGCAATGGCCTGAACACTTCTTACTCTAATACTATCTCAGGTACTATATCAGGATGTAACCGTGGTCTGGCCTATTCTTACTCTAACACTATATCAGGTACTATATCAGGATGTGCCTATGGCCTGTTCTATTCTTACTCTAATACTATCTCAGGTACTATATCAGGATGTAACAATGGCCTGAACATTGCTTACTCTAATACTATCTCAGGTACTATATCAGGATGTAACAGTGGTCTGATCGATTCTTACTCTAATACTATCTCAGGTACTATATCAGGATGTAACAGTGGTCTGATCAATTCTTACTCTAATACTATCTCAGGTAGTATATTAGGATGTAACAATGGTCTGGTCTATTCTTACTCTAACACTATATCAGGTACTATATCAGGATGTAGCAGTGGCCTGAACTATTCTCACTCTAACACTATCTCAGGAACTATATCAGGATGTACCTATGGCCTGAACTATTCTTACTATAACACTATCTCAGGAACTATATCAGGATGCAGCTATATATCCCGTAAATCAATTAACAATGTTCTGCGCAACAATGCCGATATAGGAGTGCAAACGGTAATTTATGGCATTAATACTGCCTACGAACACAACCGCCTCAAATGTGAGAACCTGAATAGGGTAGATGGGACACATAAAATCTACGACAATTATGGAGATGTACTGAAAACAGCCTGTGACGGCACAGGTGACGCGCCAAGCGTGGACCCTGACAGAGGAAGCGGGTACTGCCTTGAGGCATCAAATATACAGCAAAATTGTGTTGATGTAAATTCTGCATTGCGAATAATAGAGGATGTCCGTATATGGCTTGCAGCAGGAACACACACCCTTGCCTATAAGGTACAAACAACATACACCACTTCGGTAGATTTAGTCCTTACCATTGATTACATCGGTACAGACGGCGTAATTACCAGAGCGACAAAATCAGCGGCAGTGGCAACAAGAGATAATGATGCAGACTGGACGAAAACTATCACCTCTGATTCATTTACAACTACAGAAGATGGATGGATAACGGTAAGTCTTGATCTGGTTGAGTATGAGGCCAATGATGAAGTTTATGTCTGGCCTGAACCAACCATAACATGAGGATAGATGGCAACTGAGATTAAATGGGCTGACGGACAGGCAATACTAGCAGAAAGCGAGATTCGCTGGTCTGATGGTGGAGTGTTTTGCTATTGGTATGAGGCGGAAAGTGGGACAAATGTTGATGTCTCCGCTACCTGTCAATCTCTTATCCTCACCAAATACAACGCCACAGTAAATGCCGAAATAAACGTAGCAGCGACCTGTCCGGGGCTTGTCGTAACACAATATGATGCCACGGTCAACGCAGAGGTAAGCATAGCGGCGGGGTATGATGAACTTACCCTTACCCAATACCCCGCTACAGTAAACGCAGAGATAAGTGTTGCCGCAACGCTTGAGGAACTTACACTCACAGCCTACGGGGCAAGTATAAGTGCCGGGGTTAATGTAGCGGCAACCTGCCAGTCCTTAACCCTCACGCAGTATGCAGCATCAATCAAGTCTGACACTACCTTTACTGCAAGCTATGATGAACTAATTGTTACTGCCTATGCAGCCGATGTAGACATAGATGTTAACGTTGCTGGCACTTGTCAGGCTCTCACCCTTACGACCTACGATGCAGCGGTCAAGGTAGACACGAATATACTGGCAAGTTTCGATGAACTGATACTGACAACACCAGCGGCAACGGTTTCAGTGGCAGCATTGGAATATACCCTGATGACGGAAGGAGTGTTTATCATGGTAGACCTTGGTGGCGGGGTTGTCTATCTCAAACCGGCAAGCCCGAAGATAAAGGCCGCTATTAGCACAGGACACGTTACAGAAATATGATAACAATAATATTTTATAGGAGGTAACAAAAATGGCAAGAGGTGATGTAGTAGTTTTTGAAGAAGCAATGGCAAAGATGCTGGATGGTGATTGGGCTTCAACTGACCATTTCTACTGTGCAATCTGCGATAATACGGCAACCCCCGCAGCATCAACGGCAACACCTGTCTTGGGTGACTTTACTCAGGTTGGCAATAGTGGGACATATGTGACAGGCGGTACGGATTTAGGAACACTTGCCGACCTTGTCACTGAAGCGGACGGAGTGGTTACGTTTGATAGTGCCACGAACCCCACATGGGCGCAGGATGCCAGTAACGACACGGATGCCTATTGGGGTATTATCTACAACTATACCGATGCCAGCAATGATGCCGTGGCTTACGTTGACCTCGGCGGGCCTGTGGATATGACGGCAGGGGATTTGACTATCACATGGAACGGCAGCGGGATATTTACGATAACAAAAGCAGCATAGGAGGTACCTCACCACGCTTGGAGGTTAACTTAACAACAGGCCATGTAGGAGAGATCACATGAAAGAGATAGTGACAATAAGCAGGTATTGGAACAAGCCATTTATTAAGGTTGTAGTTACAAATGATGATATCTCATTATCAATTCCACTAGTTGATTTCATAGACGCAGTAAAGAAGGAGATAGGTTCTGTTAGATGGATAATAAAGAATGAAACATTTGAGTATATATTAGATAAGGCTGTAAAAGTAGTGATAGAGAAAGTAAAGGAAGAAAGTAGTAAGGGAGTATAACTTTAGTGAAATTTTCACCATAGGAGGATACAATGGCAGCTGGAACAGCTTACAATATGTTTAAGAAACTTCTTCTGGACGGGAGTATCGACTTCACCAACGATACTTTCAAGATGATACTTCTCCCAGATACTCACACGCCTGATATAGACGCCGATGAATACTATGATGATGTCTCTGGAGATGAGCTTACAACAGCTGGAGGATATACTGCTGGTGGAGCAACTCTCGCTGGAAAGGCTGTAACTGTAGATGATACAGACGACGAAGGCGTCTTTGACTGCACAGATATCTCCTGGACAGCCGATGGTACAGGCTTCACTTGTCGATATGCTATCCTCTACAAAGATACAGGCGACCCAGCTACAAGTCCCCTCATAGCATACTGGGACTTTGGTACTAATCAGAATCCAGTCTCTATGACTTTCTCCTTAGTCGTGAACGTTGAAGGTTTGATTAATATAGAGTAATCTATGAATGTAGATCTTGACGTTGTAGTTATAACTATATCTCCACAGAAGCTTGAAGTAAGTGGAATCTATCTAGAGACTGTTGTCCTGACAGTTGTCCCTAAGGAATTCTTCTCTGGTACTCTTGTTGTCTATCTAGGAGACTACACAGGAGTTTCAGATCTTGGAGACGCTTATGGAGACCCTGGAGTTTTACTCACAGTAAAGTTTCCAACTATAGCTACTCCACTAAATGGAAAGGTCTATCTTTCTCCATTAGTTATAACTATTACTCCAATAGACATACAACCTTACCAACCTCGTAGTACCTGTGAACTAACTGGTATGTTAGATCGTCTGAGACTAGATGGATGGGCAGGAGCTGTCTCAGGAGATATGACTTGTGAGCTTTCTTCTCTCTTAAATTTTATGAGAACAGGACTTTCAGAACCTACATATTCTCCACCTATAGAAGTAGTAGCTGATAGAAAACAAGGATTCTGGATTGACTCTAGTGAAATATTTACTTTTACACTTACAGATACAGCATCAAATCATGTACTTATTGTTTTTATTACTTACGATGGAGACAGGACTTGTTCAAGTGTAAAATGGAATGGAGTTGATATGACTTACTGGTCTCATGTTCACCAAGGTATAGGTGGTGGTGGAGATAGATGTATGGATATGTGGACACTTGTTGACCCTGATTTAGGAATTCATGATCTTGAGATAACAATTCCTAGTAATGATAATGCTGCTGTAGTTACTTTCTTGCATTATACAGGATGTAAGTCTGGAGATCAATTTGGAGATAATCCTGTATCGCAATATAATGGAAGAATAATAGGTTCAATAGGTACTTATGGTGGTTACGATATTACCTGTACTGAAGGTGATTTAGTTATAGACCATGTTTCAGTATCTCCTTCAGCGAGTCTTACTGGAGGACTTGGAGAAGAAACATATGAATATTCTTCATATCTAAACCATATATTTGGTTCTAAAGTTATAGGATCTGCAACATTAAAGTCATCTATTTGGACTAGTGATATAGATACTGATTGGGCTCAGATTCTACTTGTTCTTAAAGGTAATTCAATCGCACCATCAACAACTTATACCCCTGTAGGCGATAGCAACTGTTCTCTATCTGAACTAACTGAGCTTATCCTTACTGAGTACAATGCACCTTCTGTCTCCTCTATAGCCTCACATTATGGAGACGCTGTTCACCTGTCATTCGCAGATAACGATGGTCAGGGTTATGTGAAAGTTGGAGCTGGAGATGATAGGATACTACTAATCTTCGTAGCCTACCATCGTATGGGACTCTATCCTAAGCCTTTTCTCAATAGTGTAACATATGGAGGAACTGCTTTAACTAGGTTAACTAGGGTAGATGGAGCTGGTGGAGTAGGTCCTACTGTAGAAGTGTTCTATATGCTAAGTCCACCAGTTGGCACAGCACTAGCTGAGATACTGCTAGCTTATAACTCACAATGGGTATCTGCTACAGCAGTATGGTTCTCTGGAGTTAACCAGAGTAATCCATTTGCTAGTACTACATACAATGCACTAAATAGTGTGCAGGAGATATCCACTATCATTGGCATAGGTACAGGGCAGTATCCTCTAGACTTTGTAGCTTGTATAGACGCTACTTGCACTATGGCTCCAGATGATGCTACACAGACTGTTATAGCGAATGGTGTCGTAGGAAATATCTTGAGAGGAATATCTCATAGAAACGGGCAGACTGGAAATAAGATCTTCCAATGGGAGAAGACAAGTGAGCTAGCTGTAAGTGCTTTTACTCATGTAGCTATATCTCTTTCTCCATCTAGTCTTAGTACTGTTCCTCTGGAAGTAGAAGAACCTACTGACGACTGCGAGCTATCATGGGCTGTCTATGATGTTATAAATGCTATAAGGGGGACTGTACACTGATGGATTATATAGAAGTAAGAGAGAATATGAAGACTGGAGATTGTCTGTTGTTTAGTAGCTTCAGTCCAATAGCTGCAGGTATAAAGTTCTTCACAGGGAGTACTTGGTCACACGCTTCCCTTATCATCAGGCTGTCGGAGTATGAAGGAGAAGAGAGGCATAGGTACTACGTAGAAGCCACGAGTCCTACAGTAAAGCTGACAAGGCTAACAGCCAAGATGATGGATTATACAGGAGTAATCGCTTGGCTTCCTCTTCCTAAGTACATGGATAAAGATAGGATACTAATGGGCTGTATGATGCTTCAGCTTATCGATAAGAAGTACGACTATGGTAGCGTACTGAAACAACTCTTCAGGCGGGTAAGCACAGACGCCGATAGATTCTTCTGCTCTGAACTCTGCGGTTATATCTGGGGTATTGAGTGCATAGACGGTAAGGCACCGACTCCAGCTGACATACCTGGCTTAGATATATTCAAGGGTATAGAGCCAGTAATAATCTACGATGGGAGGAACGGACATGAGTAAAGATGGACAGACTAACTTAGCTGGTTTCATAGGTGGCTTAGCTATCATCGCTCAGTGGATAGCTGGAAAATGGGGAATAGACCTCGGCATAACAGCTGATTTCCTAAGTGCTATAGCACTCGTGGCAGGCTTGGTAATCGCCTGGTATGTTGGTAAGACAGGAAATAACACTAAGCCTGAGCAGGACAAAATCTTAGGAGAAGGTAAATAAACTGTGGTGAAATTTTCACATGAGGTGGCTCTTGACTGACCATGTTCTAGCAAATGAGGAGATAGAAGAAATACTAGTAAACTGCTGTGCTTCTACAAGAGTCACTGCACCTACCCTATTCCCAGATCGCTTCTATCTCCCTTTCGCTCCTATTCATAATCCTATCTTTGCTATCCTAGACGATGATACTATAGATAAGGCAGTAATAACAGCCCCTCGAGGTCTCGGCAAGACTAGTATAATAAACCTAGCATATCCTGCTAAGAAGATACTCTTCCGTGAGAAGAAGTTTATTGTTCCTATCAGTAACTCTTCCACACAGGCAGTGATGCAATCGGAGAACTTAAAACGTGAACTTACGACTAACCATATCATTCGAAGTATCTTTGGACCTATTAAATCCAGCGTACCTAGCGACGCTTTCACAAAAGATATGTGGGTTACTGAAGGAGGCACACTCGTCTTTCCTCGTGGAACGGGTCAGCAAGTCCGAGGAATCTTGCACAATGACGAGCGACCAGACCTTATCATTGGAGATGACCTCGAAGACTCCGAAAGTGTTAGATCTGAAGACCAGAGAAAGAAGCTCAAAGAATGGTGGTTCGCAGACGTACTCGGTTCTACGTCTCGCTTCAGGAAGAACTGGAAAATTGTCGTTATCGGCACGCTATTGCACGAAGACTCACTCTTAGCTAATCTAATGGACGACCCTAACTGGGTACATCTGAATATAGATATATGTGATGATAACTATAACAGTCTATGGCCCGACTTTATGTCGAATGAGGATATAAGGAAGCTGGCTGAGACCTATCGTGCCCAAGGATTGCTAGATACGTTCTTTAGGGAATATAGAAACAAGGCTATAAGTACAGAAGATGCTACATTCCTACAGTCATACTTTAAGTACTATGACGAGGGAGAATCTAACCTAAGTAAATCGAAGGCTATCGAAAATGTCGTTATCATTGACCCTGCAAAGACTACTAAACTACATAGCGCACATTCCGCTGTCGTTGGTGTGGGTATTAATCTTGGTGCTAACCGTATCTATCTTCGGGACGTATCTGCTGGTATGTTTCATCCTGATAAGTTGTACGACGAAGCCATCAAGATGGCTCAGAGAATTAAAGCAAATGTTATAGCAATCGAAGTTACCTCTCTAAACGAGTTCATAACATATCCACTGAGGAATGAGTTGATGCGAAGAGGGATTGAGATTGAGCTAGTAGAGCTCCATGCGAGAGCGAAGAAGGAGGACCGTATAGCTGGTCTTGTTCCTTTCTATCGCAGAGGTCTAGTCTATCATAATAAGGCAGTAAGCACTCCGCTTGAGGAACAGTTGCTTAGCTTCCCTAGAGCTAAGAGATTCGACATAATGGATGCTTTTGCTTATATAGTTGAATTGCTAGAACAGGGGGAGCGGTACTTCTACCCAAGAACAGATAACGTGAGTGAACTGGAGCTGGCTGAGAATAAGAGAATGCTAGAGGAAGATGAGATGGATTCAATCTTCGTGGATGAAGAAGACTTCGACTATGGTGACGATATAGTGGAGAAGGCAAGTTGGAGGACTGTATGACTAATGTAAGTTATCCTAGTTTCTTTATTGAGTTTTGGTTTTATCTACTTAATATATGGGAAGTTTGTGAATTTTGGGTCTATGATGGATTTATAGATTATCCATGTGTAGGTGATTGTAGTTATACTTATAACTATAATTATAAAGACTATATGATGACTAGACAAATACCATCAATATATATCTTGACTACTATGGTAAAAACTGATAAACTTACATCAATGGGTGAACTATTATGAGGCAAGTGCAGGGCAGTTACAATAGAAGGTCTACAGAAGCACTTAAGGAAATTAACTACGATTACGGCTATCCTCCAGAGGTTGGTAATCTTAAGCCTGGGACGGAGAAGCATGATAAGATAGTTAAGGAGATATTAGATAGAGCACAGGCTAGCTACGACGTTATGAGTCGTAGGCATGACTACTGGAAGAAGATAGATCATACTCTCACGGCTTATATAACACTAGACGACGAGGAGGAGTACGTTCTTGAAAAAGACACTAGGAAGCCAGTATCTATCGTTGTTCCTTATAGCTATGCAACTATTGAAACTATCCTTACATATTGGGTATCTGTATTCCTTGAAAACCCTATATTTAGGTATCGCGGTTTTACTAGTGAAGATACAGTCGGCTCTATCATGCTTGAGAAAGTTATCGAGCTGCAGTGTATCAGGAACAAGGTTGCCCTAAATCTACACACACAGTTCAGAGACAGTCTAGCCTACGGCTTCGGTGCTTCGAGCCCATACTGGAACTCACACTGGGGACATAGATCTATCTTCGACAAGACTACAGGAATGAAAAGAAGAGAGCCTACGAGACTTTTCGAAGGCAACGCTCTTATGAATATAGACCCTTACCTGTACCTACCAGACCCTAGCGTTCCTATACAGGACGTACAGAAGGGTGGATTCGTAGGATGGATAGATAAAACAAACTATCTCGATACACTAAATAGTGAGCGGTATGACCAAGATATGTTCAACGCTAAGTACATTGCTCATATAGATGGACATACTTCTACGATACCAGAAGACACATCAGGCAGGGAAACTAAGGTTGGTGGCGAAGCTAGGAACGCTGAGATATCAGACATAACTCGTCCTATCGATATCACCTATATGTTCATTAACATCATTCCTAAGGAATGGAAACTGGGTCTCGGTGAGTATCCAGAAAAGTGGCTCTTTATGTTGGCTGGTGATGAAGTCCTCCTCAAAGCTCAACCCCTCAACCTCGACCATAACCTCTACCCTGTAACCATATGTGCTCCAGACTACGATGGATACTCCCTCACTCCAATCAGTAGGCTTGAGATAATCTATGGCTTGCAGGGAATACTAGACTTCCTCTTCACCAGCCACGTTGCTAATATAAGGAAAGCTATCAACGATATGCTGATAGTAGACCCTTACTTAATAAATATGTCAGATCTCAAGAAGCCAGGTCCTGGCAAACTAATACGCACTCGTCGTGCTGTATGGGGCAGAGGTGTCNNTACTAGAAACCATATGCAGGACGCAGGTATAGTCATGGACGTTATGCAAAGAAGTTCATCTGCTGTCGACTCTCTTATGGGAATAATAAGGGGAGGCTCAGAACGCCGCAGTGCCACAGAATCTAGGGATACGAGGATGTCAGCGCTTAGCCGCTTGGCTAAAAGTACCAAGATAGCGTCCATTATGACTATGCAGGACCTGGCGTATATGTTTGCTAGCCACACTCAGCAACTGATGGAGAATGAGACTTATATCTCTACAGCTGGAAGATTTCAACAGGAGCTCGAGGAAGAGTACGGATTCTCGACAGGTATGAAAGTAAGCCCTATGGACTTGCTTATAAACTACGATATCGTAAGTCACGACGGCACTATAGAAGCAGGTGAGTTCGCTGAAGTCTGGCTACAGATGTATCAGACTCTAGCACAGAATCCTGCTGTTGGTTCTGGTTTCGACATGGTTCGTATCTTTAAGCATCTAGCAAGAATCTCAGGAGCAAAGAATGTAAATGAGTTCGTGAGGAAGGGTGGAAGTGCACAGATAAAGCTGAAGCAAGATGAAGAGATAGAAGCCGAAGTGCAGAAAGGAAATATGAGGCCGATATGAAAGACCCTACTGTGAAATTTTCACAACAGTTAGAGGACAATCTACCTGATATAGAGGAGCTTAGAAACTTCGTAAAAGGTAGGATATGGAAGTATCTAGAGGCTACTCTAATGGTCAGGATAGAAGGATGTAGAGATGACCTTGAGAGAGGACAGTCTGACGACTTAGATACACTTAGGATAAATCAGGGAAGGGCTGAGGAACTGCGATTCATTGCAGCTTATCCACAGTTTCTTATAGATAACTATGAAAATCTAAGAGATGAGATAAAAACGAAACAGGAGGAGAAAGATGGAAAATAATACAGGAACAGGAACAGGAGAAGGTGGAGGAAGTGAGGGTAAGGCTGACGCCAGCGGTGATGTTGGAGGTGGAGATGCATCATCTCCTGTCCAATCTCAGATTGCTGATATGCTTGGTACTTTTCTTGACGATAAGGCGAGTAACAAGGAACCTGAAGACATTACAAAAGGTGTTGACGAGGAAACAGATGAAGCTGGGAAAGACACTGGTGAAGAAGGGAAAGATACTCCTGCAGTAGAAGAACCTGCAGAGAAAGATAAAGCTGAAGCGAAACCTGACGGAGAAGGTAAGGAAGCTACTGACGATACTCGCGATTCACAGATCGCAAATCTAACAGAGCAAGTAGCTGCCTTGTCGCAACAAATAAGTGCACTTCTCAATAGTCAAGCAAAGCCTAAGGAAGAGCCGAAGCGCGACACGGTTGACGATGACTTCGAGGAAGTCAAGAAAGATCTCGTGTCTGAATTTGTGAACTCTGATGAGGAGTATGACCAAGCCTTTGACAAGCGTGAGAAGATGAATGAGATACTTAAGCGAGTCCAAGAATCTTCTGTACAGGGTGTTCTGAGAGCTATACCTAAGATTATAAACAAGGTAGTTCCGCAGTATGTCCAGATGTATCAGAAGACTATTGACTTCTACACTAAGCATCCAGACCTTAAACCTCATGCTCAATTTGTTGGTCAAGTGACAAACGACATAGTCTCCAAGAATCCCGACTGGGATATGGACAAGGTCTTCGCTGCGCTGGGTGGAGATGACAAGGATGTAGGAGAAGTAAGAAAGAGACTCGGGCTTAAGAAGAGTGCCGAGACTGCAGCTAAGAAATACAACGTAGCACGACCTGCTTTTGGAAAGGCCCAGTCCGCCAGACAAGGCGTCGATGCAGCTGCAAAGCTGACTGGAGTCGAGAAGGAGATAGCTGATATGTTAAGTACAGAAGAATTGTAGGAGGTACCTTATGGGATTAGACCATAATATAAACGAAAACATGAGGGACGACGATACTCTCTCTAGCTCGCAAACAAGCGCTGGAGCCAGTGTTGCCGCCTCTGCTGCGACTTCAGCTGTAGGGTCAGTTGCTGCTAGTGCAGGTCTTTCAGCTGGAGACTCAGCTGGAGCATCTGCAGGAGCAAGCACTGGAGCATCTGCCGCTGCAAGTTTAGCAACATCTGCTGCAACCTCAGCCGTGACAAGGTTGAGTACAGTAGATAGTATTACACTAAGTACTAGCACTAGTGCTGATACTAGCGCAAATACAAGATTCTCGGCCGCTGACAGTACAATAACTGTCGCATATTCAAGTGCTGATACCTCGGTAATAACAAGGATGAGTACTGTGGATAGTACTAACCTGAGCGCTGGAAACTCAGCTGATACATCCTTGATAACAAGGTATAGTACAGCTGATTCAGTAGTGCTGTCGAGTTCAGTTTCTGCTGACACAAGTGCTATTTCTAGATTAAGTACCGTTGACAGTATCAACTTATCTGCAGCGGTAAGTGCAGTAACAAGCGTTAATACAGGCGATTCAACTACAATAAGCACTGGCATTAGTCAGGCTGTATCAGCAGCTACGAGTGCTCAGTCAGGAGTATCTGCACTTGACTCAACAGTAACATCAAGTGCTACATCAATGGATACTTCTGTTATCGCAAGGATGTCCACGGTTGATAGCTCGAACTTGTCTACAGCGACAAGTGCTGACGGTAGTATGGCTACGAGATATGCCAGTGCTGACACTTCTCTCAAGGCAGNNACTGATACATCTGTGATAGCTAGATACAGCGCTGCTGACAGTACACTTACCTCGGCTATTAGCAGACTAAACAGCTCTGCAAAGTCAGCTGGATGGAGTACATACTAATATGAAAGTAGCTCATTGGACATTCTTCAACGGCTCAGGACTAGCCAATATGGCAGCTGAGATGGCTGAGGCTGAAAAACCCTTCGGGGTTGACGTTGTAATCTGCGACACGCAGAAACCAGCAACTTGGGCAGCTGGGATGGACGCTGATATTCATGTAGTTCATTCTCATGTCCCAGATGCTATCTCGTTCGATAAGACGAAGAAACTGGTTGATGTCCAGCACGGTTCTCCTGAACACACGTTCGAACTGAGCGTGACGCAAGGGTTGTATGGAGCCTATGGTGCTAGTGACAGCTTAGCTGTAAGTGGCTTTCTCTTGAAGAGAGCAGACGCTGTAGTCTCTATGTGGGAACGTCAGGCTTATCTACTAGAGAGCATGACGAGGACAAAGGTCTACACTGTTCCAATGGGAGTTGACACAAAGTTCTGGATGCCTGTACCTAAACAAAAGCTATTGTCTGGGAAGCCATCTGTCTTAACAGGAGAGAACTCACATACTTGTAAGTGGCCAGTGGACATCATGTTCACTTGGGGAAAGATAGCTGAGCAGCTTCACGATGCACGCTTGCACGCTATCAACGTCCCGCACGACCAACACAAGTGGTGGTTTCCTCTTGCTTATATGACTAACACCATGTATAGTGCTTACGTGAGTGGCTTCAGGTGTAATAAGAACCAACTGAGAGACTTCTTTTGTGCAGCTGATTACTACTATTCTCCAGTAGAATATGGAGACCATAATAGGGTAAGTCTCGAAGCTGCAGCGTGTGGAACTAAAGTAATAAGCTACCGAGGTAACCAGTGGGCTCACTACTGGATAACTGAGGGAGACCAAAGAATTCAAGTACAGGAAATGCTGGCGATTCTCAAGGGTGAGACAAAGCCTAGGGAAGTGCCAAAGGTTCCTGATATTACGGAAACAGCTGAGGCTATGCTAAAGGTATACGAGGAGGTTCTGCGGAAATGAGAATACACGAGACAGCTAAGATAGGAAAAGGAACGAAAATCGAGGACACAGCTGTCATACAAGAGAACTGTGAAATCGGTGAAAACTGTTTTATTGGTCACTATGTTGTAATGAGACCGAATACGAAGATAGGAAATGATACTGTTATTGGTCATCTAACTGTCTTCGAAGGCGACTGTTCAGTGGGCAGTAAGTGTCTTATACACGCACAGTGTCATATAACCAAAGGCGCTGTGATTGAAGACCTTGTCTTTATAGCACCTATGTTCTGCGGCTGTAATGATAACTATATGGTTCATAACAGGAGGCATATAAAGCCTTTTATAGTGAATGGGTATACTATCAAGAGAGCAGCAAGGATAGGTGCTGGTGTAAAAGTTCTACCTGGGGTTACAATAGGAGAGAATGCTATAGTAGGCGTCGGCTCCATTGTAACTAGAAACGTTATGCCTGGAACTGTGTTCTATGGTTCCCCAGGTAGGATAAAAGGTTTAGTCGATAAAATCGAATATCTCTAATAGGAGGATTTACCATGAGTGCATTTGCTGGAATGAGAGGAACTGGAGATTGGGTAACTGACCAGANNGATGCTGCTTCGTCTCTATCCCAATGGTGAGATGCCGCTGACGGCTATTACAAGTAAACTGAAACAAGAAAAAGTTGACGACCCTGAGTTCAACTGGTGGACAAAGAAGTTTCCAGACCAGGCTGGGGCAATTACTGGAGTTTATTTAGATTCATCTCTTTCGAGTTCGTATGTCTCAAGCTATCCTACAGGTGGAGCTGGTGCAGTTGCTGGCACGACTATCTATCTGAAGATGGCAGCTGCAACGATAGCAGAGGTAAGGGTTGGACATCAGCTTATCGTCAGAGATGTCTCAGCTCCGTACGTAGATGTCAATGTCAAAGTAACGGCAAGGACAGTGAATGGAGCAAACTCCTACCTCACCTGCACAATGCTTGAGGACGACGATAATGACTACGACATCAGGGCAGCTTCTAGCTACAACCTTGGAACCGCAGATCGTTTCGTTGTAGTCGGCAACATAAACGAGGAAGGTGCCGCTATGCCAGCTTCTTTGTCATACGACCCTACCAAGTACTACAACTATACACAGATCTTCCGTACCCCGCTCAGCATCACCAGAACTGCTCGCTTAANNAAAGAGAGTGCCTTGAGCTTCATGGAGTTGAAATGGAGAAGGCATGGCTCTTCGGTGTTCCGACTGAGAATACTGGAAGTGGTGGAAAGCCTGAGAGAACAACTCAGGGTATCATCGACTTCGTTCGGCAGAACGTTGTAGCGAATCATAACTGCTACAGCATGAATACTACCTACACAGGCAAAGGTTGGACTGAGTCTGGTGGTGGTGAGACATGGCTCGACAGCTACCTCGAAACACTCTTCAGGTTTGGCTCATCTGAGAAGCTCGCAGTTTGCGGCTCGACTGTTCTGCTCGCTATGAAGAGACTGGCGCTCGCAGGCGCTCACATGGACATCACTCCGAAGACGACAAGCTATGGCTTGAAGATCATCGAGTGGACTACGCCTTGGGGCACTATCAACCTTAAACTCCATCCGTTGATGAGCCAGGAATCTTCCTTCAGGAAGATGATGGTTCTCTTCGAACCAAAGAATGTCGTTTATCGCTATGTAACAGATACGACTTTCTTTGGCGAAGGTGGAAAGACCGCAGCTGAGGGAACCAACTACGGACGTTACGACGCCACGAATGAGGAATTCCTTACTGAGGCTGGCTTGGAACTTCGGCATCCTGATACCTTTATGGTACTCGATGGATTCGGAGACGATTGTCCGTAATAGGACATCTAAACAGAAGTGGGTGGGGAGCTTCGGCTCCCCATCCTACTGTGAAATTTTCACCACAGGTGATATATGACACTATCAGAAATAAGAGAATTATTTGTAGAACTTTCAGGTAGAGAAGATTTACTTCAAAATGATTCAGTTGTCTCAGCTGACTTATACATCAATGAAGGTTCTAAGGAACTAGACCGCAGACTATTCGGTGGTAAGACGCTTGCAAGTTATACTACTGATATAGCTGCTGGTCAGATACTCGTGTCTATCCCAAACTGTAGACTCATCAAGGAAGTGTGGCTCTTTACTCCTACTGATAAAGTACAGTTGACTAAGGCAGATAGTCTCGTTGAGATGAAGACTTACTACTCAGAACCTAAGTCTGGTTTGACGCCTAGTGAACCTTTCGTATACTATCCAATAAGTGGTAGACATTATCCTAGTACTGTACCTACTGTAACACCAGGTGGTGCAGTTGACCTTAGTCAAATATGGGCTGTAGAGGACCTTATAACATCTAGTAGCGAGGGGTATAGTGCTATAATTATAAGTCCTGTTCCAGACCTTGCAACATATACTATTAGAGTGGAAGGAGCTTTCTACAGTGATGCACTAATAGATGGAGATGATGTAAACTACTGGTCTATCAACCATCCACTTACATTAGTTAAAGCCGCTTTATATAAGCTAGAGCAAACCTACCGTAATACAGAGGGAGCTAAGGACTATGATGCAGCAATTACTGGAGTCCTTACTCAGCTTAACAGCGATTGGATAGAAGAGGAAATAGCAGACATAGACCAAATGGAGGGATAAGTGAAAGAGTTTAGCTTCCCTTTAGATGATAGCTTAAAGGTAGGCTTGATACCTACTGATAAGATTCGAAGAAACACTCCAGGACTTCTTGAGTGCTATAATTTAGTGAGCAAGAAAGAAGGCCTTCTCGAATATACTCCAATAGTCAATCCATATACTTACGACGGCACTTGGCCTTTCTTACAACTGTTCAATACAAGGACAGGAGTATATGCTGCCGATGCAACTCATGTATATGAAATAGACTCAGGGAACAACCTTAGCGTCCTTGGAGACGACTTGACTGTAGGTAACCTGTGGTCTATGGCAGACTTCTATACTTATCAAGTCTGGGTAAACGGCAACGGATGTGCTGTATTAGACCCAACGACTAGTACTCTCACGGCTCAGACTCTAACTCACATAATCGAAAGTGTCTGCAATTATAAGGGGCAATTAATCGCAGGTGGCTTTGGTGGAGACCAGAGTAACTGGGTAGCATGGTCTGGCATTGGGAAGACTTATCTAACTGAGCTATTAGACAAAGAAGATATAAGCAACGTAACTGGACAGATGCCAGTTGGTTGGTTTGGTGATGTCTATGTTGTGAAGAGGCTCGGAGAGTATGTCATGGTCTATGGCTCTGGAGGAGTCTCCGCTCTCCGACCTATATCTAGTCCAGTAACAGGCTTCGGCTTACGAGTGATGTTAGAGTATGGTATAGCAAGTAAGGGCTGTATTGGAGGAGATGAGTACAAGCATCTATTTATAGACAATGAAGGAGCGTTGTGGTCAGCTGTAGAGAATGTAGAGTTTAAGACAGTACAGTTAAGCAGACTTGGATATAAACAGTTTATGGCGAATCTAACTGCGGCTGATATAGTTATAAGTCATGACCCTATTGGTAAGGACTTCTATATATCAGATGGAGTTAGAACCTATCTATACTCAGATGGTTTGTCTGAGGTATATCAGATACCTAGTGGTATAGTTCGTGTTGGAGGTTACTTATATGGTTATCTTTTTGATACTGCTACTGCTGATACTTCTGCTTATATTACTACCAATTCTTTTGATATCGGTCTTAGGGCTATCAAGACTATTACTTCAGTTGAAGCAGGTTTCACGGGGAGTCAAGTATTATCAGCTATAGACTATGCCTATGGGACTAATACGAGTATGAAAAGGAGTAGATATAAGATAGTAAATAAGCAAGGTAATGTTACTCCTATAGTTAGTGGAGTAGACTTTAAAGTTCATATGAAAGCGAATAGTCATGTAGGATTTGAGATAGATAATATGACAGTGCGATGGAAACTATCCGACAAACGATTTATAAGGGGAGCGTATGGAAATCAAGGAAGCATGTGAAGAAGAAGTTATAAGTGAGATAAGGATGATTAAGCTTCTCCCTCATGGTATCTCAGAGAACTGGCCTGACTTGAAGCGGTGTATAGAGCTTAGTCTTCCGAAGGTAGGAGTTACATCAGACCAGAGACCAGAGAGAATGACTATGATTCTCGAGGAACTTCTAGCTGGAAGTATGGAGATTCATGTTTTCTATCGTCTTATTAGAAATGTCCCTTTCACTTACGCTCTTGTCCTAACGTCTATAATAATGAGCGTAGACGGAACTCATACAGACTTACTTATTCATTGCTTCTATGGACATAGAAAGATGATAACTAATGGAGACTTAGAGACAGGATTAGGTATATTGGCTAAGTATGCTAAGAGCAAAGGATGCGTAAGTATAGTAACATACGCCAGTAGAGAATTCTACCAACAGTTCTTAGCGTCCATAGGATTCAATACAGATTTTATCTACGCTGTAAAGGAGGTATAATATGTGTGGAGGAGGAAGTAGTGGTGGTTCTGTTACTACAGTTCCTAAGTATATATCTACTAGACATAAGGAATGGTTAGATGATATCTATACAGACATGAATGCAACTGCTCTGAATAATCCTTACTCAACAGCAGCTGCTTATGACCCAAGTGTTCTCACGGACGGTATGCTAGCAGCCCTCAATGCTTTCTGTGGAGCTATGGCAGGCTTTCATGATACTTCTCTAGATGCAGATAAGGTAGCAGATGTCTATGATGCTATGTACGCTTATATGACAGGACTTGTTCCACAGACAGACTACGCGACTTATATAACTGCAATAACAAGTGCTCTTGATACTGTCTACGAAGATGCTACAGAATTGGCAGCTTCGGTTAGTGAGTATAGTGCTCAGCTTCAAGCTGACATAGAGGCGACTGTTATACCTAAGTTCGAAGCAGGTATGAGAGATGCTAATGCAGTTATGACCTCGAGCTTCGTTATTGGAGAGGCTCTTATCTATGCTGAGAAAGATAGAAACGTGGCGAAGTATACTGCCGACCTTAAGCTAGCTGCTCATACTGCAAGGAGTGATGCTATATCAAAGACAGGTATAGCAATGCTTGATGAGAAAGTAAAGATGGCTGCTCTCTATCTTCCTATGGCTAAATCATACAGTGACTTCTATNNTACAGTGACTTCTATATTCAAGGTATAGATTTTAAGAAACAGTTAACTAGTATGGTTCTTGATACCTTGAGGATAATCATTATAGCAAAGAAAGAGCAACAAGATGAGGACCTTAAGATAGATAGAGCAAAGGCTCTATGGGATATAGAAATGTATAAGTATGCAGGTTCTCTCCTAGGTGCTTATCAAGGGACATACAGCGTTCAGGAAGGACCAAGTAAGACAGGTATGGGTACTGCTCTAGGTGGTGCTATGTCAGGAGCTGCGGCAGGTGCTATGGTGGGTTCTGTTGTACCTGGTATTGGTACAGCAATGGGAGCTATTGTAGGTGGAGTAATGGGTGGAGCTGCAGGTTTATTCGGTTAACACTATGGTGAAAATTTCACCAAAGTTATAAGGAGGTTACTATGTTTGAAGGTATGAATATGAGTTTCTTACCAGAAGTTATGAGAAATGCTGGTGGACAATTACCTGTTCCTCAGGCACCTACTATGAACTATACACCAATAGCAACTCCACAACAGGCTTGGTACAACAATCCTGGCTTCTGGAGTATGATTGGAAAGTTTGGTGCTGCCTTGAGTCCTAAAGACTCATGGGGAAGAGATCTTGGTCTTGCAGCTTCAGCTGAAGGTCAGGCTCGACAGTATGGAGCTGGAATGAATAAGATGCTAGGACCTATGCTAGCTGGAGAGACTCCTCTTCCTGGAACTGTAGGTACTGAGCTTGGTTCAGTTGCTCCAACTCCTGGAGCTACTCCTGTTGGTCAGAAATCGGTAAACCCTTTTTTCGACCAGAGCCCATCTACTTCGGTACTAAGTAATACAGAAATGATGGGCCTATCTCCAGATCAGATAAAGGATATTATGGGAACTGCCATTGAAGCAAAGAAGTTCCCTCTTGAGGTGGCTAGAATAAATGCAGGTATAGATTACACGAAGGCATCTGCTGAGCATATGAAGGCGTTGAACGCTGAGACAGCGAGGAAGGCAGCTGTTGAGAAACGGAGAGAAGTCAACTTCACTACTGAGATGGATGAAGTTATAAAGGGTAATATTAAGTCTAAGTATATAACTCCTGAGGATGCTAGGATTCTTAAGGCTGTAGGACCTACTGAGGCTCCTAAACTTATAGATAATCTTATCAACCTTAGTAAGGAGACTGGTAAGAAACTTACTATTCAAAAGGTTGGTGATGAGGTACTATTCCTTGATTCAAGTCCTGATGCGACGCCTGGTACTAGGATAGTAGATAGATACTCAGTAGGGTCTGATGATAAAGGTAAGCCAGAGAATTGGCATTATACTCAAGGTCTTAGTGTAGCATTCACTAATAATTATCAAACTCTGCTCGATGCTCATTATAAGAAGTTTGGTAATAGGGAAGAAGCGAAGAGGAAGCTTGATGAAACATTAGGTATGGTAAATCAAACTACTGACCCACAAAAGGCTGAGTCTGCTAAGTCTTACTTACTTAGTCTAATACCATCAGAAGCTAGAATAAAGATGCTTGAAGAGGCAGATGCTGTTGCGTCTTCTCTTAGATCTGGTACTGGATTAGCAGGTGCTTATAGAAAGTATACTCCTCAAGGAGCTGACGAGACTCTTGGAATCTTAGGATACAGAAAGCCTGTTCCTAAGGAGAATCAGTTTATGCTAGAGGGGTTACCTAAGGGAGAACCTACTCCATTTGATTCTATACTTAATAGGTACTTTGAGCCTGGTGATATACCTATGGCTAAGGAAGCTATGAAGCGTGAGTCTAGTGGGAATCCTAGGGCTAAGAATATTAATAAGAATGGAACTGCTGACTATGGATTGTTCCAGATAAATGAAGTTAATGTTCCTGAACTTAG
>MTKX01030975.1_pt2 | contig 19948 bp, 18 predicted proteins | sample 1042771 | NCBI WGS metagenome assembly MTKX01 (sample SAMN06212183, study PRJNA360534) | anaerobic digester metagenome | biome: Wastewater treatment plant; material: sludge; isolation source: anaerobic digester fed with sludge from wastewater treatment plant | place: Denmark: WWTP Randers ... | reverse complement strand
GCCAGTCTGTAGATCGCGCCCGGGCACTGGAAGTTATCAACCTGGCCCGCACCGATGGCCGCGATTCGCTGACCGAGATCGAGGCCAAACAGGTCTTCTCAGCATACGGTCTGCCAATAACCAGCACTCTCCTGGCGAAAACCGAAGACGAAGCTGTTGCGCTTGCCAAGAAGATTGGCTTCCCAATTGTGATGAAGATCGTATCGCCGGATATCCTGCACAAATCTGACGCGGGCGGCGTGAAAGTCAACTTGAAAGACGAAGCCGGTGTGCGCGAAGCCTACCGCACCATCATGACCAATGCCAAAGCCTATAAAGCCGATGCCAATATTCACGGCATTGCTATTCAGGAAATGGCTCCCTGGGGCACCGAGGTCATTCTGGGCTCCGTCAATGATGCAACCTTCGGCCCAACCATGATGTTCGGTCTGGGCGGTATCTTTGTGGAAGTTCTGAAGGACGTGACCTTCCGCGTGGCACCGGTATCTGAAGGTGAAGCCACCCGCATGCTGGGTGAAATTCGCGGTGCACCGATCCTGGCTGGTGCCCGCGGCGAAAAACCCCGCGATCGCAAAGCCCTGGCGGACATTATTTGCCGCTACTCTGCCATGATCCTTGATCTGGCTGACGAAATCGGCGAATCGGACGCGAACCCGGTGCTGGTTTACGAAGAAGGCAAGGGCGCCAAAGTTGTGGACGCCCGTATCATCCTGAAGAAAAAGTAAATCTACCTGATCTATGTGAAAAAACAGCCTCCTGTTGACAGGAGGCTGTTTTGGCTCTATTTGCGCCGCAGTAATTCCTGATAGGCGCCCACCCAGGGTGTGCCCAGGCGATGCCGGACGGGTAATTTGATCGTGGCAAATTTTTGGGCAATTTGGGCAGAGAGCAGGGCTATGTTAGCCCAGTCCTCATCTAAAACAGACTGGCGCATACTACGGCTCAGGCGCCCAGACCAATCCCAATCCATGCGAAAACGCTCGGCTTTGACCCAGTAGCCGCGCTTTTCCCAGGCGCCAACAGATTGATCAACTGTTTCGGCAATTTCCAATAAGGCTAAGGCGATAAATGCAGCCAGGTCGCGGGCGGTATCATCAGGCTCGGATAGGTGCATTAACTCCCGCAGGGCCAACACTACAGCTCGACTCAGACGAGTGCGGTCTTTGCCAGCGGTCTCGGTGTGAATCACTCGGCTCAAGCCAACCTCCAAAAATGTAAGATAGGGCAAACGTTCAAATTATATCGCATTATTGACGTTCGATAATCTTGCGCTTATAATGGGACGGCTTGGGGAAGTGCTGGAACTGGCAGACAGGCATGACTTAGGATCATGTGCCGGAAGGCGTGCGGGTTCAAGTCCCGCCTTCCCCACACCCCAAAATATATAATAATGAGGAACGATAGTGAACATTCAAACTGAACTTCGCGATGATCATCAGGCCCGACTGACGGTCGAATTTGACCAGGAGACTTTTGAGGGTTTTAAACGGAAAGCCGCCCGGAAGATCGCTGGTGAAGCTAAAATTCCAGGCTTCCGCCCTGGGAAAGCCCCCTACGATGTCATTCGCCGGATGTATGGTGACGGTGCAATTGACCAGGAAGCGGTTGAATTGCTGATTGACGCGCTGTATCCCAAGATTCTTGAGGAAGCGAAGATTGAACCAGGCGCGCCGGGGGCACTGGAAGATATCGCCAGCATGGACCCGTTGAAACTGGTATTCCTGGTACCGTTGGAGCCGACTGTCAACCTGGGTGAATACCGGGCTGTCCGCCTGCCATACGAACCCGAGACGGTCAGCGATGAAGATGTTGAAAAAGTTATGACGCGCCTGCATCACAATTCGGGCACGGCAGAGCCGGTTGAACGTTCAGCCGAAAACGGCGACCTGGTTGCGATTGTGGTTGATGCGCATCTGACCAAGCCCGATGAAGGACAGGACGAAAAAATCATCGCGGGAGAACACGCGGAGCTGCTGGTTGGGGATACCGAAGAACAGTGGCCGGTGCCTGGGTTTAGCAATAACCTGATTGGCCTTGCAGCGAACGACGAAAAAACTATCACCATCATCTTCCCTGAAGATGAAGAAAACGAAGCACTGCGCGGCAAAGATGCCGAGTTCCACGTCAAAGTGGAAAGCGTTAAGAAGATGACCCTGCCCGAAATCAACGACGAATGGGCGCAATCGATGGGTGAATTCCAGACTGTGCAAGACCTGCGCGATGATATTCGGCATCGCCTCGAAGACATGCGGTCAAACGAATACAACAATGAATATTTTGATAAACTTCTGGGTATGATTGCTGAAGGTGCAGAAATCAAGTACCCGCCCCAGATTCTGGACGACGAGATTGAGCATATGTTGGGCCACCTGGAGCATGACCTGGAACACCAGCACATGGATCTGGACACTTATTTCAAATTGATGAATACTGACCGCGAGACCTTTGTAACAAACGAAGTTCGCCCAACTGCGATTGAGCGTATCGAGCGCAACCTGGTTATCCAGGAGTTGGGTCGGGCTGAAAGCATTACTATTCAAGATGGAGACATGAACGAGGTGACGCAGGAAGCGATCGGCGAACTTCAACATGTTCCGGGCATTGAATCCATGCGCAAAATCTCCAATGATCTGCGGCAGCAGATCACCATGAACGCCATGTCGCGGGTATTGCAGCGCCGAATTCTGCAGCGGATTAAGGCTATTGCTACTGGTGAACTGGAAAAAGCAGAAGAGCCTGCCGCAGAAACACCTGAAGAAGAAACCAAATAACCTTTTGTCGGTTCCTCAATGGAGGTTAAGTATGTCTATCCCACAATTTAATAACATCATCCCCATGGTGGTTGAGGCCTCAGCCCGCGGGGAACGCGCATACGACATTTTTTCGCTGCTGCTGAAAGAGCGGATTATCTTCCTGGGTACGCCGATTGATGACCAGGTTGCCAATTCGATTGTGGCGCAGCTACTGTTCTTGAGCCGCGAAGACCCTGAAAAAAGCATTCAGATGTACATCAATTCCCCCGGCGGCGTGATTTATGCAGGCCTGGCGATCTACGACACGATGAAAATGATCCCGAACAAAATCAGCACACTGGCAGTTGGCGTCACAGCATCATTTGGTACGGTGCTGCTGGCGGCAGGGACCAAAGGGATGCGCTATGCGCTGCCGCATGCGACTATCCATATGCATCAGCCGCTGGGCGGCGCTCAGGGGCAGGCTTCGGACATTGAGATTCAGGCCAAGGAAATTCTGCGCTTGAAGACCCGCCTGGGACAAATCTTATCTGAAAGCACCGGGCAATCCCTGGAAGTGATTGCTCACGACACTGAGCGCGACGTCTATTTTGATGCCGAAGCGGCAGTGAATTACGGTCTGGTAGACCAGGTGTTGACGCCGCCAGCCAAGTAATCGGCGGTCAGATTCACAACAACGAGCCGGAGAGCAATTGCACGCTGCCATCCGGCTCATTTTTTCGGAGAAGCTATGCCCCCTGCTCTTGATATACGCGCCCTGGTGTTGGACATGGACGGCGTGCTGTGGCACGACACACAGCCCATTGGCAATCTGCCGGCGGTTTTTGATAAAATCCGCGCCCGCGGACTTAAGCTAGTTCTGGCGACCAATAACGCCGTCAAAACGATTGCTGCGTTCCAGGCCAAACTGGCTGGAATGGGCGTTGCAGTTGAGCCAGATGAGATTATCAATTCCGCGATGGCCACGGCACATTTGCTGCGTCAGCGTTTTCCGGATGGCGGACCGGTTTACATTATCGGAGAAGATGGTATCCGAACGGCATTGCTCAATGCTGGCTTCTATGAAGCTGAAGATAATGTCCGGGCTGTGGTTGCGGGTCTTGACCGGCAATTCAGCTTCAATAAGCTGTACACGGCAACACGGCTCATCCGTCAGGGGGCGCCATTCTACGGCACCAACCCCGACCGAACATTCCCAACTCCCCAAGGATTGACACCCGGCGCTGGCAGTATTCTNNCCGCGATTGAGGCCGCCAGCGAAACAACCCCCATCATCGCTGGAAAACCCAGCCCCACCCTGTTTGAAGTGGCACTTGAGCGGCTTGGAACAGCACCAGAATACACTCTTGCGGTTGGCGACCGCCTGGAAACTGATATTCTGGGTGGACAGCGGGCGGGCTGCCGAACTGCGCTGGTACTATTTGGCGTGACTACACGCAATCAGGGCGAGGCGTGGATACCCCGCCCCGACCTAATCGCAAACGATCTGACTGAAGTGGTGGAGATGTTGTGAGTACGCTGCCACTGATTTACGATCTGACCTTACCGGAATTGGAAGCCGCGTTAAAAGACCTGGGGCAGCCGGCCTACCGCGCCCGGCAAATCTGGCAGGGACTTTATCATCAGCTTTGGGATGATCCGGCGCAATTTACAGCGCTGCCAGCAGAACTGCGTGAACAGTTACGAACAGCTTTTCGATTTCAAGTTTTGACTGCTCAGCAGACGCTGCATTCCAGTGATGGAGAAACAGTCAAAACACTTTTTAAGCTGCCCGATGACCGGATGATTGAAGCGGTGTTAATGCGCTATAACGAACGGAAAACTCTCTGCATCTCATCGCAGGCAGGTTGCGCGATGGGCTGTGTCTTTTGCGCAACCGGGCAAATGGGTTTTCTGCGGCACCTGAGCAGCGGGGAAATTGTAGCGCAGGTCTTGCATTACGCCCGAATGCTGCGGTCTGAAGGTTTTGAGGTGACCAATATTGTGATCATGGGAATGGGCGAACCTTTCCATAACTATGACGCAACGATGGCGGCAATTGACCGACTGAATGACGCAGAAGGGCTCAACCTGGGGGCGCGGCGGTTCACAATCTCTACGGTTGGGCTGGCGCCTACAATCCGGCGGTTTGCAGCCGAAAAACGGCAAGTCAATCTGGCGGTCAGCCTGCACGCGGCCAACGACACGCTACGGTCCAGCCTGATGCCGATCAATCGAAAATACCCCCTGGATGTGTTGATTTCAGCCTGCCGGGATTACGTCAACGAGACGGGGCGGCGAATAACATTTGAGTGGGCGCTTATTCAGGATGTGAACGATGCCCCCGAGCAAGCCCGTGAACTGGCGGCCCTTGTGAAGGGATTACTGTGTCATGTGAATATCATTCCGCTGAACCCCACCCACAAATACAGCGGGATGGGCAGCACGCGCCAGCGCGCCCAGGCTTTTCAGGCAGAATTAGAGCGCGTTGGGATTCCGTGCACCATTCGGCTGCGGCGCGGGATTGATATTCAAGCCGGGTGCGGGCAGTTGGCTACCCAGGCGATCGAGGCGCGCACTGAGTAAGCTGTGATATAATTCCGGCGCTATGGCAGATTTCTTCAACAAATGGAAAGAAGGTTTAGCGCGCACCAGCAAGGCTGCATTTGGCAGGCTGGCGACGCTGTTTGGCGCCACTCAAATCAGCGCAGATACCTGGGACGAGATGGAAGCCATACTTGTTCAGGCAGACCTGGGGATTGAAACAACCGAGGCAATTATTGCAGCTCTCAAGAAGCAGGTTAGTCAGAATGGGCTCACCCGTACTGACGAACTGCAAACATACTTGAAGGCAGAACTGCTGGCGCGGTTAGATGCCCCAACGATGCCTGAGCTGGGGCAATATCAACCCGCGGTGATCTTGATTGTGGGCGTAAATGGATCTGGCAAAACAACCACCATTGCCAAGCTTGCCAAACAGTTCAACCGACAAGGGAAAAAAGTTCTGCTGGCAGCTGCCGACACCTACCGGGCTGCGGCGGTTGACCAGCTTCAGGTGTGGGGAGATCGATTAGATATTCCGGTCATTGCTGGCGCACCCGAGAGCGACCCAGGGGCGGTGGCGTTTAACGCCATTCAGGCTGCCCAGGCCCGTAAATCCGACCTTGTGTTTGTCGATACTGCCGGGCGTCTGCATACCCGCTACAACCTTATGGAAGAATTGAAAAAGGTTGATCGGGTAATTCGAAAAGCGCTGCCGGGGGCACCGCATGCCTGCTGGCTAGTGCTGGACGCCACCACGGGACAGAACGCACTGCAGCAAGCCCGGGCATTCAAAGCTGCCGTGCAGGTGAACGGCGTGATCCTGGCCAAGCTTGATTCTTCAGCTCGCGGTGGGATGGCATTTGCCATTCAACGCGAACTGGGGCTGCCAATTCTTTTTGCGGGGCTGGGCGAAAAGCCCGAAGACCTNNGAAGCCTTTATTGATGGCATCCTGTCGCCGCGGCAATAACGGGAGAAGATGCAATGCAAGATCTGATCGATCGACTCCAGCAGTGCAACGACAGAATCCAGGCCATCTGGGGGCGTCTTTGACTTACCCGAAAAAGAAGCCCGGCTAGCACAATCTCAAAAACAATCCGAAGATAATGATCTCTGGAATGACCCAGACCAGGCTCGTCAGGTCATGAAGCGCGTGGCCGACCTGAGGAGCGAAATTGAAGGCTGGACCAAGCTGCGCAAGCGCATCAACGATGCGTTGGAACTGGCAGAAATGGGCGATGAAAGTTTGCGGGATGATTTGACCCGCGAAACCGAGAACCTGGAAAAAGAAATGGGCCAACGCGAACTCCAGGTGATGCTCTCAAGGCCATACGACAGGGGAAATGCTTTTATTACGATTACCTCTGGGGCTGGCGGCACGGATTCGCAAGATTGGGCAGAAATGCTGGAGCGCATGTATTTGCGCTGGGCAGAACGCAGCCATTTTGGTGCAGAAATTATTGACCGGGCGGAAGGGGAGGAAGCGGGGATTAAAAGCGTCACCATTGCGGTGACCGGCAATTATGCTTATGGCTATTTGCGCGCCGAAAAGGGTGTGCATCGATTAGTGCGCCTTTCGCCATTTGATTCGGCACACCGGCGGCACACCTCATTTGCGCAGGTGGAAGTGCTGCCGGAAGTGGCCGAAGATGATAATTCAATTATCATCAATCCGGACGAACTGCGGATTGATATCTTCCGCTCATCTGGTGCAGGCGGACAGAACGTGCAGAAAAATGCCACGGCGGTGCGGCTGCTGCATATTCCAACTGGCATTATTGTCACCTGTCAAAATGAGCGATCTCAAATGCAAAACCGGGAAAATGCCATGCGAGTGTTGAAAGCGCGTCTACTGGCTATTGCCCAGGACCAGAAAGAAAAAGAACTCGCCGAGCTGCGCGGCGAGTTCAAGAAGATTGAGTGGGGATCACAAATTCGATCTTATGTGCTGCATCCATACCAGATGGTGAAAGATCACCGGACCGAGTATGAGGTTGGCAACACCCAGTCAGTGCTGGATGGCGAGCTGGATGGCNNCTTTATTGAAGCCTTCCTGCGTTCACCGGAATTGAACAGCTAGTCCAGGATTTTTGCCAGTTCGACCAGCCGCATATCTAGGGGCTTTTTGACGCCCGCAATTTCAGGGTATGGGGTGGCAACAATGGCACTTTTAATCTGACCAATCAAGACGCCGTGCTGGCCACGTGCCAGCGCCTCAACAGCGCCCACGCCAAGGCGGCTTGCCAGAATGCGATCAAAGGCGCTGGGGCTGCCACCGCGCTGAATATGGCCAAGGATTGAGACACGGAGATCGAAGCCAAGGCGTTCTTTGTGGGCGCGGAAGTATTCGTCCAATTTAACAGCGTTGTATTTAGCCCCTTCGGCCACCACAATGATGGCATGGGCTTTGCCGTGCTCGTATGCTTTGGCCATGCTGGCGGCAATTTCTTCGGGATCTGTCTCAACTTCGGGGATCACCACATATTCGGCGCCACCGGCAATGCCAGCAGCCAGCGCCAGGTAACCGCAGTCGCGGCCCATCACTTCGATCAGGAAGGCGCGCTGGTGGGATGAGGCTGTAATCTTCAAACGATCAATGGCCTCCAGAGCAATGTTCAGGGCAGTATCTACGCCGATGGTCATATCGGAGCCCGCTAGATCATTGTCAATGGTTGAGGCAACACCAACAACTGGGAAGCCAAGCTTGGATAAGGCATAGGCACCAGTTTGCGATCCGTTGCCGCCAATGACAACCAGGGCTTCAATACCAAATTGATTTAGGGAGCGTAAAGCCTTGCGCTGACCAGCCTCGGTTTTAAACTCCAAGGAGCGGGCGCTGCCCAAAATAGTGCCGCCGCGCTGAAGAATGCCACCAACATCTCGGGCGCCAAGAGGAATGATTTTTTCGTTGATCAAACCTTCGTAACCCAGGCGAACGCCAAAGACTTCCCAACCCTGGCCAATGCCAGCGCGAACAACCGCGCGAATAGCGGCATTCATGCCGGGCGCATCTCCGCCGCTAGTGAGAACTGCAATTCGTTTCATACAAAACCTCCAATGAGGGGATCAGATAAAAAATTAATCACTCTATTTTAACATGATTTAGCTTTTGTGACACTCGTGATATTAACTATGGCTAAATAGCAGTATTCAGTACAAAACGTCAATGCTACAATTTCAATAGTTTTTTACCGTGCTCTGGCCGGTAATTGTTTCAACGCTGTTCTCCATAGAGGTTTAAAGAAAAAATATGACTGATCATCGGATTAAGCAGCACCCTATTTTGCCGATTCCCGAAAGAGAAGAGATTACCTTTTTCTGGCAGGGACAACCGCTCCAAGCACTGGCTGGTGATACGATTGCGGCGGCCCTCTTTGCCAATGGAATACGTGTGTTTGGTCACCATGCCCACGACGGCGCGCCGCAGGGCATTTTTTGCGCCAACGGACAATGTGCACAGTGCATGGTTATTGCAGATGGCAAACCCATCAAGTCTTGCATGGAACTGGTGACGGCCAATATGCGGGTTGAGCCCGCCGATGGCTTGCCAACACTGCCCAAAGTTGACGATGCCCCAGGCATGCACACGCCACGGGTCATTGAAGTACCAGTGCTGATTATCGGTGGTGGACCGGCAGGTCTGGCTGCCGGTATCGAACTGGGTAAACTGGGTATCAAAGTACTGCTGGTGGACGACAAACATCGTTTGGGTGGTAAGCTGGTGCTGCAAACACACCGCTTTTTTGGCTCAGCAAATGCCGTCTATGCGGGCACGCGTGGGATTGATATTGCAACAAAACTGGAAAAAGATTTACGGCAGTACCCCAGCGTAGAAATCTGGCTGCAAAGCACGGGGCTGGCGGTGTTCAGTGATCAGAAAGTGGGGATTTTGAAGGAAGGTCACGAGTATGTGCTGGTAAAACCGCAAGTCTTACTGGTAACCTGCGGCGCCCGAGAAAAATTCCTGGCGTTCAAGGGAAATACCCTGCCGGGTGTTTATGGCGCTGGAGCGTTCCAGACGCTGGTGAACCGCGATCTGGTGCGCCCTGCTGAAAAACTGTTCATCGTCGGCGGCGGCAATGTGGGGTTGATTGCTGGGTATCATGCGCTTCAAGCCGGGATCAGCGTGGTTGGTCTGGTAGAAGCCCTGCCCGAGTGCGGCGGCTACAAAGTACATAAAGACAAACTGGTGCGGATGGGCGTGCCCATTTACACCTCTCACACCATCTTGAGCGCAAATGGGCACGACAAGGTTGAATCGGTGACAATTGCCAAAGTAGACGAGAAGTTTAGAGCCATACCGGGCACCGAAAAATCTTACGAATGTGACAGCATTTTAATTGCGGTTGGGCTCGACCAAGTTAATGAGTTTTACCTTAAAGCCAAAGATTTTGGGATGACTGCGCTGGTGGCCGGAGATGCCGAAGAAATTGCCGAAGCATCTGCAGCGATCTTCTCGGGCAAAATCAAGGGGATGGAAGTAGCCAAGGCGCTGGGTCACGATGTGGGTGAAATTCCGACCTCGTGGTATCGGACCGGCGAGATCTTGAAGTCGCGACCTGGGAAAACACAGGTGGAAGACCTGCCGGAGGTCAGCCGCGGCGTAGTCCCGGTGATGCACTGTGTACAAGAAATACCCTGCAACCCCTGCACCGCACTTTGCCCACATGGACTGATTTACATCAACAAACAAGATATTCGACAGATTCCGACTTTTTTAGGGAACAGCGACTGCTGCGAAGTGTGCGAGCGCTGCGTGGCGGGCTGCCCGGGGCTGGCTATCACCCTGGTAGACTACCGGGGAAGTAACGCAGAACACCCCATTGTCTCGATCCCCTATGAATTTACGAGAGATGTCATCAAAGCTAAAGACAAGGTGACCGTGCTGGATATTGAAGGTGCGCCCCTTGGGGAAGTGGAAGTCGTTTCCATTCATACGATCCCAACGAGCGATCGAACACTGGTTGTTCAGGTAGAGGCGCCCAAAGAAATAGCGCGTCAGATTGCGGGTATTCGCATTCAAGAAGCCGAGATCACCAAGCCCATGGATGAATATATCGAGCATATTGAGGATGACATCATTGTATGCCGCTGTGAACGCGTTACTGCTGGCGACATCCGGGCGTTAATTCGGTCTGGATACCGAGATATCAACGAAATCAAGACCGTAACAAGGGCTGGTATGGGTGCCTGTGGGTCTAAAACCTGCCCGGCCATTATTCACCGGTTGTTCCGCGAGGAAGGCATTCCGGTAGATGAAATTGTGGAAGTAACAAAACGCCCCATTTTTGTAGAAGTGCCGCTCAGCGTTTTTGCCGGCGCAGAAGATTCGGAGACCAGCCATGAGTGAGAAGAAAATCCCACACTATGATGTCATTGTTGTTGGGGCCGGGTCAATCGGCACCCCAACCTCTCTGTTTCTGGCCAAAGCCGGATATAAGGTTTTAGTTTTAGACCCATTTGCCAGTGTTGGACAGGGGTCAAACAAAAAAGCGATTGGCGGTATTCGCGCCACCCATTCAGACCCGGCAAAAGTGCGCCTGTGCCAGCGAAGTATTGAAATTTTCCGCACATGGAAGGAAGAAACCGGTGATGATATTGAGTGGTATCAGGGTGGATATGCTTTTGTGGCTTATCGAGAGCAGGAAGAGAAGGCGCTTAAAAACCTGGTTGAAAAACAAAAACGAGACTATCAGCTTAATATCGATTGGCTGGATCACGGTGCCATGCTGCAAGTATCTCCAGACCTCAATCCGAAAGGGTTGATTGGCGGCACTTTTTCGCCGGAAGACGGGAGCATCTCGCCATTGCTGGCAGTGCATTCATTCTACACCCAGGCTGTGGCCGCGGGCGTCACCTTCCACTTTGATGAAAAGGTGACAGAGCTAGTGATTGAGCAGGGCCGGGTGGTTGGCGTGCGTACACCAACGGCAAGCTACAGCGCAGACGTGGTGATCAACGCGGCCGGGCCCTGGGCAAAAGAAGTTGGGGCTATGGCGGGAGTAAATGTGCCGGTGAACCCTGATTCGCACGAGGCGGCTATTACCGAGCCGGTGGCGCATTTCCTTGAGCCAATGATCGTGGATATCCGACCTGCACCGGGATCTTCTAACTTTTATTTCTACCAGCACCTGACCGGGCAGATTATCTTCTGCATTACCCCCAGTCCGCAGATCTGGGGCATGGATCAACGCGAAACCAGTGACTTTCTGCCCATGGTGACCCGGCGCATGCTGGAAGTGATGCCGCGGCTGAAGAATATCCGTGTGCGGCGCACATGGCGCGGGTTGTACCCTATGACACCAGACGGTTACCCGATCATTGGGTGGACCAAAGAAGCCGAAGGCTTCTTGCTGGCGGCGGGGATGTGTGGACAGGGTTTGATGCTTGGGCCGGGCGTGGCTGAGCTGGTTGTCAGAATGGTTCAGAATAAGATAACACCTGAGGATGAGCATATTTTGAGCTTTGTGTCACCGTACCGCGATTTTGGCGGACAGGAAATGCTCAAGTAAACACCTCGAAATATCCGTGAATTATGCGGCGCACCGGGTATAATAAATGCCCGGTGCGCCTTGTGGTAATTTTTGCACCAGATGGATGCGGTCAATGAGTCATCTGCATGGATTGGTTTTTGATTTTGATGGTCTGATTCTTGAGACCGAGTTGCCTATTTTTCAAAGCTGGCAGCGCGTCTATGAAGAATATCATGCTCAATTAGAGTTGAGCACCTGGGTACGCTGCGTGGGGTCATCTTACGAGGCCTTCAATCCGGCTATCTATCTAGAAGAACAAACCGGATTGTCGATTGACCGGGATGCGCTGCATCAGCGAGCTGAGATTGAATCCAATCAGATTATTGACAACCAGCCACCCCTGCCAGGAGTACAACAACTGCTGGATGAAGCGAAATCTAATGGGCTCAAACTGGCAGTGGCTTCCAGTTCAGACTCTGCCTGGGTGCGCCGCCACTTGAAGCGGTTGAATCTCGAGCGTTATTTTGATGCCATTTGCACCAAAGACGATGTAGAAGATGTAAAGCCCAACCCAGAGTTGTATCAATTAGCCCTGGAGCGATTAGGGCTACGGCCTGAAGAAGCGATTGCTTTTGAGGATTCGNNTTTGAGGATTCGCCGAACGGCATCAGGGCAGCACGCGCCGCTGGTTTGCGCTGCATTGCAGTTCCCAATGCCGTCACCCAAAGCCTTGACTTCAGCCTGGCCAGCGCGGTCATCCCATCACTGGCTGAAGTGAGCATACAAAAGCTCAATGCGTTTTAATCGGCCCCTTGAATTAACTGATGCTCCAAGTGTATACTTGTCCAGATGATTGTATGGTCTTGGTGGTCACAGATCAGGGCCTTGGGCGATTAATATTTTCCAAACGAGGACGCGTTTGAAACTCGAAAAACTGCTTGGTCTGCTGCCTGAAAATTTCAGTGTGATTGACCGCGAGATGATTGCTCGGGCCTATCACTTTGCTGAGGATGCTCATACCGGACAAAAGCGGGCGGCGGGCGAGGCCTACAGTTCGCATTGTCTGGCAACGGCGGTCATTCTGGCTGAGTTACGCGTCAGCCCAACCATGATTGCAGCGGGATTATTGCACGATGTTCCATTAGATACCAAATCCACTTCAGCCGATATTCGGCGTGAGTTTGGCGACGAGATTGGACTATTGGTTGATGGCGTCAGTCGTTTAACCACCATTCCCAACATCATCCGAGCAGACCAGCATTTGGAGCAAATTGAAGCTGTTAACGCCAGTTTACTGCAGCCTGCCAAAACGGACCCACCAACAGATGGACGGAGGGCTGAACAAAACAATGAAGCGGCGCGCAAACTCTTCTTATCCATGGGGGATGATGTTCGGATTGTGGTTGTAAAGCTTGCAGAGCATCTGCATAATATGCGGACTCTGGGCGCGCTCCCCGATGCGCTGCGGCTGCGAATAGCTCAGCAAACGCTGGATGTGTTTGCGCCTTTGGCAAATCGATTGGGTATCTGGCAAATCAAATGGGAACTGGAAGACCTGGCTTTCCGGCACATCAACCCGGACAAGTTCAAAGAGATTTCGGATAAGCTGGCAGACCGCCGCGAAGACCGCGAGCAGCAGGTGCGGGCGATCATTGAGCAGTTGAAAAAGATTATGGGTGATGCCAGTATCGAGGCGGATATCTCTGGACGGCCCAAACACATTTATTCGATTTATCGAAAAATGGTGGATAAAGGCAAGCCATTTGAAATGGTGCGCGATTTACGCGGCGTGCGATTGATTGTCAATGATGTGCCTACGTGCTACATGGCGCTTGGCATTATCCACACACGGTGGCGCCCGATCCCAAATGAATTTGATGATTACATTGCAGTGCCCAAGGAAAACAACTATCAATCGCTGCACACGGCGGTTATCTATGATGATGGGAAACCTCTGGAAGTGCAAATCCGGTCGCGAGAGATGCACGAGAATGCGGAGTATGGTATTGCGTCACACTGGCGCTACAAGGAAAAAGGATTACGCACCGACCAATCCTATGAGCAGCGAGTGAACTGGCTGCGCAGATTGCTGGAATGGCGCAGTGAACTGGAAGACTCGCAGGACGCACTGGATGGGATGAAGGGCGATGTTTTTCAGAACCGGGTTTATGTTTTTACTCCGCGCGGCGATATTATTGATTTGCCGGCCAATGCAACGCCGATTGATTTTGCCTACCATGTGCATACTGAAATTGGGCACCGATGCCGAGGCGCGCGCATCAATGGAAAGCTGGTCGGGCTGGACTACTGTCTGAAAACAGGCGACCAGGTGGAAATTTTAACTGCCAAGCAGGGCGGGCCAAGCAGGGATTGGCTTAATTCGGCGCTGGGACTGGTGCGAACCTCACGGGCGCGCGCAAAAATCCGCGCGTGGTTTGTGCATCAAGACCGAGAGCACAACCTGGCTCAGGGCAAGGCAATGCTGGAGCGCGAATTGAAGCGGCTGGCATTAACCAATGTTGACCTGGAAAAATTAGCCCATACATTCGACTATCCGAGCAGCGAGGAACTGTATGTTGCGCTTGGGTCTGGGAGTTTACCGATTGGCCGCGTCGTCCATGAACTGAGCGAAGAAGATCAAGAGCAGCGCGACCAGATCGCAACAGGAATCACGGGCACGCTGCCAAGTTCGGCGGGGTTAAGTGTAACCGGGCTAAAAGGCTTGCTGACTACGATTGCGCGCTGCTGCAACCCGGCACCTGGCGATGAGGTGATTGGATATATTACGCAAGGGCGCGGTGCTACAATTCATCGCGTGGACTGCCCCAACCTACCCCGTTTAACCGAAATCAGTCCGGATCGTTTGATCAAAGTAAGCTGGGGCGAAACGCCGCGAACATATCCGGTAGACATTGAGATAAAGGCCTATGACCGACAGGGTCTAATGGCAGAAATATCCACCATTTTAGACAATGAAGGTGTCAATGTCCGCGATATTCAGATGCATATTGCACATAACTTGGCTACGATCCGAATTATGGTTGATGTTCGGGATATCGCCCACCTCAGCCGGGTGCTGACCCGCCTGGAAAATATTCCTAATGTGATGGAGGCGCACCGAACCCGACCTGGATAAATTTCTCCAATCCCCTCGAAGGCTTGTCGGATTGCTATCGTTGGGGTAAAATCGCACACTACACGAAACTGGACATAAAACCACGTCGTACTTGATTAAGCACGAAGATACTCATGATTATGGAGGATTAATATGCCAAAAGTTCGCTGCCATTATCTCGATTGCGGTTTTCTGGATGAAGGTGTCTGCACTGCAGCGATGGTTGAGTTTGATCCTGATTCTGGCTGTATGACTTATTCTGCCAATGCCGGCGCGCTGAATGGCGACGACTGGGAAGAAGAAGACGAACTGGAAGAATGGGAAGAACTGGAAGACGAAGAAGAAGACGATGAGCTATGGCTAGATGAAGATGAAGAAACGGAAGCTTGAGAGACACCTCTATTGAGCAGAAGCTTCGTCATAATTACCTCGTCAATCTCGCAGATGGGGGCTTTTTCGGCTTTGCAATCGGCGCTTCATCATTTTCAGCCATCCTGCCGCTATTTGTAGCCCGGTTTACAGACTCGGCAGTATTAATTGGTTTGATAACAGCAATTCATAATGTAGGGTGGCAGCTGCCGCAGCTTTTTCTGGCGCGGTGGATTGCCACCCTGACGCGTTTTAAGCCCTGGGTGCTAAAGTTGACCATCCACGAGCGGGTGCCCTTTTTGGGACTGGCGCTGATTGCCGGACTCATTTTCACCCAAAAACCGGCATTATCTTTGATACTGACCTTTGTTATGCTTGCCTGGCAGGGTCTGGGCAGCGGATTTGCCGCCAATGTCTGGCAGAATATGATTGGGAAGATCATCCCTGGTTCAATCCGAGCTACGTTCTTTGGGCTTCAATCATCGGCATCCAATCTAGGGGGAAGTATTGGCGCAGTAATTTCGGGTATCTTGTTGGACCGGCTTCCCTCGCCACTGGACTTTGTATTGTGCTTTTTGATCACAGTCGGTTTAATGGGGGTATCCTGGTTTTTCCTGGCATTAACGCGTGAAGAGGTCACCCCACCACCCACTGCCGAAGATGTTCCCCAACCAACAGCCGAATTATCACGGCATATTTTACGGTCCGATGCTTCATTTAAATGGTTTTTGGTGGCGCGCAATCTATTTCAGTTTGGCACGATGGCGTTTTCGTTCTATATCATCTATGCGGTTTTGAAACTGGGGATGAGTGAGGTAGAAGCCGGGTTTATGGCGGCAGCGCTCAATATTACGCTGGTGATTGCAAATCCGGTGTTGGGATGGCTGGCGGACCACTGGAATATTCAGGCAGTAATGACGTTGGGCGCAGTGGCTTCGCTGCTCAGCGCGCTGGTGGCTTTTCTGGCGCCTTCTCTGGGATGGTTTTATCTGGTGATCGTCTTGCAGGGGTTTGCCAACGTCACTTTCTGGACCATTGGAATAGCCTTCACGCTTCAATTTGGGACTGACCGCCAACGCCCGGTTTATATTGGGTTAGCCAACACGCTAATTGCGCCAAGCACAATTCTGGCGCCACTGGTGGGGGGCTGGCTGGCCGACGCGATTAACTACCAGGCGACCTTCCTGGTTTCAGCGGGACTGAGCGGCCTGACCGCTCTAATCTTTCTTCTGTTTGTCAAAAATCCGCCTGTGCGCAAGGCAGAGGCAAACTAAACCCGTTCGATCACAACCCGCTCCGGGCTAATTTCGATGCTCCACATGCCATGATTGGCAAAGCGATAAACAGCCGTCAGGTGATCTGGCTCGCGGACAACATCCACCAGTTCAATCGGCGTTGAGAATGCAAAGGTGATGAGATCCGGGTCCCACTCGCCTTGTTGTTCGGGGTCGTAGCCTTGAGGTGGTTCATAGGCGCGCTCAATATTTGCATCGTTCAAAAGCAAGCGCAGCAGGGCCTCGGGAACATCTATGTTTGCCAACAAGCTGGCTGAGGCCTGGGCTTCCATCTCCTGAACGCGTTCCTCGGGGGTCAATCGCCATTGAACGGGAGACCAGACGCCGGGCAGTTCATCTACGGGGAGGGTTTGGGGGTCAATGACACGAGCCATGAGCAATCTCCTTTAGGTGTAATGTGATATTGAGAGTATAGCCTTAAGTGGCGGTTTATGCTAATATTCAGGCCATGTCAATTTTGCCGGATTCCAGGGATTGTTTTTTGGTTGGAAAGATTGCCGTAAAGGGGGAGTTGATTCTTGCGCCGATGGACGGGTATTCAGATTTGCCGTTCAGGTCACTGGCGCGCCGCCTGGGCTCGGCAATGAGTTATACCGAATTCATCAGCGCAATTGATGTGATTCATGGTCGCCCGGGGCTGGAACGCCGCCTGGCTTACCTGGAAGAAGAGCGCCCCGTGGTTGTGCAATTGCTGGACAATGACCCGGAACGACTGCTGGCAGCAGCGCAAAAGCTGCGGTCACTAAACCCAGATGTGATTGATATTAACCTGGGATGTTCAGCAAAGCCTGTCGCCGGGAGAGGCGCAGGTGCGGGACTGCTGAAGGAGCCACTAAAAATTGCTCAAATATTTGCAATGTTAAACCAGACACTGGATATTCCCGTGAGCGGTAAGATCCGGCTGGGCTGGGATGATCAAAGCCGCAATTATTTGCAGGTGGCTCAAGTTATTGAAGAGAACGGTGGGAGCCTGATTGCGGTGCATGGACGCACCAAAACCCAGGCATATACCGGAAATGAAGATTGGGACGCGATTGCGGAAATCAAACAGCGCGTGTCTATTCCAGTTATCGCCAATGGGGATGTGCAGACGGTGGCGGATATTGACCGAATAAAAGCGCATACTGGCTGTGACGGAGTGATGATTGGACGGGCAGCGGTAGCAAACCCGTGGATTTTTGCACGAAAAGACCGAGAGGAAATCACTATTCCGCAAGTGCGAGGAATCATTGAAGAACACTTGGACGCCAGCCTGAGGTTTTATGGCGCAGAAGCCGGATTGGTTTTCTTCCGCAAATACGCTTCCCGCTATATGGAAAGCTATGGGATTTCACGCGAGCAGAGACAGCGCTTGATGACCCGGCCGACATCGGTTGAATTTCTGGATACACTGGATAATATTTTCAAAGCTATGCTAGAATGATAAGCGATACTATTCCTCAGTTGTTATTCGCCTCAGGGAGTCGCAATGACTAAATTTATTGCAGCCATAGACCAGGGCACAACCAGCACCCGCTGTATTGTTTTTGATCACTCGGGCAACGTGGTGGCAATGGATCAACAGGAGCATACTCAGATTTATCCCAAACCCGGGTGGGTAGAGCACGATCCACTAGAAATCTGGTTCCGGACAGGCGAGGTGCTGCAAAACGCACTGCGGAAATCGGCGCTGACTTCAGAAGATATTGCGGCCATTGGGGTTACCAATCAACGCGAGACAACTGTGGTGTGGGACCGGACAACAGGGATGCCGTACTACAACGCAATTGTATGGCAAGACACACGCACCGACACCATCTGTAATCGGCTGGCTGCTGATGGCGGGCAGGATCGGTTTAGAGGCAAAGTTGGACTGCCGCTGGCAACTTATTTTTCGGGTCCAAAAATCAAATGGCTATTGGATAATGTGGCCGGGCTGCGCGCTGCGGCCGAAAGCGGGCGCGCTATTTTTGGTAATATGGATACCTGGTTGATCTGGAATTTGACCGGCGGCACGCGCGGTGGGGTACATGTGACCGATGTTACCAATGCCAGCCGCACGATGCTGATGAATTTGCATACGTTGGATTGGGACGATGAGATGCTGGCTGTGCTCGAAATCCCTCGGAAAATGCTGCCAGAAATTCGGCCCTCGTCGGCAATCTATGATTACGCTTCGGGCGTTCTGCCCAGTGTGCCCGTCTCGGGCGATCTGGGGGATCAGCAGGCGGCGCTGTTTGGACAGACCTGTTTCAGCCCGGGTGAGGCCAAAAACACTTACGGCACTGGCTGTTTTATGCTGCTTAACACGGGTCAGCAGCCCATCTACAGTCAGAATGGCCTGCTAACCACACTGGGATACAAAATCGGCAATCATCCGGCGATCTACTGCCTGGAAGGTTCCATTGCCATTGCAGGTGCGCTGGTCCAGTGGCTGCGTGACAACCTGAAAATTATTGAGAAATCTGGCGACATTGAACCGTTGGCGAGGACGGTGACAGACAGCGGCGGCATTTATATTGTGCCGGCTTTTTCGGGGTTATACGCCCCCTACTGGCGGTCAGATGCGCGCGGGGTGATTGTTGGCTTGACGCGATTTATTAACCGGGGACATATTGCGCGCGCTGCGCTGGAAGCCACCGCTTACCAGACGCGCGAGGTATTGGACGCCATGGAGCAGGATTCGGGCGTTAAGCTCTCTGCTCTCAAGGTTGATGGCGGTATGGTGGTAAACGATCTGTTGATGCAATTTCAGGCGGATATTCTCAATGTGCCAGTTATCCGACCGAGAGTGGCGGAGACGACAGCACTTGGCGCAGCTTACGCTGCCGGGCTGGCGGTTGGATACTGGAAAACGGTTGATGACCTGCGTGTCAACTGGGGTATTGATCGGGAATGGAAGCCAGGAATCGAAGAAGCGCAGCGAAGCGTTCAGTATGCCCGGTGGAAAAAGGCGGTTGCCCGAACGCTGGATTGGGTTGAATGAGCCCAAGCGCTTGACAAGCCTGATTAGACTGACGTATAATGCCACTCACACCAGCGGGTGTTGCCAAGTGGTAAGGCAGTAGCTTCCCAAGTTACCATTCGCGAGTTCGAATCTCGTCACCCGCTCAGAACCGCCCGCCAGACAAAAAGCAGGCGGTTTTCATTTTCTCCCTGTCAATTTTGTTAAGTGGTTTGGGGGCTTTTATGCTAAAATTTATGCGGAGGTCTCAGGTCAGATGTCACACAAAATCCTATACGTTGAAGATAATCCCGATAATCGCATGCTGGTACGCCGACTTTTAATGTCTTGCGGTTACGAGATCACTGAAGCCTCCTCGGCACGTGAGGCGCTGGAAGCTCTAAAGACCCTTGTTCCAGATTTGATCTTGATGGATATCAATATGCCCGACATGGATGGTTATACGCTAACCGCCATCATCAAGGAAAATAAAGCGCTG
>MTKX01015661.1_pt2 | contig 19949 bp, 18 predicted proteins | sample 1042771 | NCBI WGS metagenome assembly MTKX01 (sample SAMN06212183, study PRJNA360534) | anaerobic digester metagenome | biome: Wastewater treatment plant; material: sludge; isolation source: anaerobic digester fed with sludge from wastewater treatment plant | place: Denmark: WWTP Randers ... | reverse complement strand
TGCCCGGAGGCTTTATTTCTACACCTTCGGCGATGCCTCTCCCGGGGCCCAGGCCTTCATAGACTTCATGACCGGGCCGGAGGGGCAGATGGTGGCCGAGGAGTATGGATTCGTGCCTCTGGGAAGTTCAAGGGACCAGGGTGCAGAGGGGGTAGCAAAGGAGGCGGAGAGGCCGCAAGCAGGACCTGCAGAGCCTGCGCCCGGATTTGATGCTGCCTTTGCCGCAGCAGGGCTCCTGGTCGTGGCTCTGATATTCCTGAAAAGAAGACATTGAAACTCCAATATCATACTTTTTTTATCTTTATCTAGAAATCAATTTAGTTTTTAAAAGCCACTTTCAGTGAATCAAACCTTTGAGAGATCCGCCGTCAGGATTTCCGTTCCTCACAAAATCCCACCTTCCAAAAAGCAAATAAGCTTGTACGCCGCCCTCACCAGCATGTCCCGCTTCCTGGTGGTCCTCGGCACCACCTCTCACTCCGGCAAGAGTACCCTTGTCGCCGCCATCTGCCGCCTGCTCTCGGATCGCGGCCTTAAGGTGGCTCCTTTCAAGTCCCAGAACATGAGCCTCAACTCCTGGGTCACCCGCTCTGGAGGAGAAATGGGCATCGCCCAGGCGGTTCAGGCCTGGGCGGCGAGGGTGGAGCCCACGGAGAATATGAATCCCATACTGCTCAAGCCAAAGGGGGACCGCACCTCTCAGGTTATAGTCATGGGCCAGCCTGTGGCGGACAAGTCCGCGGCGGAGTATTACCGGGATATTGAGCCTCTCAAAGATGTGGTGGACAGGGCCATCGAGGAGCTGGAGAAGGAATACGACTACATCATCGTGGAGGGAGCGGGAGGAGCCGCAGAGATCAACCTCTTCGACCGGGATATAGCCAATATCTATGTGGCCCGCCACTTGCAGGCTCCCATTATCCTGGTGGGAGACATCGAGAGGGGCGGCGTTTTTGCCAGCCTCTTTGGCAGCGTAGAGCTCCTGCCCCCCGACCTGCGGCCGCTGGTTCGCGGTTTGGTCATCAACAAGTTCCGGGGCGATCCGGGCATACTGGGAAGCGGCCTGGCCAGGCTCACAGAGCTTACAGGCGTGCTGGTTCTGGGGGTCCTGCCCTACCTCGACCTGGCTCTGCCTTCCGAGGACTCGGTCTCACTGGGGGATAAGAAATCCGGGCCGGCAGGGGAAAGCCTGGATATCGCCGTCATTCGCCTGCCCCGCATCAGCAATTTCACCGACTTTGAGCCCCTGGAGCGGCTGGCCCGGGTCAGATATGTCGGCCTCTCGGAAAATCTGGGCCATCCCGATGCTGTGATCATCCCTGGTACCAAGAACACCGTCTCCGATCTGCGGGAGATGCAGGAGATGGGCATGGACCTACAGATCAAATCCCTGAAAAGCACCCCTATTCTGGGCATATGCGGAGGCTACCAGATGCTGGGCCGGGAGATCATAGATTGCGGCATCGAGGACACAGTTGGTGCAATGCCTGCTCTCGGTTTGCTGGATGCGACAACCCGCTTCGACCTCTATGAAAAGAAGACGGTGCAGGTGGAGAAGACGGTTACCGGCGGCGGCCCCATTCTTGAGCCCATACGGGGGCAGAAGGTCAGGGGCTACGAGATTCATATGGGCCTGACCAGCCCCTCTGAAGAGGGCGCCTTCGAGGACGACGGAGCGGTCTCAAGCAGCGGTATTGTGATCGGCACCTACCTGCACGGTCTCTTCGATAACGAAAACTTTCGGGCTGCATTTCTCGATTTTCTTCGCCGCGGCAAGAGAGCGAGCAGTGAAATAAATGAACCCTGCCGGAGGGGGGAAGATGAATGCGAGAGAGGAGCTGGAGAAGGATCTGCCCTGGAATCGGACGGCTTTGCCCAGCTGGCAAGGGCAACTGCAGATAATCTGGATATGAAGAAGATCTATCAAATGCTGGATCTGGATTGATCTAAAGACCGGGCCACAACATCTTTTTTATCCTTTCTGAGCTTCTTGGGGCAGGATGAAACTCGGGGTTCTCTTTTCCGGGGGCAAGGACTCTGTCTTCGCCTGCCACCTGGCCAGGCAAAAAGATGAGGTCGCCTGCCTCATAACCATAGTCTCCCAGAATCCGGACAGCTACATGTTTCATACCCCGAACATCCGCTGCACGGACTTGCAGGCCAAAGCTATGGGAATTCCCATCCTCTCCTGGCCTACAGCGGGCAGAAAAGAAGAGGAGCTATACGATCTGGCGGCAGCCATATCCGCCGCTAGGGAGAGATACGCAATCGAGGGAATAGTCACAGGGGCCATAGAGTCGGTCTACCAGGCATCCCGGGTACAGAGGATCTGCCGCGACCTGGGATTATGGTGCTGCTCACCAATCTGGCAGGCCAATCAGATTGATTATCTCCGTCTTCTGCTCAAGGAAGGCTTTTCTGTCATAATCTCCGGGGTCTATGCCTATCCCTTTGATGCCACCTGGCTGGGCCAAACCCTAAATGAGGAGCGTATCCGGGTCCTGGCGTCCTTCCAGAAGAAATATAAGATCAATCCCTCCGGAGAAGGGGGAGAGCTGGAGACCCTGGTGGTCGACGGCCCCATCTTTCAACAGAGAGTTGAGATCCTAAAGGCCTCTCAGATCTATGCTCATCACCGGGGGCAGTTCATCATCGAAAAAGCTGGCCTGGCCGAAAAGAGGGGGCGGCAAGTAGACCCCGAGCCCTGCCCTCCGCCTGCAGGCCACCATCGCCTCCTGCAAGCCTCAGAAAGGGCAGATAAAGGCAGAAGCGAGATTCTATTGGTCGATCTCTGCGCCGCGCCAAACAGCCTATTTGAATGCGAGTTCGTTTATCCCATCCGAGCAGCCCTTAAAGAATATGGATACGGCTCAGATATACTGCACTATTCCATGCTCACTCCCCAGGCTATCGATTCTTATGAAAAGATCATCCTCTGCGGAACCCCTCTCAAGGACGATGGCTATCTCTGTCATTTAGATCATCTTTACTGGATCAGAGACTGTAGAAAGCCTCTGATGGGAATCTGCGCCGGCATGCAGGTGATTTCCGTCATCTATGGAGGCTGCATCCTCCCCTGTCCCGCCATAGGCCTGATGGAGATAGAGATCCACAGGGAGAGCCTTCTGCTGGGAGAGCCCCGGTCCCTGGAGGTCTACCAGCTTCATAATCATGCTGCCACTCTTCCCCAGGGATTCTCACTCATTGCCGGCGATGGTGATGCTGCTCTGGCCTTCCAGCACCCATGCCTTCCTACCTTCGGCCTATTATTTCATCCTGAGGTTAGATGTTGCTGGATACTGGAGCGCTTTGCAAAGCTCCCGGGATAGATTCTCCCCTTTGGACAGGAATCTATACTGCCGGAAGATGGATTCCTACGAAACCGATTTATGTAATGAATCCTCACAATTAGATTGCTATGCCTGACTACTCTCTCAATCAGTTCCTGGCCTCGGCCGGGACGCCTCTCCTGGACATTGAGATCTGCGATGTAACCCTTCGCGACGGCGAGCAGATGCCGGGAGTGGTCTTCAGGGCGGACGAGAAGCTGGATATCGCTTTGCGCCTGGATGAGATCGGAGTAGAGGTCATAGAGGCCGGCTTTCCCGTGGTCTCCCCGGCGGAGATGAATGCAGTGCGGGAGGTCTGCAATCTGGGTCTGGATGCCAGGATATCAGCACTCTCCCGTTCGGTCAAGAAGGATGTCGATGCTGCTCTGCAATGCGGCGTGGATATGATCAGCGTATTTATTGCCACCTCCGATCTTCATTTAAAGCACAAGCTGCATATGAGCTGTCCCGAGGCCATATCCTGCGCCCTGCAGACGGTGGAGTATGCCAAGGATCACGGCCTGATTGTGCGCTTCTCAGCCGAGGATGCAACACGTACTGATTTTGAGATCCTGAAAAAGCTGTATAAGAAGGCAGAAGAGTATCATGCCGATTACATCAGCGTGGCCGACACCGTGGGCATCATGAATCCACGAACGACCTATTACATGATCAGCGAGCTGAAGAAAGCGGTCAAGATTCCCATATGCATGCACTGCCATGATGACCTGGGAATGGCTCTGGCCAATACCCTGGCCGGAGCCGAGGCTGGGGCCAAGCAGCTGCATACCACGGTTAACGGCATAGGCGAGCGCAGTGGAAATACGCCACTGGAGGAGCTGCTGGTGGCCCTGCGACTACAATACGGCCTGGAAAGATATGATCTGACCAAGATAAAGGATCTCTCCAAGCTGGTGGAGACCTACTCTGCAGTTCCCGTGGCCAGGAATAAGGCGGTGGTGGGTACCAATGCCTTTGCCCACGAGTCGGGAATTCATGTAGCAGCCGTGCTGGAGGAGCCCAGAACCTATGAGCTGTACTCCCCGGAGATGGTGGGCGCGGCCAGGCACATCATCATTGGAAAGCACACCGGATCCAAGGCTCTCAAGTACATCACCCAGAGGATGGGCTACTATCTGAAAGACGAGGAGCTGGTGGACCTCTCCGAGAGAGTGAAGATGTGCAGCGAGTTCAAGCATGCTATAAACTGCGAGGAGCTGCGAAAGCTGATCCTCAACATGGACAATATCGAGGTTATCTATCCCGGGCCCTGATATATTTCGATTGAAAAAATGCTGATTTTCCGGTTTGAGATGGTAGCGATCTAAAGCGGCTATCTTCAAAACACTAAATCTTAATAGCAACATCTTGCAGCAGAACTCTCTTGAGGCAGAGCCTATAATGATAAGGTCATCAAATCCCAGCCGACGATGGCTGGGACCCCGGAAAGCTCAATGACCTGCTCCGCCATCTGATCCTCGCACCCGGCTGTCTGGGGGTAGAGATGAGTGAGGGCTACCCTCTTGATTCCACAGTCCTTGATCATGCTTCCCAATTTTTTAGGCGTGCTGTGATTGGTGACATCAAAGGGCTCGGGAAATGAACACTCATGCACCAGAAGATCGGCATCCTTGGCCAGGGCGGCCACGCGGGGGGAAGGCTCGGTGTCTCCGGAGTAGACCACCACCTGATCCTCCGCCTCCAGACGGAAGGCCAGAGAGGGCAGGCTATGCAGGGCCTCCTCGGCGAAGATGTCAAAGTTCTTCAGGCCGAATGAGTCCATGGGGTACAGCTCCCGCACTGCNNGGCATATCCGCCAGATAGCGGGCGTTGGCCAGGGCCAGCAGATCTGAGACATGATCCAGATGAAGATGGCTGAGCAATACTGTATCTATGGCCTCTATGCTGGCTCCAATCTGATCCAGCCGCAGAAGGGTACCAGCCCCGCAGTCCAGGAGAAGCTGCTGGTCGGACTCCACCAGGATCGCCGCCTGGGAGCGGCCGGGCTGGGGTATGCCCACCCCGGTTCCCAGCAATGTGACCTTCAGGCTCATGCCCCTCTTCTAAGAGGCCAATGGTAAATAACGGTATCCTTCGATTGCTTTGAAAGATGTCTGAAGCTTAAAGAAGGGGTGAGAAGGCGGGACAGAACCTCTGCTATGCCAATTGTCCGCACCCGCTTGCCCTGTCAGCTAAATCAGGCCATACCCTTACGCCACTCACTCCTTCTGCATCCCTGCGCCAGGAGCATATCGCAGCCTGCTCGCCTCGATGATTCTGTCTGCCAGTCTTGACAGGGGCAGGCTCTGCAAATAGACCCGCCCCGGCCCCTTCAATCGGGCCAGGAAGATGCCCTCTCCTCCCAGGAGGGCATTCTTGAAGCCACCCAAAAATTGTATATCATAGTCAATGCCGGCGGAAAAGGCGGCCAGGCATCCGGTATCCACTGCCAGAGACTCTCCTGCTAAAAGCTCCCTCTCCAGAATGGTTCCTCCGGCATGGATGAAGGCCATGCCGTCTCCCTCCAGCCTCTGCAGTATGAAGCCCTCTCCTCCGAAGAGCCCCGCCCCGAGCTTCTTGGTAAAAGCCACTTCGATCTCTATGCCCCGGGCGGCGCAGAGAAAAGAGTCCTTCTGACAGATGATCTTGCCCTCGAATTGGGATAAGTCCAGGGCCAGAATCTTTCCCGGATATGGAGCGGCAAAGGCCAGCCTCTTCTTTTCCTTGGCCCGATTGAGAAAGGTGGTGATAAAGAAGCTCTCCCCAGCCACCATCCTCTTGAAGCCCTTGAACAGGCCGCCCCCGGTGGAGGTCTGCATCTCAATGCCCTGATCCATGTAGAGCATGGCACCCGCCTCGGCCCGGACTGCTTCTCCGCCGTCGAGCTCAATCTCCACCGCCTGAATATCATCTCCGATTATCTTGTAGTCTATTGCATCAGACAAAGCAGATCACTCCGAGGAGTTCTCTCTGTCATCCCGTATAAAATTTTATGGAGAATGATGGCGGAGTAGAGACGGGAAAAGGCTGTCGATCCGGCATGGATCAAGGATAAATAGCCTCTCTCTAAAAAGGCAGACACATGCACAAGCAGATAGAAGATGCTCTAGCCAATCTGAATTCCTCTGCCCCACAAAAGCAGGAAAAGATCAAAGCCATTCTCTTCCGGTATGCCCGAGGGGAGATGGGCCTCGATCAGGCCTACTATGAACTCCTTGATGATGATCTGATTGCAATGCCACAGAGATGCGCCGTCTTCGCCAAAGTCCCTCTGAGCGAAGAGGATGAACTCCGGCTGAAAGAGAAGATCAGAGGCCTGATCTCTTGAAAAATGGTTGAGGCTTTGAGCCTCATCACGACTTAGCTCATTCCACAGTCACGCACTTGGCCAGGTTTCTGGGCTTGTCTATGGGCAGGCCGAGCTTGTTGGCGGTATAATAGGCCAGGAGCTGCACCGCCACGGTGCATAGCACTGCAGAGTATATCGGCCTAGTTTCGGGCAGCTCGATGATCCGGCTGGCCACCTTGGCTATATCCGGATCCCCTTCCGTGGCCAGGGCCACCACATCAGCTCCCCGGGCCCGTACCTCCTTGATGTTGGACTGGATCTTCCTGCCGCAGGTGGCCAGGGCCACCACCGGTGTCTTCTCCGTGATCAGAGCCAGGGGACCGTGCTTGAGCTCCCCTCCGGCATAGCCCTCGGATGGAATGTAAGCGATCTCCTTCATCTTCAGGGCTCCTTCCAGGGATATGGGATAGAGATAATCCCTGCCGATGAAGAAGTAGCATCCGGCATGGGCATAGCTCTCGGCTATCTTTCTGATCTCCTCCCTCTTCTCCAGCACCCTCTGCACCAGGCCGGGCAGCTTGGTCAGCTCTATGAGCATCTTTCTGGCCTGATCGGGAGTGAGATGGTCGCGGGCCCTCCCCAGTCTTATGGCCAGGAGGATGATAGCCACAAGCTGCGAGATGAATGTCTTGGTAGCGGCAACGCCGATCTCCGGGCCGCAGCGGGTGTAGATGGTCCCGTCTACAAGGCCGGTAACAGTGGAGCCCACTACATTGGTTATGGCCAGGCTCCGCCCGCCGCAGGTCTTGGCCTTCTTCAGAGCCAGCAGTGTGTCTGCCGTCTCGCCGGACTGGGTGATGCCCAAAAGCAAAGTCTTTGGCCGGAGCTGGAGGTTGATGAATTCAGATGCCACCTCCACATCCACCGGCAGGCCTGCCGCCCGGGCGAAGAGGTTTTTAGCCAGCATACCGGCATGGTAGGATGTGCCGCAGGCGATGATGGAAACCCTCTCCAGCCCCCTGATCTCCTCATCGCTCATTCCCAGATCCAGCCTTGCCTCTCCATCGATCTCTGAGATGCGGCCGGCTATGGTTTCCCGGATGGCTCGGGGCTGCTCATGAATCTCCTTGAGCATGAAATGAGTGTAGCCGCCCTTCTCCGCCGCGTCCGCATCCCAGGTGATGCGCTCGATCTCCACGGCACGAGGCATTCCTCCCGCATCCAGAATTTCTACCCGGTCGGCATAGACTCTGGCGATATCCCCTTCCTTCATGCGGATCACATCTCTGGTATAAGAAAGGAGGGCTGGAACATCAGAGGCTAAATAAAATGCGCTTTTGCCCTGGCCCAGGACCAGGGGACTATCCTTCCTGGCACAGACCAGATAGGGCGAGCTGGCGGCCATAACGGCCAGGGCATAAGAGCCCTCCACATGCTCCAGGGCCTTGATTGTCGCTTCCAGAAGATCTTTTTTATAATAAAAATGAATGAGATGAGCCAGTGCCTCGCTGTCCGTCTCGGAAGAGAACTGGTATCCCATCCCAGTGAGATGGTCTCTTAGCTCCAGATAATTTTCAATGATGCCGTTATGAACGATGGCGATCTCGCCGGAGGTATGGGGGTGGGCATTGATATCGCTTGGCCGTCCGTGTGTTGCCCAGCGGGTGTGGCCTATGCCCATGCCCTCTCCCGGGCTGCCCCGCATCTGGTAGATCTTTTCCAGATCGGCTATGCGTCCGGCTGACTTCAATACCTCTATATTCCCATCAGACTTGACTGCCACTCCTGCCGAGTCGTAGCCCCTGTACTCCAGCCGTTTCAGGGTGTCAAAGAGTATAGGCCCGGCAGGTTGATCGCCGATATAGGCCACAATTCCGCACATCAGCCCATCACCCTGCTCTCCCTCTCAATCTGGCCCCGGACAATAGAGCCTGAATCTATGCGCGCGCCGCTGCCCACCACCGTTCCGGCATGGGCCATCACTCTGGCTCCTGCCGTCACATTGTCGGATAGTATGGCCCCGAATTCAGCTCTTAAAAAGGCCTCTTCCACCTCGACCACGCACGGCCCGCTCTCCACAACCATCTGATCCCCCAGTATGGAGCTTGCTCCCACCACCGAGTCCGATATTATGGCTCCCGAGCCGACGCGGGCATCGTTCATGATGATGCTGTTTCGAATCTCGGAATGCGGTCCGATGCGAGCCGAGTCGCCGATTGATGTGGAGGGGAGAATGACCACGCCCGGGCCTATATCGCAGCCCTCTCCTATGGAGACCGGGCCCACCAGGTAGGAGCCGGCACGGATGATGCTCCCCTCTCCTACCTCAACCGGCCCTTTTATCTTTGCTCCTTCTTCCACCTCGCCCTCGATCTTCATATCTTTTAATCCCAGAGCCATGGCATTGGCATGGAGCAGATCCCAGGCAAATATGGCATCAGCCCATGCTCCTTTGCCTATGAGAGGAATAATCTCTTTTCCCTCGGCAATCATCTGAGATATGGTCTCAGTCAGCTCATAGGAGCCGCGCTCGGACAGGGGCGTGTTGTGGATATCCTGGAATATCTCCGGGCTGAATTTGTAGGCGCCGGTATTGAGTATTCCTGAGCAGGGCCTGCCGGGCTTTTCCACTATGGCTTTGACCCTCTCCTGCTCCACCATCAAGACGCCATAGTCTCCGCTATGGCGGCGCAGAGCGGCCAGGATGACATTGTCTCCCCGGGCGGAGATCAGCTCTGATACCGCTCTAGAGTCTATGAGATTGTCACCGTTGACCACTAAAAAAGGCTCATCTATGTAGTCCTCGGCCTTGCCCAGGGCGTGAGCCGTGCCCAGGAGCTCATTCTGTTCCAGATAGGTGATATTAACCCCGAAATCAATGCCATCCTCGAAATAGTCCATGACCCTCTCTTTCTGATAGCCGACCACGATATAGAGATCATGAACGCCGTTTTCCGCCAGGGCGTTGATCACATGCTCCATGAATGGCCGGTTTCCCACCGGAAGCATGACCTTGGATCTGGTCTGGGTCAGGGGCCTGCACCTGCGGCCTTCTCCCGCCGCCAATATAACTGCTTTCAAATCTATCACAGCCAGGATGTCTCGAACTAAGACATGTTGCAGGGCTGGCTCTTGACCTTTTCGGTTAAGATTTCATAAAATATATGAAGTGATGGGCTGCCAGAAGGCCGAGAAGAGCCCAGTCTTTTATAGGAGCAGAACAGGAGGAGGTGCAGAGAAGAGTGCGAGGCCCAAGGACTAAATGAGGATTCTGGTGATTCCAACCACGGACTGGATCAGGCATCCCGTCCCCAATAGGCTCAATTTCATCTTCGATATTCTGGCTGAGGAGCACGAGGTCTACGTCCTGCACTTCGGCCTGAAGAGGTTCTCTCTCCTTGAGGCAAGACAGACCAGATGCACCCTCCTGCCGGCGGACTGGATCAGTGCTGAGGATCCATCCCTGTATTATTTGCTCAACTTTCCATATCACTTATGGAAGATCAGAAAAATTGCCAGCCGCCTGAAGATCGATGTCATCCTCTCCGCCAATATCCTGCCTTCCTTTGCCGCCAACTTTGCAGGAGTGCCTGTGGTCTTCGATTATCTGGACCATCTGGAGGAGTCGGCATCGGTCTATTATCCGGGATCGGCTCTAGGGGATGTAGTCAAGCAGGTGGTAAGAAGGATAACCAGGTACAACCTCCTGCATGCCCGCTCGGTGATCACCGTCACCAGAGAGCTGTCCGATTTCCTCTATGATCTGGGAGTCAAACAGGTAACCGTAATCGCCAACGGCGTGGATACACAGGCTCTTCAGCCGCTGCCCAAGGAGGAGGCCAAGAGCAAGCTGGGCCTCTCGGGCCCTGTCTTGGGTTATGTGGGGTCGCTCGAGCACTGGGTGGACCTGGAGAGCGTCGTCTCGGCCCTGCCTAAAATCGATGCCACATTGCTGGTGGTGGGGCCGGGTCTGTTTACCGATTACGGGGACAAGATAAAGAGAATGGCAGAAGAGCTGGGGGTAATTGACAGGATTGTCTTTACCGGAGCGGTGAAGTATCAGGATCTGTCGCGATATATCTCGGCCATGGACATTGGCCTGAATCCCCTGAAGATGATGAAGAAGAACGAGTATGCCGCGGGGGGCAAGGTCTTCAACTACCTCTCCTGCGGCCGGCCGGTGCTCTCCAGCCGAATGGTATCCCTGGAGAGGCTGCTGGGGGATGAGATATATTATTATGATGATGTGGAGAGCTTTGTGGGGCAGGTGGAAAGAATCATGGCAGCAGGAATGGATGATAAGCATTTCCGGTCCATAGCGGAGAGATGCGACTGGAGAAAATTATCAAAAAATTACGAACTTGTATTAAATAAAATATTTGCTAATGATTATAGTCGTTAAGGCTTAAATTATGGCGAAAATTGCATTTATCTGTTACCCGCAATCGTCCTTTGTAAAGCAGGACTACAAATCTCTTTCAAGGCATTTCAATGTGGAGAAAATCGACTACGACTCTGCAAAAGATGCTGCAAGGATGATCGGTCCTATCTTGCGATCCAATATAATGTTTTCTTGGTTTGCCTCCGGACATTCATTCGCTGCAGTAATGCTGTGTAAGATCCTAGGAAGACGATCTGTGGTTATTGCAGGCGGATATGATGTGGCCTTTGAGCCGGAAATCAACTATGGGCAGTATACTCTATCCTGGCACAAGAAAATATATGCGGATTTTGTCCTGAAAAATGCCGATATTATCTTAGCGGTATCTGAATTTACACAAACAGAGGTCTTGTCTAGAGCCAAACCAAAGAATATTATGGTACTCTACAATGGCATAGATGTGGATAAGTTCAGGCCCAAAGGGGAGAAAGAGAACCTAGTTATAACTGTGGCCTCAGGTTCGGGAAATGTTATAACGCTAAAAGGTTTGAATGCTTTTTTAGGAGCTGCGTCTCAACTTCCGGAGGTTAAATTTTTGGTGTTAGGTCTGTCGAAGGAAGACAGAGATAAGCTGGAAGCCAAATCAACAGAAAACGTGGAGCTTTGCGGATACGTTTCTCATGAGGAGCTGGTGAGCTTCTATCAGAGGGCTAGGGTATACTGCCAACTATCCTACCGAGAGTCTTTCGGAGTGGCTCTGGCCGAGGCCATGGCCTGCGGATGCGTGCCCGTAGTAACAGACTGTGGAGCACTGCCAGAGGTCGTGGGAGATGCTGGCTTTTATGTGCCTTATGGAGATGAAAGGAAGACTGCAGAAGGAATAAAAGAAGCTTTAAGATCGAAAAGAGGAGAGATGGCACGCAATAGAATTGAAGAGAAATTCGACCTACGCAAGAGAGAAAGAGAACTCTTCAGGTTAATTAAATCGCTTTGAGTTGAATAGCAGCATATTCATAGAGATTTGCTGTCAAAGAGACATCACCTATCCTTTGGATATCGCTTATCGTAAAGCTCTGCCAGCCTTTCTAGGTCTAATCCAATGTATGAGCAAAAGAGCCCTAAAGAGGCCTTAGCTCTTAGAGAACAACTTCCCTTAGACATTGCTTTGAGGAAGTTCTTCCTTGCCAGAGGAAGATTGCATTCTTTTAAATACGCCCGGCCCAAATAATAATAACTATTTATTTTTTTCCTTATGAGCTTCTTCTCCAAGTTTCCAGTTGCATTTTCCAGAGAAATTTTGACTTCATCCGGAAGGCCATTGAAGAATTCTATTGAGTAAAGCCCTGCCTTGATCATGTAGGACTTCATGGAAGAAGAAATTTGATTATCATGCCTCCGGTAGCAGCCCAGTATCTCATCGATGGGCAAGAAATCCCCTATCAGGCTTAATTCCAGCCAGGTTGGATAATCAACGTAGGGCATATCCTTGGCCTGCTTAAATCCGCCTATCGACTGCAATGCGCTCTTGCGGCAGATCACTGTGCATGAGTGCATGGCGTTTCCTAAAAGCAATCTTCCCAATACCTGTTCTCTGGACAGGCCCATAAAGGATTTGACCTCTTTGGGCAAGATCCCAAGAAGATTCCCGTTGATGTCCACATTTCTAGCTCTTCCCCAGCTCAAAATCGTATCCTCGCCTGTAAATTTCCTTATCTGGATCTCCAGCTTTTCCTGGGGCCAGAAATCATCCCCCTCGAGAATGGCTATATAGTCGCCCCTTGAGAGATCAAGGGCTTTATTGTAAGTCTCGCTGAGCCTCCATATGCCTTTATTTTCCTGCCGAATATATTTTATTCTACTATCCTTATATTTAGATATAATCTCCTCAGTCCTATCGCTCGAACCGTCGTCTATGATTATCTGTTCCCAGTGGGGGTAGGTTTGAGACAGGACGCTCTCAATGCACTGGGCTATGAATCTTTCATGATTATATGTTGGGGTAATAATTGATACTATGGGATCGATCGCCATGTATACACCGTGAATAGCTCGCGCTATTTATTAGAGTCAAGCATTTGTCAAAGTTTAGCTCTTCCTTGCTAGCATGATGATATTATAAGGATATATCCAATCCATTCTCATCATCTCAAGATCAAAAAATTCCGCCACCTGTTTAAGTAGTCTCTCATTAAAAACATGATGATGCATCCTCCGTGTCTGAAAATTATTCGACCAATCCAAATTGCAGTCCTTGCTCAACATGTCTAATTCTGCATTATGAAGTCGAATTGTCTCTTCCAGATGTGTCATATCATCTTCGCCCATATTTTGTTTGTAGTCCTGCAATAGATGATCAAAAGATGTAATGGGGCGGAGGTGATCAAATGTAAACCTCTTGTCAGGCACAATGATTAAAAGGTAAGCGCCGTGTTTCAGAATCCTCAGCCATTCGCCCATTGCTTTTAGCGGATTTGCTATATGTTCTAAGCTATGGCAAGACAAGAGAAAATCATATGTCCCGTCAGGAATCATTCCCAAATCCGTGGCATCACAAATATACTGTTTTTTATATTTCTCATCAAGTCGATTCTTCCAAATAGTATTATTGCTGTGATTTATGTTATCAATTGAATCAATCACTCCGTAAATTGGGAGAGAATCCCGAAATATCAGGCTAGGTCCTCCGATCTCGATTCCGCTCTTGCCTCGCAGGCTATCCAGGTAATTGGAGATATCGATATGAGGATGATAGTATCTCCTGATAATTCGCTGTATGCGAACACATTTCAGGCGGATAAATCGAGTCAAATGATCCCTTTTCATTATGCATCCGGAAATGGAACCATGCAATATAAATTTTCCTGCAATGCGCAATGCAGTTATCGACAGTAAAAATTAATTGTAATAATGCCCTCTAACCCTGAAATATTATCAAGACATGACTATGTAGAATTTAATTATCTTTCTTGATGCCATGTATCTTTATCCCACTCATCAGCTGCCTCGCCATCTGTATATCTGTCTTGTCCGTGACACCAGTAAAGAATATGGTGATCAGATAGGCTATTGCAGCTAGAAGTATCAGCAGCAATATAGGGAGTTCATTAAATTGCTTGATAAATATCGTCATTACAAAGCATGCGAATAAAATCTTGGATAGATGTATAATCATATTCTTGGGAAGCGGATAGCCTTCCTTGCCAGCGAAATATAGCAGGAATGTGAAGGAGAAAATCTGTGTAGCTACTGTTGCAACACTTGCACCTACATAGCTGTACTCAGGAATAACAATGATATTAATAATTATATTTAAAGCCGCAGCTAGCATGGTCTGTTTCGCAACGATCGCCTGCCGGTTGATGGAGTTGAAGAGATTGCCAAATACCGAGTTCAGAAAGATCAATACCTCAGACCATACCAGGATCTTAAGTGCAATTGCCGATGCGGCAAATTCGGGCCCATATACCAAAAAAATTAATTGATCTCCTAATATAATAGTTCCCACGCCAATAGGAATGGCTAATGCCATCAAATACTTAAAGGACCTCTCAAATATAAATCCGAGATTTTTATCCGAGGTAACATAATAATTTGACATAATAGGATAGATTGCACCCAGGAAGGTCACGGGGATAAAGGATAAGACCAGGACCATCCTGTAAGCAGCATTGTACCATCCCATAGCCTCGTTGGAGTTTGAAATCATCAGAGATATCATTACAGTATCAATATAATAGTATATTCTTATGAATACCGATGAAAGCCCGAATGGTATGGCCTCCTTTATCATATATTTCCATAAAGCCAAATCTATATCCCATTTGGGCCTGGGGATTTTTTTCAAGGCTATAAAGGCATAGTAGCCCAAAGAAATTATGCTTGAGATGAGGTAGACATAAGAGAAACCATAGACATCCACCCCAAAATGAATTGCCAGCAAAGCAAAGATCAACATAGCCAAATTAAATATTATGCTGCCCAATGAGATATATTCCATAATCTCATATGCAGAGATGATAGAGCTGATGATGCCATAAAAGGAGACAGCAATGAGCGACAGGATTATGATAAGGACAATTTCCATAGTCGAGGATGGATAGCCTAAAGCATAACCTATAACGGCAGTGCATAAAAGCGTAATCACAGCCAGGATGATTTTCAGAAATATAGAATTTCCAAAATATTTCTGTGTTCTCTCTTTATCTCTTGCTACATCTCTGACGATCACTGATGCTATTCCTATATCCGCCAGGAAGATGGTGATGGAGGAAAAAGCAATGGCGAATGATAGCAGGCCGTACTTTTCTGAGCCCAAATAGCGAGTACTGTACATTAAAAAAAAGAAACTAGATACAAATCCAATAATACTTGATGCAGACAGAAAGAGGGTATTCTTAGCGATCCTCTGTATGGTGTTCACTAAAGATCACTCAAACGTCGGCCAAAGACCATTTGCAGGTGCTTTTGCAGCTTTCATTCTCTTCGTTAATCCTGGCAGGTACCCTCGTTTGGTAGTTGCATAGCTTCTGTTTCTCGGCCGATATTCCAATTTCTCCATTTCAATTCTTATCATGGGTGCTCCTTAGAAATAATTTCGTCTCTATTTTCGGATTGAACCCAGATAATTCATTTCCATGATCATAATAGCGGAAGCGCTTTTTTTTTAATTGCTGCAAAGGCCTAAAAAATTCCCGGCTGCATAGTCATGAATCATCATATTTCTTGCCGAACTCATAGGACCACCAACTCATCTTTCAACCTTTGCATGGCCTCCTCGATTAAGAGAGGCTTTTCATTAAGGTGTTTGGCTGCTTTGGAGGTGTCCAGAGATGAATCCCTCGGCCTCTTTGCTGCCCATTTCATATCTTCCATCCGACAGGGCGATATAAGGCTCAAATCAAGATCTAGCATTCCGGCTACTGTTCTTGCGAAGTCGTACCTGGATATCCGGCTGGCTCCAGCCAGGTGATAGGTTCCGTCCAGCTGTCTCTCTCCGGCCTCCAAAACTATTGCTGCTAAATTGGAATTGAGAGTGGGAGTTATGAACTGGTCAGTGACCACATGTATCGGTTGGTTGGATCTAAGGTTATTTATGATCCAGAGAGCAAAGTTGACCTTCCCGCTGGCGGGCCTGCTGCCATAAATCACGCATGACCTGGCAATGCAGCCATGATCGCAAAACTGCTCTCCCAGAAGCTTGGTCAGGCCATAGTAGCTCAACGGATTGGGGTTGTCATCCTCCCTGTACATTCCCCGGCTTCCATCAAAGACATAGTCCGTGGATATGTATATAAGAAATGATCCAATCTGTTTAGACACCTCAGATATGATCTGCGTGCCCTCAACGTTCATTTTATATGCCAGTTCCCTTTCTCGCTCGCATCTATCCACATCCGTGAGAGCGGCACTGTGAATTATGACCTCCGGCTTGATCCTCGTTATCGTCTCAGAAATTTCCGGCCCATCCAGAAGATCGAATTTTACCGCTTTGCCAAAGCCTGGCGCATTATGAGCATATCCAGCAAAGACCTCATATCCCCGAGCCTGAGCCAGCTCGGCAACCTTTCCACCCAGAAGCCCGCTTCCGCCAGTTATCAATATCTTCATATGCTTCACCAGCGGAGCGTCCAGGGTGCGGGATGCAGGACTCTATCATCCATGAGTGGTCGCCACCATGGCTCATTCTCCAAATACCAGGCTACTGTCTCTGCAATTCCTTCTGCAAAATTCTCCTGGGGATGCCAATGCAGCTCGGTTCTGATCTTGCTGAAATCAAGGCTGTATCTGGCATCATGCCCCGGGCGATCATCTACAAAGTCTATTAGATCCTCGCTTTTGCCCAGAGACTGGAGAATGATCTTGACGACATCAAGGTTGCTCTTCTCCTCTGCGGCAGAGATGTTATAGATCTCACCCTTTCCGCCTCGCAGAAGTACGGCTTCCACGGCCCGGCAGTGGTCGATGACATATATCCAGTCCCTCACATTCTCTCCTGTGCCATAGATGGGTATCCTCAAGCCGCTTTTGGCCCTCAGTATGGTCTTGGGAATCAGTTTTTCCGGAAACTGATAGGGGCCGTAATTATTGGTGCACCGGGTAACCATAGCATCAAGGCCATAGGTCCGAGCATAGGCCTGGACAAATACGTCTCCTGCGGCTTTGCTGGCGGAATAGGGCGAGGACGGCTTCACAGTGCTCTCCTCGGTAAAAGATCCCCTCAATATATCCCCATAAACCTCATCGGTGGAGATCTGCACAAACCTGGCTGAAGAGTTATGATGCCTCAAGGCCTCCAGGAGATTGAAGACCCCCTGGACATTGCTGTGCAGAAACGACTCCGGCCTGGCAATAGATCTATCCACATGAGTCTCAGCGGCAAAGTTGACTATGGCATCGGCATCCTTGATCAAGCCGGCAATGAGCTTCTCATCGGCAATGTCTCCCCTGCAAAATTCGTATCGCTTTTCATCATCAAGATCCCGCAGGTTTTCCGGATTTGATCCCAGGCGCAGGTCATCGATATTCAATATATGGATATCATCATGCTCATGGAGCATCAGCCGGATGAAATTGCCTCCTATGAATCCCAGACCGCCAGTGACAAGCAGCTTCATCTAAATCACAATGAGATGTCGGAGTTATCGCCGACGATGAATCTATTGCCTTTGGGCAGAGCCATTCCTTCTTGAATCCTGACATTTCTGCCTATCAGGCTTTCAACGATCTTTCCCGCTTTGCTTATCATGCAATTGTCCATTATGATGGCATCCTCCACCTCTGTTCCCGAGATCCTGCTCCCATCTCCCACCGAGGTATAAGGACCTATATAACAGTCGCTTATCAAGCTGCCTTTCCCGATTATGCAGGGCCCTTTTATTGTCGATCTCTCAATCAAGCAGCCTTTCTCGATGATAATCCGGCCAATTACATGAGATTCATTGATCTGACCCTCATTGCTGGCGGAGATATCATCCAATATCAAGCGATTGGCTTCCAGGATATCCTCCGGTTTGCCTGTATCTTTCCACCATCCCTCTACAAAAGATGCATCTACTTTGTATCCATGTTCGATGAGCCATTGGATGGCATCGGTTATCTCCAGCTCATCCCTCCAGGAGGGTTTTATGGCTCGGCAGGCCTCGATTATGGAAGGCCGGAAGAAATAGACGCCCACCAGGGCATAATTTGAGGGAGGGATCTTTGGCTTTTCCACCAGCCTTTTGATGCTCCCATCTGGGTTAAGATCGGCGACGCCAAAGCGCTGGGGATCCTCAACTCTGGTGAGAAGGACACTGGCATCGCTTTTTAGCTCCTGAAACAACTCTTTGTGCTGCACGATGCCGTCTCTGAGGATGTTGTCTCCCAGGTACATTATAAAATCGTCATCAAGAAATTCTTCGGCGACCAGTATGGTATGGGCGAGCCCTTTTGGATCGCCCTGGTAGATGAAATGTATGGGCACATCCCAGGACCGGGATTGGACGGTGTCTATGACCTGCTCCTTATTCGGACCCAAGATTATGCCGATTTCATCGGCTCCTGCTTCAATCACATCCTCGATGGCATAGAATAAAACCGGCTTATTGGCTATTGGTATCAGCTGTTTTTGCTGGGAGAATGTGAGTGGACGCAGTCTAGTGCCGGAGCCACCGGAGAGTATGAGAGCCTTCACAAGATACACCTCAACTAGGAGAATGGATTCTCCGTAGCTAAAAATATATACCCTTCGATCGCCCGGAGTGCTTTTCTTTCTCAATGCCCGGTATATACGACATCAATGTTCTGCTTATTGAGCATCAGCTTTCTCCGCAGGAGGATAAAGGCTCTGGCTCTGGCACAGTGCTCCTAAACCAGTGAAGCAGCAATATAATGATCAAGCGATCTATGATGTTGATATGATGCAAAGGAGATTAATGGAGAAGAAATTCATAATAAAATCTTTCTTATAATTACATGCTCCGGTTGGGATTTGAACCCAAGTCGAAGGAGTGAGAGTCCTTCATGATTGGCCGAGCTACACTACCGGAGCGCGGATAGGGGGGTAGTCTTACTATCATTTAAGTCTTTTGCCTCTTACATAGTCGCAGCAGCCCTGCAGACAGCATTTATCGTGGCTGGGCCCCCGGGCATGGCAGACCTGCCTGCCGTGCCGGATCAGGTTGAGATGAAAGGAGATGTACTTGTCCGGCGGTACTATTCGTTCCAGCATCTTCTGGGCCTTTTCCGGATTGGCCTTCTCCTCGACGAGCCCCAGCCGTTGAGAGAGGCGAAAGACATGGGTGTCTACGGGCAGGAAGGGCATGCCGAAGGCAAAAAGCAGCACTATGGAGGCGGTCTTGGGCCCCACTCCCGGCAGCCGGAGGAGATAGTCCATGGCATCTTCCTTCTTCATGCCGGCCAAGGCAGCCAGGCTGATCTCTCCCTGCTCCTCTTTGATTCTTTCCAGGGCTGCCTTTATCCGCTTGGCCTTGATCTCCGCCAGGCCACCCTTGCGAATGCTCTGGGACACTGCCTCATCCGTTGCTCTTAGCAGCGACTCGTAGTCGGGAAAGGCCCTCTTCAGCCGGGCAAAGGCCGGCAGGCTGTTGGCGTCGCTGGTGTTCTGGGAGAGTATGGTCTTGACCAGCAGATCAACCGGCTCCTCCTCATCTGGGCGGGGAATGCCGTACTCCTTCTCCAAGAGAGCAATGCAATCTGCAATCTTTTGCTTCTCCATTTCATCCAGGAGAGTGGAATGCATGGCTATTAAACTATGGCCTGAGCCAAATATGGGATAGATTGCACATATAAGATAGATGAGGCCGGGCAATGACAAAGGATAGATATACCTTGTTTTCACTGCTCTTGATCCATGGAATTGAAGCTTGATCCCTGGGGCGCAGTGCACGTAGACGATTACAACAAGCTCTTTGTGGAGTTCGGCATATCCAACTTCGATCCGATATTAAGC
>MTKX01001272.1_pt8 | contig 19968 bp, 17 predicted proteins | sample 1042771 | NCBI WGS metagenome assembly MTKX01 (sample SAMN06212183, study PRJNA360534) | anaerobic digester metagenome | biome: Wastewater treatment plant; material: sludge; isolation source: anaerobic digester fed with sludge from wastewater treatment plant | place: Denmark: WWTP Randers ... | reverse complement strand
GACCCCGCCCTTGTCGGCCAGGGCCTTGAGCATCTCGTCGCTCAAGTTCCGATGATGGGGGGAGAGGGCCCGGCAGGCCGAATGGGAGGCCACGACCGGCGCCTTCGAATATTTCAGCACGTCCCAGAAGGTCGTATCGCCGGCGTGGGAGACGTCGACGATCATGCCCAGCCTGTTCATCTCGGCCACGACCTCCCGGCCGAAGTCCGTCAGGCCGCCGTGGACGGGCTTGGGATCGCCCGAGGCGTCGGCCCAGTCCGTCGCCGTCCAGTGGGTCAGGGTCATGAGCCGGACCCCGGCCCGGTAGAACTCGCGGAGGAGGGCGAGGTCGTTCTCGATGGCGTAGCCGCCCTCGATGGCGAGGAGCACGCCGGTCTTGCTGTCGTTGCGGGCCGCCGCGGCCTCGGCGGACGAGGTGACCAGGGCCAGCTTGTCCGGGTGCTTGGCCACCAGCGCGCGCGCGGCCTGGATCTGGGCGAAGACGCCGTTGGCGGACCGGCCCTTCTCGGCCTCGGTCGCCGGCGGCGGGGCGAAGCAGGCGAAGACCTGGAGGTCGACGCCGCCGCGCCCGAGCTTGGGGATGTCGACGTGGCCCGTCGCGAGGTCCTTGGCCAGGTCCTCGCCGGCCAGGGCCCGGCCGACGGTGTCGCAGTGCATGTCGACGACCGCGGCGTCGCGGTGCAGGAACATCGTCCGGTGGACGGGGTCGAGGAGGTTCTCGCGCGTCGTCGCCAGGACGCCGAGGATGTCGCAGTGGTACTGGGCGGCCTCGCGCAGGCGCTCCGGGTCGATGATGCCGGGCCCGTCGCCGGGCATGTGGTATTCGGGGTGCTCGTCGTCGAGCCTCTCGGTCAGGACCTCGCCGGAGCGCAGGCTGATGGCCGGCACGTTCTTGGCCCAGAACGAGGTGTGGTCCGAGCCGCGGTAGTTCGGCCGGGGCTTGAGCTTGGCGACCGTCGCGGCGTCGAGGCCGCGCTCGGCGATCGCGTAGAGCTCGGCGAATTCGGTCATGCCGCCGACGAGGAGGTCGGCGTCGCCCGTGCCGACCATGTCGATGTTCATGTAGAGCGCGGTCCGGTCGAGCGGGATGACGGGGTGGTCCGTGTACCAGCGCGAGCCGACCAGGCCGAGCTCCTCCCCGGCCCAGGAGCAGAAGACGATCGTCCGGGCCGGCTTGAACTTGGCTGCGGCCAGGGCCCGGGCGGTCTCGAGGACGGTCGCGGCCGAGGTGGCGTTGTCGTCGGCGCCGGGGTAGACCCAGCCGTCGAGGCCGACGCCGAGGTGGTCGAGGTGGCCGCCCATGACCAGGGCTTCGTTCTTGAGCTTGGGGTCGGTCCCCGGCCAGACGCCGACGACGTTCGGGGCCGTCCGCTCGCCGGAGACGAAGTGGGCCTCCATCTCGACCTCGAGGCCGAGGTCGAGGGTGAAGGACTTTCCGAGCCGGAGCGTCCTGCTGACCAGGTCGCGCCAGCTGCGGCCGGCCGTGTAGAAGGCGTCGTTGAGGAAATCGCGGCCGGCCCTGAGGACGACGAAGCCCTCCGGGGCCTGCCCGGCCCGGAGCGTACCGGGGCGCTGCCGCGGGGCGCCGGGCTGCCGCGGCTCGCCGGGCGTCGCGAGGTCCATCTCGATATAGCCGACGGCGCCCTTGGCCGCGGCCGTCTTGACCTTGGCCTCGAAGGTCCAAGCGGCCTTGGCCTCGTTCGGGAGGGTGGCCGGGAGGTCGGCCAGGGCCAGGACGACCTTGCCCTTGACGTCGAGCCCGGCGTAGTCGTTCCACCCGTCCTTCGCGGCCTCGATCGCGTAGCCGGCGAAGACGAGCCCGCCCCGGGCGACGCCCGAACCCGTCCCGTTGACGGGCGTGAAGTCGCGGCCGCGGCCCCCGAAATAGACCCGGCGCCGCGGGGCGACGATCTCGAGGCGAAGGGGTTGCCCGAAGTCGGACCAGTTCTTGAACGGGACCTCCTGGAACCAGGTCCCGTTGTCGCCGCCGGGCCGGAGGCCGATCTTGGCCATCTCGGCGGCCACGTACTCGGCCGCGCGGCGGTATTCGGGGGTGCCGGACTTGCGGCCTTTGAGCTCGTTCGAGGCCAGATAGGCGATGTGGGCGAAGGCCTTGGCCCCGTCGGCCGCGGGCCGAAGCGAAGCGGACTTTCTCGCCGCCGTCGTCTTGGCCGCGGCCTGGCCGGGCCTGGCGGGGGAGGGGGTGAGGACGAAGTAGGCGGCCAGGGCGGCCAGCGCGACGTAGAGGGCGAACAGGGGCGCGGAGGGGCGGGGGCGGGCGACGGTACGATTCATGGCGACTTCCTCGGGTGTCAGGATCTCGGGAATTTCTTGAGGGCGTCGGCGGCGGCCTTGCCGAAGCCCTCGGAGACGGTCGGATGGTTGAAGACCATGTCCTTGATGTCCTCGGCCCGGGCGCCGAGCTTCACGGCCAACGCGGCGAAGTGGATGATCTCCGCGGCGTCCTGCCCGGCGACGTGGGCGCCGATGAGCCGCCGCGTGGGCGCTTCGAAGATGAGCTTGAAGAACCCGGCCACGTTGCCGTCGAGGCAGGAGCGGACGAGGTCGTTGTAGCCGCACTGGCCGATGACGATCTCCGCCCCTCCCGCCCGGGCCCACTCCTCGGTTTGGCCGACCGAGCCGACCTCGGGGTCTGTGTAGAGGCCCCAGGGGGCGCAGGTGTAGTCCATGCGGACGTCGAGGCCGCAGGCGTTCTCGGCCGCGATGCGGGCCTCCATGACGGCCATCGAGGACAGCATGAACCGGGCCAGGACGTCCCCCGCGGCGTAGATGCCGGGGACGGAGGTCCGCATGCGGTCGTCGACCTGGATCTCGCCCCGGGGGCCGGGGGCGATCCCGGCCGCCTCGAGCCCCAGGGCGGCCGTGTCGGGCCGGCGGCCGACGCCGATCATGACCCGATCGACTTCGATCGTCTCGCCCGTCGACAGGACGGCTTGGAAGGGGCCGCCGGACGCCGGGCGGTCGAGACGGTCGAGCCCGGCCGAGACGACGAGCCGGATGCCCCGCTTCTTGAACTCCCGGGTGATGAGCGCGGCCACGTCGTGGTCCTGGCCGAGCAAGGCCCGGTCGGCCTTCTCGACGACGGCGACCTCGGAGCCGAGCGAGCGGAAGATGAAGGCCATCTCGCAGCCGACGACGCCGGCCCCGACGATGAGGAAGCGGGCCGGGACGGCGTCGAGGGCTGTCAGCTCGTCGGGCGTGATGACGGTCTGGCCGTCGAACGGCAGCCCCGGGATGAGGATGGGCCGCGACCCGGTGGCGACGATCGCCCGGGGGGCCGCCACGGTCCTCGTCGTCCCGTCCGCGAGCGCGACCGCGATCTCGCGCGGGCCCGTGAAGGCGGCCGTGCCGGTCACCGGCACGATGGCGTTCTTGCGCAGGAGGGTGGCCAGCACGCCCAGCTCGCACAGGGTCGTCTTGTGGCGGCTGGCCATGATGGCCTGGTAGTCGGCCTTGGCGTTCTCGACGACGGGCACGCCGTAGCGCTTCCCCTTCTTGAGGTTCTCCAAAAAGTGGGCGGCGTTGCTCAGGATCTTGGAGGGCAGGGTGCCCGTCTGGACGCAGCCGCCGCCGAGCTCGGGCTCGCGGTTGATCATCAGGACCTTGGCCCCGAGCTCGGTGGCCCGCAGGGCGGCCGCGATGCCGGCCTCCCCGCCGCCGATGACGACCAGATCGTGCTCGCTCATCGCTTCAAACCTCTCTCAGCTTTTGGCTCGGGGGTATCCTCTGGCTCCCCGGTCCCCCCGGGAAAAAACGCCGTACGCTTGCCCTTCGCCCGCAGGCCGGCCAGGACGGCTTCGAAGGACGGCGGCGCGGGGGCCTCGACAGCGATGCGTTCCCCCGAGGGCAGGGCGAAGCCGATCTCCAGGGCGTGGAGCATGAGCCGGGGGAAGAGGGCCTGCCGCTCGCGATGGCCGTAGAGCGGGTCGCCGAGGATGGGGTGGCCGATGTGGTAGAGATGGACGCGGATCTGGTGGCGCCGGCCCGTGGCCGGGCGGACCCGGAGCAGGGCGGCCCCGTCGAACCGCTCGGCGATCTTCCACTCGGTCGTCGAGGGCTTGCCGCGCTTGGGGTCGACGCCCATGCGCCCCGAGCCGAACTCCCGGATGGGGGCGTTGATCCGGCCCGAGGAGACGGCCGGGGCGCCGTCGACGCAAGCCAGATAGGTCTTGGCGACCTCCCGGCGGTCGAACTCGCCGTTGAGATGGCGGTGGGCCGCGGCGTTCTTGGCGAAGACGATGACCCCGCTGGCGCCGCGGTCGAGCCGGTGGACGGGGAAGAGCTTGCCGGGACGGCCGGCGGCCAGGCGGTCGGCCAGGCCGTCCCGGCCGGCCGCGCCGACCGAGACCAGGCCCTCCGGCTTGTCCACGGCCAGGTAATCGTCGGACTCGTAGAGGACCCGGACGGGGACATGTACCGGAGGTACGTGTCCCCCTTCGGTCCGTTCGGTCGGCGAGCCGGTCATTTCTTCTTGAACGGCTTCTTCTCGAGCCTTTCCCGGGCCTGGGCCCGTTCCTCCTCGGTCTCGGGCAGGAGGTCGGGATAGGGCTCCATGGTCAGGATGGTCTCCAGGGTCTTGCGGGCCTCGTCGAAGCGGTCGAGGGAGATATAGGTGTCGGCGAGATAGAGGAGGTTCAGGCCGACGCGCGGGCCGTACTCGACGGACTTGAGCAGGTGCTCGAGCGACTTCTTCTCGCTGCCGCCGGCGATGCCCGGGACCTCGTGGTAGACGCGGCCCAGGACGCGGTCGGCGCCGCCCCGGTCGTAGGCCGGGTCGATCTCCAGGACGCGCCGCATGGCCTCTTTGATGGGCTTGACGAGGGCCAGGCTCTTGAGGACGCCCTTGGCCTCGCCGTAAACGCCGTAGTTGACGCCGAGCCAGAAGTGACCGTCGGCCTTGTCCGGGCCGAGCTCGATGGCCTTTTTGGCGTGCTCGATGCCGGCCAGGAAGGTCGTCTTCTTGGCTTCCTTGTCGGCGGTGTGGTCGCCGATCCAGTAGCAGATCCGGGCCAGGCGCCAGGAGGCGCCGTAGGCGTCCTCGCCCGCGGCCAGGGCGGCCTCGTACTTGGCCTTGGCCTCCTTGGCCTTGGCGAGATCGGCCCTCTCGGCGTACAGGGCGTCGCCCTGGGCGATGAGGGCGGATTCTTGGGCCGGACCCGCGGCGGCGGCGGGAGCGGCCAGGAGAGTGACGGCGGCGATGATCAGGACGGCAAGGACGGCGGACCGGGCGGTTGTCATGCGAGCACCTCTTTTCAGGTGATTTTATAGCACAAAAACGGGGGCGATACCTACCCCTCGGGGCCGTCCGGCCCCGACGCGGGCGGGCAGGGAAGGGAGCGCCGGCCGAGGCGCCGGCGGGCGGTCAAGGCCGGTCGGAGAACGTGACCTCGTAGGCCTCGCGGAAGAGGCCGTGGTGGAAGAGACCCAGGAACTTCATGAGCTGGTTCTGGAAGAAGCGGTTTTCCTCGGTGGCCAGCATGTCGGCCTCGGTCTCCCAGAGGGTGACCGGGACGCACTCGCCGAGCTTGCGGTCGACCATGAAGTAGGCGCCCCGGTAGCCGGCCTGGGCCCGGCAGCCGGGCACGACCTCCTCGGAGAACAGCCGGGCGGCCTCGTCGATCCGTTCGGGCCGGACCTGCATTCTCAACATCCGGGCATACATGGGCATCCCCTTTCCTTCCTATAGTAATGCCGCCAAGGACGCGAGTCAAACCGGCCTGCGGGGAGGTCAGGTCTTCTTGAGGCCGGCGTAGTCCTCGGGCGTGTCCAGGTCGCGGAGGATGTTGGGATCGTCGGTCTCGACCTCGGCGATGTCGTCCGGGTGCGCCCGCAGGAGCCGGCGCAGGCCGTCGGCCGGGTCGAAGGCCAGGACCTCGTCCCGGTATTTCAGGTCGAGGAGGACGGGGTGGCCGCGGCGGCCGCGGAAGACCGGGATGACGATGCCTCGGCCGCTCGCCCGGTAGCCCTTGATCACGATGTCGACGACCGGGGGCGGCAGGAAAGGCTGGTCGCCGAGCATGACGACGCAGGCCTCGGCCTCCGGCGGCAGGGCCCGGAGCCCGGCCTGGATCGAGGTCAGCATGCCCTCGGCGAAGCGCGCGTTGACGGCGATCCCGGCCCCGCTCGGCTCCAGTCGGGCCCGGACGGCCTCGCCGTCGGCCCCGACGACGGCCACGGCCCCTTCGACCAGGGAGTCCAGGGCCGTCCGGACGACGGCTTCGACGACGGTGGCCTCGCCGAAGGGCAGAAGGAGCTTCTGGGTGCCCATCCGACGCGATTCCCCGGCGGCCAGGATGACGGCCCAGATCACGGTTTCTCCCCGGACGCCACCCCGGAGCGGACCCGGACGAGTTCGGCGGCGATGCTGACGGCGATCTCCTCGACCGTCTTCGAGCCGATGTCGAGGCCGATGGGGGCGTGGACCCGGGACCACTCGGCCTCCGTGGCCCAGCCCTTGTCCAGGAACTCCCGGCGCATCAGTCCGATCTTGGTCCGGCTGCCGATCATGCCGACGTAGGCGGCCTCGCGGCGGATGACGGCCCGCAGGGCCTCGCCGTCCTTGGCGTGCCCGCGGGTGACGATGACGAAGAAGTCGGCCGGCCCCGGCGCCAGCGCGGCCAGCGTCCCGCCGATGTCGGCGGCGACGATCTCGTCGGCCTCGGGGACGTTCGCGGCGTTGGCGAACTCGGCCCGGTCGTCGACGACGGTGACGCTGAAGTCGAGCAGAGCCCCCAGCCGGGCCACGGCCCTCCCGACGTGTCCGGCCCCGGCGACGACGAGCCGCGGCAGGGGACGGACGGGCTCCAGGAAGAGAAAGCCGCCGGATCCGGGAACGAGCCGGGGGCGGCCTTCGGCCGGGGCGGCCGCGGCCGCATCGGCGGGGATCCAGCGCCTATCGACGGTCACGGGAAGGCCGACTCCGGCTTCTGTGACGCGAGTCGCGACGAGGCCCGGCCGGCGCCGCCGGAAGCCGTCGAGGGCGGCCGCGTAGACGGCCGCCGCCGCTCCGACGCCCGGATCGACGAGGACCCGGGCCGTCCCGCCGCAGATGGCCCCTTCCATGTCGGAGGGGTCGGCGTCGAGACGGATTTCGAGCAAGCGGGCCTGGCCGTCGCGCAGGGCCTCTTTGGCGGCGGTCTCGACGCGGGCCTCGAGCAGGCCGCCGCCGACGGTGCCGGCCTCGAGCCCGGCGGGGGAGAAGACGGCCGTCGCGCCCGGGACCTGGGGCGTCGAGCCCCCGGCCTCGACGAGCGTGGCCAGGGCGAACCGGCCGCCGCGGGCCAGGAGCTCGACCAGCTTGGGATAGCTGTAGGTCATGCCGCTACGGCCCCGACGGCCCGCGCGAGAGCGGCCCGGACGAGGTCCGTCTTGTAGGCGTTCTCCCGCATGGGGGCCGCGTCGGCGAGGGCGGCGTCGGCCGCGCGGCGGACGAGGTCCGGATCCGGCGCCTGGCCGCGGAGGACGTCCTCGGCCTTCTTCAGTCGCCACGGCACGGGCGCGACGCCGCCCATGACGATGGAAACGTCCTTGAAGGCGCCGCCCTCGACGACGGCCGCGATGGCCGCGGAGACGAGGGCGAAGTCCCAGGTGCCGCGCTCCTTGAGCTTGACGTAGGCCGAGCGCTGGCCGGCCTTGGGCGCCGGGAGCCAGACGCTCTTCAAGAACTCGCCCTTGGCCAGGACGTTCTCGCGGGTCACGTCCGCGTCGGGCAGGGCGTAGAAGGCCTCGAGCGGCACGACCTTGTCGGCCTTGACGGTCCCGACGGCCGCCTTGGCGCCCAGGGCGATGAGGGCCGGGGCCAGGTCGGACGGGTAGACGATGAAGCAGCTGCCGCCGCCGAAGAGGGCGTGGTATTTGTTCCGGCCCTGGAAGGCGTAGCAGTTGTAGCCGCCTTTCTTGCGGCAGACGATCTGGGGGTCGCGGTAGTACCAGCAGCGCGGCCGCTGGCAGAGGTTGCCGCCGACCGTCCCGGCGTTGCGCAGCTGCGGCGTCGCCAGCGACAGGGCCGCCTCGCGCAGGGCGGGGTGGTCCTTGACGAGCTCGGCGTGGCCGGCCAGGTCGGCCACCCGGGTCATGGCCCCGACGCGCCAGCCGCCGCCCTCCCGGGCGATGCCGGCCAGGCCCTCGACCCGCCGCAGGTCGACGACGAGCGAGGCCGTCGCGACGCCACTCTTGAGCTCGTCGAGGAGGTCCGTCCCCCCGGCCATCAGGGCGACCGGCTCGGCCGTCTCGGCCAACAGGGCGGCCAGCTCGGCCGCCGTCCGCGGTTCGGCGATGCGGAATTCTCTCATGACCGGGGCTCCTTTCGGGCCAGGGCCGCCAGGACGCGCGGCGGGGTCATCGGGATCTCGCGGACGTGCGCGCCGAGGGCGTTGTAGACGGCGTTGGCCACGGCCGCCGAGGCCGGCACCCGGGCTGGCTCGCCCAGGCCCTTGACGCCGAGGTTGTTGATGAGGGCGTCGTCGACGTCGACGAAGAGCGGGACGATCTCGGGGATGTCGAGCGAAGTGGCGATCTTGTAATCGCGCAGGTTGGGGTTGACGACCGTCCCCGTGGCGTCGTCCATGACCCGCTCCTCGAACAGGCCGGCGCTCAGGCCCTGGGTGACGCCCCCGACGACCTGGCTCTCGGCCGTGAGCTTGCTGACGATGCGCCCGGATTCCTGGGCGGCGACATACTTGAGCACCCGGACCGTCCCCGTGGCCGTGTCGACCTCGACCTCGGCGAAGTGGGCCCCGAAGGTGTTGAAGGCGTAGGCGTCGTCGGGCATGCCGCCCCGCTCGCCGTGGAAGACGGTCTCCCGGCGCAGGTCGCGGTAGACCTCGGCGAATGAGGCCGACTTGGCCGGGTCGCTCTTGAGCGCGAACGTGCGTCCAACTATGACGACATCGGCCGGGTCGGCCTTGAGCCGGGCCGCGGCCACGGCCTTGAGGCGCTCGACCGCCTTGAGGGCGGCGTCGCGCACGGCCGGGGCCACGGAGGGCGCCGTCAGGCTGCCGCCGGAGAGCGGCGCCCAGGGATAATCGGAGCTGCCGAGCTTGACCGTGATCTCCTTCGGCTCGAGCCCGAGTGTTTCGGCGGCGACCACGGCCATGTGGGTCCGCGTGCCCGTGCCGAGGTCCTGCGTGCCGCAGACGACCTCGACCGACAGGTCGGGGTAGAGGACGATGTCGGCCAGCGTCCCCGGCACGCCGGCTCCGAACCACAGGCTCGAGGCCATGCCCAGGCCGCGCCGCCGCGTGCCGTCGGCCGGCCCTTCGCCGGGACGGCGGTTGCGCCGCTCCCAGCCGATGGCCCTGGCCCCGGCCTCGTAGCACTTGTCGAGGCCCTTGCTCGAGTAGGGCAGGCCGGTGCCGCCCAGGTTCTTGGTCGAGTAGTTCTTCCGCCGGAGCTCGAGCGGGTCCATGTCCAGGGCCGCGGCCAACTCGTCCATGAAGCTTTCGAGCCCGAACGCGCCCGGCGTGTGGCCCGGGGCCCGCATGGCCCGCTGGGCGCCGGCGTTGGTGAAGACCGTGCGCTCGCGGACCCGGCAGTTCGGGCACTTGTAGAGGTCGACGACGGGCTCGGCCACCTCGTCGCCCGCGGCGATACCGCCGCAGGCGAAGTTGACGAGGGAGAAGGCCGTCAGCGTCCCGTCCTTCTTCACCCCGGCCTTGTAGGTCTGGTGCGAGGAGGGCCGGTAACCGACGCAGAGGGCGTTGTCGCGGCGCGACAGCACGATCTTGACCGGGCGGCCGGCCTGGCGGGCCAGCTGGGCCGCGGCGACCGTGTAGTCGCCGAGGGCGAGCTTGCTGCCGAAGCCGCCGCCCATGTAGTTCTTGACGACCGTGACGTTGGCCGCCGGGACCTTGAGGGCCCGGGCCAGGCCGTCGCGGACGCCGTGGATGTTCTGGGTCGAGTCGTAGACGACGAGGTGGTCGCCCTCCCAGGCGGCGACGCTGCCGTGGGTCTCGGTCGGGTGGTGGACCTCGAAGCCGGTCCGGTAGGTCCGCTCGACGACGACGTCGGCCTCGGCCAGGCCCTTCTCGGCGTCGCCGCGGTCGTAGGTGTAGAGGTCCTCGACGTTGTCCTTGCCGTCCCGGACGCGCGGGGCGGCCTCGTCGCGGGCCTTCTCCCAGTCGACGACGAANNGCCACGGCCGCGACCTGTTGGCCGGCGTAGCGGACCTTGCCCTCGGCCAGCTTCAGGGCGGCCTTGACGCCCGGGACGGCCAGGGCCGGCGCCAGGTCGATCGACAGGATCTCGGCCGCGGCGTGCGGCGAGCGCAGGACCTTGCCGACGAGCATCCCGGGCAGCCGGACGTCGTGCGTGTACCTGGCCCGTCCCGTGACGACCTCGCGGCCGTCGACGCGGGAGATGGCCTTGCCGATGTGCCGGAACTCCGCGGTGCTCATCTCAGGCCCCCTTCATCTTTTTCGCCGCGGCCTCGACGGCCTCGTAGATCTTGGCGTAGTTGCCGCAGCGGCAGAGGTTGCCGGAGAGGGCCTGCTTGACCTCGTCGCGCGACGGCGCGGGGTTCTTCTCGAGGAAGGCCGTCGTGGTCATGAGGAATCCCGGCGTGCAGTAGCCGCACTGGTAGCCGTCCTTCTCGATGAAGGCCTCCTGGACGGGGTGGAGCTTGTCGCCCTCGGCCAGCCCCTCGACCGTGCGGACCGTCCGGCCGTCGGCCCGGACGGCCAGGGTCATGCAGGCGTAGACGGGCTCGCCGTCGAGGAGGACCGTGCAGCCGCCGCACTCCCCGCGGTCGCAGACCCGCTTGGCCCCGGTCAGGTCGAGCTTGTCGCGCAGGACGTCGAGCAGGGTCTCGTTGGCTTCGACGGCCACTTCGGTCTTCGTGCCGTTGACCGTGAGCGCGATCGTCTTGCGTCTGTAGACGGGCACGCGGCCCTTCTTGGTCGCGATCGTCTGGGCCTGGAGCGGGGCCAGGACGGCCGTGCCCAGGGCGCCCGTGCCCATGCCCTTGATGAAGTCCCGGCGGCTGACGCCGCCGGCCTTGGTCCGGTCGTCTCGGGCGCTCATGCTACAGGACCCTCAGGAGGACCAGGGCGCCGAGGGACGCGGCCAGGGCGGCCGGGGAGAGCCAGCGCAGGCGCCAGGCCCGGGCCTCGAAAGCGGCCAGGGCGGCCCCGGCCCGGACGCCCAGCGGGACGGTCAGGCAGGACAGCCCCACGGCGATCGGGGCGTAATAGAGCGCCAGCGGGTAGGCCGTGCCTGTGACACAGGGCGCGACCCCCGTGGCGTACTTGACCAGGGGGAAAAGGTTGACCGCGACGAGCGCTGCCAGGCCGCCGGACAGGGCTTGTCCCAGAGGCTTCGCGGCCAGCGGCTTGGCCACCACGGACGCGATGAGCAGAAAGGCCGCGCCCTCCATGACGATGGCGAAGATGGGATTGCCGATGGCGCCGTGCAGGACCGGCAGTCCGAGGAGCAGGGCGTCGAGGAGCTTGAAGACGGTGGCCGTCCCGGCTACGGCCGCGACGGTCCGGGCCTTGGGCGAGAGCGTCCAGGCGGCGGCCAGAAAAAGGAAGGCCGCGCCGGTCATGACCGAGCCCGACACGGACGAGGCGCACGTCCGCAGGTACATCCCGAGGGCCGCCTCTGAAAAGCCCCAGATGCCGCCGATGGCCAGCACCGGGCCCCAGTAGGCTTTTTGCCGTGTTTCAGACATCCGTTCCTCCCTTTCCGTCTTCCCGGTCGCGAAAGTTCTTCAGGACGAGCCCCGTCCCGACGAAGACCGCGACGATGACGAAGAAGATGACCAGCAGACCGAGCCGGACGATGAGCCACTCGCCGGCGACGTCGGTCTCGCCGTGCGAGATGTCGACCAGGGCCAGGAACATGAGCAGCAGGAAGACCAGGCCGACGAAACCGAGGGTCAGCGCGACCGAAGCCCAAATCCTGAGCTTTTTCATAGGCACCTCCCTGACGACGGCCTCATTCTATCATTAGAAGCCCCCCGGCAGGCAAGGGCCGGAAGCCCCCGGGGGAAAGGCGGGAGGGGGGAACTTATCCGGGCGCGGGTGCGTCTATGAAGGTGGGCGGGCGTATTCCGCCCGGATCACGAGAGAGGTCATGGCCATGACGCGAACATCCCGGCGCTCGATACGGACCGCGGCGGCAGCGACCCTTTTGGGACTGGCCTTCGCGGCGGCTCCCGCCCTCCGCTCCCAGAGCCTGGACATCCCTTCGGAGAAATGGGGCTTGAGCTTCGGCAATTCCAAGGAATTCACCGGCCTGCGATTCAACTTCCGGGACCGCGGTGTCCGGCGCGTCGCGGGGGTCAATTTCACCCTGTGGATGCCGCACAAGAAGGACAACGACGCCGTCGTCACCGGCCTGTCGCTCGGCGTCGTTCCCGGCGGCGGCCGGGTCCGGGGCATCCAGCTGGGCCTGCTGGGCGCGGGCGCGGACAAGAGCCTGACCGGCCTGACGCTGGCCGGGCTCGGCGCGGGCGCCGGCGAGGACGTCAAGGGCGTCGCGCTCGCCTTCGGGGGCGTCGGCGCCGGCGACAACGTGACCGGCCTTCTCGCGGGCGGGCTGGGCGCCGGCGCCGGAGGCAGCGTCACCGGCGTCATCGTCGGCGGTCTCGGCGGCGGCGTCGGCGAGAACATGACCGGCCTTCTCGTCGGGGGCCTCGGCGGCGGCTGCGGCGATAAGCTCACCGGCGTCGCCGTGGGCGGGATCGGGATCGGGGCCGGCGAGTCCATCGACGGGATCGTCCTCTGCGGCGTCGGGGCGGGCGCCCCCCGTATCCGGGGGCTGGCCGTCTGCGGCTTCGGCGTCGGCGGCGAGGACCTCCGGGGAGCGTTCCTGGCCGGGGGGATGGTCCACGTCGCGAAGGGCGGCCGGCTCTCGGGCCTGGCCGTGAGCTCGTTCAATTATTGCCGGGGCTCCGTCAGGGGCCTCAGCATCGGCATCGTCAATTACGCGGTCAGGATCGACAAGGGCTTCCAGATCGGCCTGGTCAACATCGTCCGCGAGAACCCCAAGGGCGCCCGCGTGCTGCCCCTGTTCAACACCGATTTCCGGTGATCCGGGCCGGTCCGGGTGCGCCGGTCAGGCCGCGTCCGGCGCCTTGTTGTTCGCCCACAGCCGGTTGACGACCTTCAGAAGGACCAGACCGGCGGCGACGAAAACGGCCAGCAGGACTCCCGCGTAGACCCAGCGGCCGTAGAGGACGTTGCCCACCGTGAACAAGGCCGACCAGATGGTCAGCGAGCCGGACACCCACCCGACGAGGGCCAGCGGGAAGCTCTCGTGGGTCCCCCGGGCCTCGGCCTCGGTGATGCCGGCCTCCTTGCGGACGGCCTTCCAGCCCGGCCCCATGGGCCGGACCTTCCTGTAGAACTTGACCAGGGTCTCGCGGTCGGTCTGGGGCCCGAGGAAGGCCGTCAGCATCCAGCTGATCGTCGTCACCCCGACCGTCAGGATGAGGGCGTAGTGCGTCGGCACGGCCACCCCGAACTTGCGCAGGACGAGCAGCAGGATGGAGAAGACGAACGATGAGATCATGGCGTTGACCTCGCACCAGGCGTTGACCCGCCACCAGAACCAGCGGACGAGGTAGAGCAGGCCCGTCCCCGCGCCGACCTGGAGGATGATGTCGAAGGAGTCCTTGGCCGTGTCCAGGACGAAGACCAGGGCCCCGGCGGTGATGAACAGGAGGATCGTGGCCAGGCGGCCGACCAGGACGTAGTGCTTTTCCGGGGCGGTCTTGTTGACGAAACGGCGGTAGAAGTCGTGGACGAGGTAGGAGGCGCCCCAGTTGAGGTGGGTCAGGTTGGTCGAGGAGTTGGCCGCGATGAGCCCGCCGACCATCAGGCCGATGAATCCGACCGGCAAGAACTTGAGCATGGCCGGGTAGGCGATGTCGTGGCCGATGAGGCTCGGGTCGAGATGGGGGAAAGCCTTCTGGATGTCGGAGAGCTGGGGGAAGACGACGAGGGAGGCCAGGCCGACGAGGATCCAGGGCCAGGGCCGCATGACGTAGTGGGCGATGTTGAAGAACAGGACCGCCCCGAGCGAGTCCTTCTCGCTCTTGGAGGCCAGCATGCGCTGGGCGATGTAGCTGCCGCCCCCGGGCTCGGCCCCGGGGTACCAGACGGCCCACCATTGGACGGCCAGCGGCATGATGAAGATGGCTATGGCCAGGTCCCAGTTGCTCTTGAAGTCCGGCAGCATCGACAGGAAGTTGATGCCGCCCGGCCCGGGCGTGGCCGAGAGCCGCTCGATGAGGACGGGCATACCGCCGACGGCCTTGACGGCGAAGTAGGCGGCGGCGATGACGGCCGTCATCTTGACGAAGAACTGGATCATGTCGATGATCAGGACCCCCCAGAGCCCGGTCAGGGCGGCGAAGACGACGTTGAGGAGGCCGACGAACAGGAGCGTTTGCCAGCGGTCGAGGTTGAACAGCACGGCGGCGATCTTGCAGGCGGCCAGGTTGACCGTGGCCATGATGATGCAGTTGAAGAAGAAACCCAGGTAGACGGAGCGGAAGCCGCGGACGAAGCCGGCCGCCTTGCCCGAGTAGCGCAGCTCGTAGAACTCGAGGTCGGTCAGGACCTCGGAGCGGCGCCACATCCGGGCGTAGAAGAAGACCGTGGCCACGCCGGTCAGGGTGAAGGCCCACCAGACCCAGTTGCCGGCGACACCGTTGCGCCGGACGATATCGGTGACCAGGTTCGGCGTGTCGCTCGAGAAGGTCGTGGCGACCATGGACAACCCGGCCAGCCACCAGGGCACGGCCCGGCCCGAGGCGAAGAACTCGGACGTGCTCTCGCCCGAGCGCTTGCGATAGATGAGGGCCGGGGCGAAGCAGATGAACAGGATGACGGCGACGATGATCCAGTCGAGGAGTTGAAGCTGCATGGTTATCGTCCTTTCGCGTCGAACGCCGGGCGGCGCATGTCGGGCCCATTATAGGAAGAAGCCGTCCCAAGAACAAGCATACAGTATCGCCGTGCCGTCGTCGCCCGGGTCCTGTCCGGGAGCGTCCCTGTCCGGCGGCTTCGACCGGCGCGAAAGGACCGGTCTGCTGCGTTTTGACGGGGGAGAAGGGAATCTGATATAAGCAGGCTAAACAGCCCGTTCGAAGGAGGTCCCCCGTGCGTCTCCAGAGATCCCCCCGGCTTTTCCCTGTCGTCCTTGTCTTCGCCGGCCTCGTCCTGCTCGCGGCCGGACCCGGCCAGGCCCAGGCCCGCAAGGCGGCCGCACCGGCGGCGACGGCCCCGGCCTTCGACTTCGCCGCGGCCGTCAAGAGCCTCAAGGTCCGCAACATCGGCCCGGCCAACATGGGCGGCCGGACGGTCGACTTCGCCGTGCCCGAGAACGACGTCTCGACCATCTACGCCGCGGTCGGCCCGAGCGGCCTGTGGAAGACCGAGGACGCGGGTCTGAACTGGTCGCCCTCGTTCCACCGGGAAGCCACGGTCTCGGTCGGCGCGGTGGCCGTCTCGGCCAGCCACCCCGACATCGTCTGGCTGGGCACGGGAGAGGCCACGGCCCGCAACTCCGTGGCCCCGGGCGACGGCGTCTACAAGTCCGAGGACGCCGGCAAGACCTGGCGGAACATGGGCCTGGCCGAGACGCGCTTCATCAGCCGTATCGTCATCGATCCGGCCGATCCCGACGTCGTCTACGTCGCCGCCCAGGGCCACCTCTGGGGCCCCAACGAGGAGCGCGGCGTCTACCGCACGGCCGACGGCGGCAAGACCTGGGCCAAGGTCCTCTACGTCAACCCCGAGACCGGGGCCTGCGATCTGGCCATCGATCCCTCGAATTCCAGGATCCTCTACGCGGGGATGTGGGAGCACCGCCGCTGGCCGTACTTCTTCCGGAGCGGCGGCCCCGGCAGCGGCCTCTACCGCACGACCGACGGCGGCGAGACCTGGACCCCGGCCAAGGACGGCCTGCCGGCCGGGCCCTACGGCCGCATCGGCCTGGGCGTCTCGCGCTCGAACCCCGGCGTCGTCTACGCCCTCATCGAGGCCGAGGGCGACCGGCGCGGCCTGTTCCGCTCCGAAGACAAAGGCCGCACCTGGCGACGGGCCAGCGACCGGGCCACCTACGACCAGGTCAATTTCCGGCCCTTCTATTACAGCCGGCTGACCGTCGACCCGACCAACGACCTCGTCGTCTACGTCTACTCCGGCTCGTGCTACGTCAGCCGCGACGCCGGCAAGACCTTCGCCCAGGTCTTCATGGGCGCCCACCCCGACCACCACGCCGTCTGGGTCGATCCCCACAATCCCAAGCACGTCATCAGCGGCAACGACGGCGGCATCGACATCTCCTGGGACGGCGGCCGGAAGGCGCTCGGCGTCGCCGTCGCGCCCTGGGCCGAGGTCTACAACGTCGGCCTCGACATGCGCGACCCCTACTACATCAACGTCGGCCTCCAGGACAACGGCAACTGGCTCGGCCCCTCCAACACCCGCGAGCGGGCCGGCATCTTCAACTCCCAATGGGTCCCGACCGGCGGCGGCGACGGCTACTACGCCCAATTCGACCCCGTCGAATGGTGGATCCTCTACCGCGACCTCCAGATGGGCGGCATCGAGCGCCACAACCTCAAGACCGGGGAATCCGTCCGCATCCGGCCCGAGGCGCCCCTGGCCGAACCGCCCTACCGGTTCAACTGGAACGCGCCCATCTACCTGTCGCCCCACGACCGCAACGTCCTCTATTTCGGCGGCAACTTCCTGTTCAAGTCGACCGACCGCGGCTCGTCGTGGACCAAGGCCAGCCCGGACCTGACGACCAACGATCCGGCCAAGCTCAAGGACTCGGGCGGCCTGACGGTCGACAACACCGGGGCCGAGAACCACTGCACCATCCTGACCATCGACGAGTCGCCGCTCAAGCCGGGCGTCCTCTGGGTCGGCACGGACGACGGCCAGGTCCAGGTCAGCCGCGACGGCGGCGCGTCCTGGACGAACGTCACTTCCGCCATCAAGGGCTTCGGCCCCGGCGACAACTGGGTCACCCGCATCGAGGCCTCCCACCACCTCGAGGGCGGCGTCTACCTGACCGTGTCCCGCCACCAGGTCGACGACTATCGTCCCTACATCTTCAAGAGCGAGGACTTCGGCCGGACCTGGACGTCGCTTCGCGGCGACCTGCCCGCCTACGGGTACCTCCACACCGTCCGCGAGAGCCCCCTCAACCGCGACCTCCTGTTCGTCGGCAGCGAGTTCGGTCTGTTCGCGAGCGGCGACGGCGGCCGGCGCTGGGTCCCGCTCAAGGGCGAGTTCCCGACCGTGGCCGTCCGCGACGTCCAGATCCACCCCCGCGAGCACGACCTCGTCATCGGCACGCACGGCCGCGGCGTCTGGATCATCGACGACATCCGGCCGCTCGAACGGCTGACGGCCGAGGCGGCCAGAGCCGAGGCCCTGCTCTTCGACGTCAAGGACGCCCCGCTCTTCTCGTACCGGACGACCGTCGACAACTACAGCGACGCCGGCTACGCCGGGACGAACTCGCCGTTCGGGGCGGCCATCAGCTATTACCTGGATCCCGCCGCCCTCGGCGGCGCCAAGCTCAAGCTGTCCGTGCTCGACAAGGACGGGCGCGAGGTGGCCGCCCCGTTCATGACCAGGGAGCCGGGCCTCAACCGCGTCTACTGGAACCTGCGCGGCGGGGCGGCGACCGTGCCGACCGAGCCGGCGCCCGAGGGGCGTGGCCGCGGCCGGGCCATGGCCGGGCTGGCCTCCTATGTCCTGCCCGGCGAGTACAAGGCCGTCCTCGAGGCCGGGGACAAGAGGCTGGAGGCCCCGTTCAAGGTCCTGGCCGACCCCGACCAGGGCCTGACGGACGCCGACCGGCTCGCCGGCCAGGCGTACGCCCGGGAGTCCCAGGAATTGGCCCGGAGCGGCCGCGACCTCCTCCAGAAGATCGAGTCGATGACCAAGCAGCTCGACGACGTCGCTTCACGGGTCGCCTCGCTCAAGCCGGCCGATCCGGACCTCGCGGCCAAGGTCCGCGCGGTCAGGGACAAGGTCGCCGCCGTCAAGGGCGAGTTCTTCCTCAGCCCGGCCGACCAGGGCTTCTACCGCAAGCCCCTCTTCGTCGCCTTCCGCGGCGGCACGGCGGCCGAGCTCGTCACGGGCGCCGGCCGTGGCGCGGCCGGCATGGGCGCGCCGACGCGGACCATGGTCGACCAGCTGGCCGACCTCAAGGCCTTTACCGAGCCGCTCATAAGGAAGATGGCCGAAGTGGCCGAGAAGGACGTGCCCGAGCTCAACAAGGCCCTGGCCGCCAAGGGCGTGCCCTACATCAAATGAGCGAGAGGGGACGGTCCTCCGGGAGACTGTCCCCCGATGATCAAGGAGAGACTGTCATGATCAGGAAGAGAACGTTCGCGCTCGCGATATGCGCCGTCCTGGCCGGGCTCGCGCTGCCGCTTCTCGCGGCCGATCTGCCCCGCGTCCGGCCCGAGGTCGTCGGTCTGTCCTCGGCCCGGCTGGAGCGGCTCTCGACGACGATGCAGCGCTATGTCGACGAAGGCCGCTTGGGCGGCGTCGTCGCCTTGGTGGCCCGCGAAGGCAAGGTGGCCTATCTGAAGGCGTTCGGCAGGCTCGGGCCGGCCGGCGACGTCCCCATGCCGGTCGACGCCGTCTTCCGCGTCGCTTCCCAGACCAAGGCCGTGACCAGCGTCGCGGTCATGATCCTGGTCGAGGAAGGCCGGCTCCTGCTCTCCGATCCCGTCTCCAGGTACATCCCCGAGTTCGCCAAGACGACGGTGGCCGTGCCCTCGGCTTCCAAGAAAGGGCCGGGCTACACGGTCGTCCCGGCCAAGCGGCCGATCACCGTGCGCGACCTCCTGACCCACACGTCCGGCGTCTCCTACGGCGACGGCCCGGCCAAGGACCTGTACAAGCAGGCCGGCATCCAGGGCTGGTTCCTGGCCGACCGGCCCGAGCCGGTCGGGACCTATATCCGGAAGCTGGCCGGGCTGCCCTTCGATGCCCAGCCGGGAGAGAAATACATCTACGGCTACAACACGGACATCCTCGGCCATCTCGTCGAGGTCGTGTCCGGCATGAGCCTGGCCGACTTCGTCGCCAAGCGCATCACCGGGCCGCTGGCCATGGCCGACACCGCGTTCTTCCTGCCCGAGGACAAGGCCGCCCGGTTCACGGGCGTCTTCGGCATCGGCAAGGACGGCCAAGCCGGCCCGGTCGACGATCCCAAGGACGCCGCCTACGTGAAGGGCCCGCGGCTCTGCTATTCCGGCGGCGCCGGGCTCCTGGCCACGGCCGAGGACTACGCCCGCTTCCTGCTCATGCTCCAGAGCGGCGGGGAATGGGGCGGCGTTCCTATCCTCGGCCCGAAGTCGGTCCAGCTCATGACGGTCGACCACTGCGGGCCGCTCTACCAGAGCGGCGGCCACGGCTTCGGCCTCGGGTTCTGGGTGACGAAGGAGCTCGGCCGGAACGGCGAGCCCGGCTCGGTCGGGGCCTACGGTTGGGGTGGCGCCTACCACACGTCCTACTGGGTCGATCCGTCCGAGAAGCTCGTGGCCGTGTTCATGACCCAGCTCCTGCCGGCGGCCGGCAGCGACGCCCAAGCCAAGTTCAAGGTCCTCGTCTATCAGTCGATCGTCGACTCGTACGAGCGGCGCTGACGGCCCAGGCGGAGCAGGCGGCAGAGGACGGCGTAGTCGAACAGCCCCAGCGCGAGCACGATGGCCATCGTCGCGATCCATTGGGTCGAACGGACGCGGACGGCCGTCCCGGCCTTCGGATGGGACCGCAGGGACAGCACGCGGAACAGGGACATCGTCGCGTCGACGGGATAGGTCGTGCGGACGATGATATGCGAGCCCTCCTCCTGCCGGATGCGGGAGGTCGTCGTCGTGACGGGGACGGAGAGCAGGACGACGAGAAAGACCGTCCCGAAGACCGCGGCGACGATCCGGCCGCACGGACCGCGGCCCGGCCG
>MTKX01016334.1_pt1 | contig 19993 bp, 17 predicted proteins | sample 1042771 | NCBI WGS metagenome assembly MTKX01 (sample SAMN06212183, study PRJNA360534) | anaerobic digester metagenome | biome: Wastewater treatment plant; material: sludge; isolation source: anaerobic digester fed with sludge from wastewater treatment plant | place: Denmark: WWTP Randers ... | reverse complement strand
ATCAGTGGAACACGTAAGGGGAGCCTCGTTATCAACCTGCCTGGCAGCCCGAAGGCGGCTGTTGAATGCCTTGGCTTTGTCCTCAAAGCCATCCCCCACACCCTTGACAAGCTACAGGGGGATACAACCGACTGCGCTGCGTTGCGAGAAAATCAGTAATCCATTTCGAAACTTTCCCATATGTGAAAGACCGGGTTTCCCACAGATCATATTTTTGTACTTTTCCGGTTTGCCGGTTGTGCCGGAAGCCAGCGGTATAGGCCTATTCCTTTGCACCCCTTCTATCCTCCTGGGCAAACACCAGGGAACTGAGGCTAAGGATTAAGACTGCCATTATCTAACAGATGGATGTTTTATATTTTTTCATGATCTGTGCCTCCTGTAGTTATTTGCTGGCGCCGGGGGTGAGCAATGTCGGCTTGCATGAATTGTCTGGCTGCTGCAAGTTACTTCTGTGGGTTATCACGACGGAAAAGCTCCCACTCCTCAACAACCGTACCGTCAGGCAGATGGCACATACCCCTCTCACCAGGTTCACCCTTAACAATTTCGAGTTTGCCACCCTTCCGTATGCAATGCTCGGAAGCAGGATTGGGGAGCAACACATTCAATGATGGCGCATTGGAACTGCATCCCATGAGCAATGAAAGAGTGAAAATATTAAGGATTAGTGCACAGCTCCTAAAAGAAATCTTCATGAATCCTCTCTGTTTTTTGGCGGTTCAACACTAAAATCATCCGAAGNNCCGGCTTTATCGGCGATTGGCTCCAACGATTTGTTGGACCATATTGTCTTTATCTCAGCATTCATTGATGGATCAATGCTGCTCCCAACCATGCAGCAAAGCTTATCATAAGAACATAAGGCAATGGGAGTTGTTTTCTAATACTGCAAAACAAGGATACTTGGTATTGTACCCCAAAGAGCATCCTTCTTAAAGTCTTCATGACGCCTGGTGTGCCCGTATTTCCCGATAGACCCAGACAAAAACAAGGACACCGGTAATGGGCATCACTCCGATAAGACCAGAAATTGATGGGAATTTATTACCGATTTCGGTGGCACCAAGAATTATTACTAAACTGATAAGGATCTTAATAACAATTCGCATCCATTCTTCTCGTCCAACGATTGAAATATGGCTCCGGGGTACTGACCTCCGTGGGTCTATTCCCTGTCACCTTCATTGACTTGTTGGCCACTGCTTGCTTCAATTAAGGTATATTTGAGATCGCCAGACACAGGAATCCATTGGACTTCATAGCAACCGCTTAACTGGATTGTCTCGTCTTTTCTGCCTGTGGGTTTTTGAACAGAACCAGAAAGCTTCTTCTTTTGCCGAAAATAACCATAGATGCCGTCACCATTGCCTGAATAGAAAAGAGGATCATCTACAAAAATAATGAGAAATGTATGTTTGAAACCTGACTTTTTGAGTTGTTCGACGAAAAGAATATCCTTACAAAAGCTGAATATCTGCTCAGGGTACTGGCCGTTGCGAGGATACTTCATTTCAATGGCGTAACTTAGCGTTGTCTTGTCAGGAAAGAAAACAACAAGGTCAATTTCTCTCTTTATGAATTTACCTGTGCTGAAAAAGAATGAGACATTTCGCTCAAACTGGACTTTCTGATTTGGGTACTATGAGCGGAGTAAGATACCCATCTCATGCTGGAGGCTGAACTCGTTATAAATTTCGATCTGTCCACATATGACGCCTTGTACAAATTTCCGAATAATTTCAATCATCGCCTATCTCTTATGGCAAACGGCTGCATAACCGGCTGGCAAAGGAGCGCAGCGGATTTGCCAGTCCGAGTTGATGCGGTTGTTATGTGTCTCATTTGAATTTTTGAAAATACTCATCAATCTCTGGCCCAATCTCTATGCCGGCTCTTTCGAAACAATTCAATAACTCTGAATAGGCGCCATTATTGCCAAGAAAATCCCAAAATTCTTCTCCAACTTTCAATTCGTTGTCCAAATCCAACATCCCTTTTAATGTCCATCTTTCATAGGGTTTAGGTTCGTATGGGTTATATGGAATAGCGATATATGAATTTACCTTAGCATTGGGTTTTTGCGCTAAAAAGATTGCTATCCATTCCAACAGCGTTCTTTTAAAATCTTTAAAATTGCTGATATTTGGTTTGGCCGTTTTTAAATCAAATAAATGAGCTGTTCCATCAGGAGATTGAACAAATAAATCAACCTTTACGGTCTTCAACTTGTTCATAGCGCCCGTATTACAAACTTTTCGTATCCTTTCAATTTCGTCTATCTTATTTGGATTTTTTCCCACGGTTAGATCATTCATAATACGTTGAATTTCGGATTGGGCTTGTTCACTGATGGAATCACCAACCTCATATTGTTTTCGTGCAACCTGAAAGCTCAAACTTGCCAAAGTTTCAGCAACAGGTTCAAAAATCGATGTGCCAAATGTAGTGTTCAACGAATGGATGAAAGAAAATAAAGCCATTCTATTACGACCAAGTAATCGATGATGGAAAGGCATACTGCTAGTTTCTGGATTATATGTTTGGAACTTCTTCCGAATACTATCTTTGATAGTATCCTCAATCTTCTTTATTTGGTCCTTGGTGAGCGGCATTTATTCTTCCTTTAAATGAAATATGGTTTCTGAATAAGCGTTCGATCTGTCTTTTTCAACTCTGTTGAGTACTGGTCGCTTAAATTGATTCACAATTTTCATTTTAGCTAACCCGGCAATTCTGGGATAAAGATTATATTTATCATTGGCCACTAAAAAGATGTCATAATCTTTTTGAAGATACTTTTTACAATTCTTGAGGGACTCAGCTATGCCTTTAACATAGGAATCTCTTGCTTCTGTGCCCTGACCATTAGAAAGAGGACCAATTTCTAATTCATCCCTTCTTTCAAACCCGAATATTTCGTATGAGTAGGCATGCTGTTCGTGATAATCGATAAGGCCAACATAAGGTGGACTAGAGAAAATCCCTTTGATCTTTTCTCTCACCAAAATTTCTGCGTACTCTGGCATTTGCTTTTTGATTTCGTCAAAAATATCTATGGTTCTGCTATCCCCTATTAAACAGATTTGAAATGTTTCCGTCCGTAACCTATCGAATTGTCTAAGGCGATTCAACGTATCTATGGTGTACCTTTCCCACCATCCCTTGATGGAAAATATTGGTTTACATATTTTGCCATGTTTTTTGCAGTAATAAGTAGTTGTGACTGGTTCTTTAAGAGTCGCTAAGTCAGCATGAGTGGTCGCTCTACAAGAACGAACAGTTCTGCTTAAAATTATGGCCAAAATTCGTTTAAGATCCGTATTGTCAATCTCTTCCAATTTGTTAAAAAGAAAATCGATTTCTTCTCTCACTGGCGATAAAAACCACTTATCCAGGAAAGAGCTGTTTTTATTTTGCTTAATTTTGATTTTGTATTTTTCGACCAAGTCATTATAAATACTCAAAAACTCTTTTTCCTTATCCTTTGAATATTCCCTTTCGTTGATCTCACCCCTACTCACTTTCCTTTTGTACTCGGGTGATGGAAAATGCTTGTAGTTGAATTTCCCAAGTTCTGCGAGAAGATGTTCTTCAAAAGCGATATTGTTTTTTATTTTTTGAAAATCTTCCAGTTTTAATGTGATTTCCCGAATAGCTTCCATCATTTGGGAGATATTGTGTTTTTCAACTTTAGTATTACTGATCATTGCATTGAAGGAGGAAATATCAATCCCAATGGCATGCATTCCTAGCTCATTTGCTTGCACTAATGTCGTTCCACTTCCACAAAAGGGATCCAAGATAATATCGCTTTTATGAAAATACGTTTGATGCTTGAATTCGTCGGTATGCGAATCGAGGAAATATTCTACTAATTGAGGGATAAACTTTCCTTTATATGGATGTAACCTGTGGACGTGTTTTGTCCTTTCCGATTCCTTATACTCCACAAAAGATAAATGCCAGTTCAAATCATCTCCCAATTTCTTCTTCCATTGGCGCTCCTTATCGTAAGAGTCATAGTATTCTTTCAACTCTTCAATGTTAATCAGTGGATTACCATTACTCCCATATTTCTTAATTCTTCCATATTGGAACAGATATGAAATATTATACGTTGTAATATTGCGATTCAAATATTGCGACGCCCAATTAGCCGCTTCCTTTAAGTTAATAAACGTTTTCTTGTTTTTTCCGAACAATGTAAGTTGATTCATACGTGCTTGACTCCGTATTCAGATTCTTTATGACTTTACACATATTACAACTATATATCATAGTCAATATTATTGAGTAATATCAACTAACGATTATCGCCATTATTCTAATGGCTAAACAGTATCGCTGTAATTCCATAATTTTGTAGAAGTGAACTTCAATATCATATGTTTTTTCTGTCTATTCCTATGGGCCATGGTTAGCCGAAAGAGGTGTATATATGTTATTTATAAGAGAAAATAAAGATAGAAATACCTTTGATGTCTTGACGCCCCTATTGTACCTGCTGAATACCCTGCTGCCACATTGCCGATAGGTCATTACGCCCCCCCTATTCACACACTGCGCGTTTTGCACCTTTCTGATCTAAACAAATGGAGTGAATGTACTATTTTCTCAATTCTTTTTTATAATTGCAAGTTTTTTCATATCTTCTCAGGTCAAACCAGATATGAGAACATTGTATCTGGTTTCCTTTAACAAACCGTTATGAGACGATGAAGCCCGGTCTTTTCCGTGAGCAAAAGCGTTGAAGCAGAACGCAAGTGAAGGTTGCTGCCGGAGCAACTAAGGGTGTTTGCAGGAAAATCTGTAATCCGTGAAGCGTAACGCGTGATGGGTTTTACTTTTTCTTTTCACTTCTAACTTTTCACTGGTTTAAAGTAATGCGGAATTTATTTACCATATGGTCCGGGTAATAGGAGAGCTTGGCCTCTCTCAACCCAGGAATACCCAGATCCTGTTCCCGGTTAATATAGCGAACACCTTGCCAGTTATTCTCGCAAAACTGTTGATTAATGACCGGGTAAAGCCCTGGAATCTCCGGATCAGCTTTTTCGATATGGATCACAGCAGTATTTTCGTTTAACATCTGTCCAATCGTAAAAGCCACAACCTTGTTTTCTATCGTTATTACAGCACCTTGCACATTAAGATTCATGTAACATCTCAGGATTTCCTTTACAGCATCCCATTCCCCAATGAGGTCCATGTCATCCTCGCAACGGCGCAGGAGGCACCATTTCTCCTGAACTGCAATACAGTCATTGATATGGTCAGGAGCCAGTTGTTCATACCGGTATAAATAAGCCCGGACAAGCTGGTTAATGTGATTTCTTTTAGAACGGTACCTGTTGCCCCCGAGTTTAACCAAATCATCCCTGAGGTAAACGTAGTCGAAATGATCGCGTGTTGGCTCGACAGAGATACCATTTATACCTCTGACTTCTTCGACAATCCTGTTGTCGGCCCGCTCTATCCTCGAATTCTTTACATTTTTCTCATCTCTCATCCATTCCAGAACCAAACGGGTGATTTCATAGCGGGGCGAAGGACCGATTGGTTCAATGGCAAAGGTGCCGTATTCTCCCTCAACGCTGATAATCACCAGCCAGTCCCTGTATATTGACCATTGGAATTTGTAATGAGAGCGCCATATAAAAAGGTTCGTGAAGGTCAACTCCGATATCTCCGGTCTGTATGCCGAGAAAAAAGTCTGAAAGACCTCTTGATCTTTCAACTCCAAAGGCACAAACATTGGAAACTGTGGCATATTTAGGTCAGGCATTAGTGAATATAACAACTCTCAGGTGTTCAAATCAACTATGGTAATATCGTTGTTGGTCTATTTGATTTCCGGCATAATTACATAAACGGATCGATTCTGGCAGGCGTCTTACAGTTCAGTTGCTTTCCATGCCCTGAAGCGTGGCAGAAATTATTACTAAAAGAATGATCGACAGGATATTCATCACTGCCCTTCTTAGGTAAATCATGTTAAAATACGATAAAATTGATAAAGAACTTTCAACAGGTTGATCTGTGCAACAACAAAGTCTGGCAAATGAAGAAATTAGAGATAAGATAGATCTCATCACTGACTCTCTCGGAAAGCACCTGCAAGGAAAAGAGACATCCCTGAGGCTTTCACTCATCTCTTTTTTTTCCGGGGGGCATCTACTTATCGAAGATCTCCCCGGCCTTGGCAAAACTACCCTCGCTATAGGCATTGCCAGAGCTTTGGGTTTGAGTTTTGGAAGGATACAATGCACCAGCGACCTTCTCCCCACAGATATAACAGGACTTTCGATTTATAACAAGGCAACTGGGGAGTTCAAGTTTCACCGGGGGCCCATCTTTAACAACATCGTCCTTTGTGATGAGATTAATCGGGCAACACCTAAAACACAGAGCGCCCTTCTTGAATCTATGGCTGAAAAACAGGTGACTATAGAAGGAAAAACGTACAGACTTCCCGATATATTCTGTGTTATAGCTACTCAAAATCCTGTTGAACATTACGGTACTTTTCCGCTGCCTGAGTCACAATTGGACCGGTTTATGATGAAAATTAGCATCGGCTACCCGTCCCACAAGGCTGAGAAAATGATTCTGAGAATCGGAAGCACACAGGAAATCCTCCATACTATTGAGCCGGTAATGGATCCTGCAGAGGTCAAACTCGTTCAGGAAGAAATTGAAAAAAACATCTATGTATCTGACAGGATACTGGACTATGTTCTCGCCATAGTTCATGGCACAAGACAGAATGACTTTCTTACTGCCGGCCTCTCAACACGGGGTGCCCTTACCATCATCAACACAGCAAAAACCAGTGCCTACTTCCATGGACGTGATTTTGTGATCCCTGAGGATATCAAGGAACTTGCAGAATTCACCATACCCCACAGGGTTATTTTTAAGGAGGAATACGAGAATACAGACAAGAGGGAGATCATAAAATCTTTCATCGAGGAAATCCCAACCCCCGCGTAATAAAGATTACCCGTGCAGGCTTTCTTTATATCCTTCTTACCATTTTTCTGGGAATCGCCGCAGTAAACACTGCGAACAACCTTATCTACCTTGTTGTCTCCGCTCTCCTGGGTTTTATGGGTATTTCCGGGTTCTTCGGGCGGAATAACCTCTCAAAAATAGAGCTCAAGGTTGAGTTGGCCCCTGAAATATTTGCAACTGCCAAAACACCTGTCAGCGTTTCTGTTACAAATAAACGAAGATTTCTTCCCATATTTTTACTGAGGATCAATATTCAGAATCGGGAGCTTTTCTTTCCATTCATCGAAGCAGGGAAATCTGCATCAAAGCATGTTGACATGACCTTTGAACAGAGAGGTAGATATACCCTGGGGCTTATTTCGTTAAATTCAGCTTTCCCCTTCAATTTTTTTGTGCGTTACAAGTGGTACAACGAAGAATCCAGTTTCGTTGTGTTTCCCAGACTCCAGCAATGTAAGCTTTTTTCTTTTTACGAGAAAGAACGGCATTCAAAGGGCGAGTATTCTTCGGACACGGCTGGATTTGATTCAGACATTATATCCATCAGAGAGTACGTTCCTGGAGACCCTATCAAGTATATCAATTGGAAGGCAACTGCCAGAACAGGAGAACTCAAGACAAAGGAGCTTTCATCCCTCACATTCCAGCCTGTTATCATAGATTTTTCAACAGTTGATATTGAAAACACTGAGGAAAAAATTTCCTGTGTCACCTATGCAATTGTTCAACTAATAAAGAAAAACATTCCCATTGGGTTACGACTGGGCAGCATCTTTTTCAGCCCCTCTGCGTCCTGCAGCCACAAAACAAACCTTTTGACCGAACTCGCACTCTATGGGGCCCATGAATCATAACCGCAATTTCAGGATTGAAACGATTGTTATTTTCATAAGCTACCTCGTAGGTGCCATGGTCTTTCTTTCTATTGTAAAGGACATTGGCACTCTTTATTCAATTGTATTCTGCCTTCTTTTTGCTATCTCTCTCTTTTTCGATTACAGGAGGAGTTTTCGTATCCCGCGATGGTTGTTAACAACCCTGTCCCTTGCAATCGTTATTCTTGCGCTTTACAGGTTGAACATGGAGGAACTTATCACGCAGATGATGGAAACCCTTCTTACACTCCTTGCCATCAAACTGCTCGAAGAGAAAAAAGTGAGAGACTATTTGCAGATTTATGCCATAACCCTTCTTCTCCTTTCAGGCTCTGGCCTTCTCTCTCTCAACATAGCATTCTTTGTCTTTTATCTCGTTATTATTTTTACTCTTACCATAGCCGCCATTCTTCTCGCCTATTACACTCAGGACAGGGACCTGGTCCTGCCACAGGGCACGATTGTCAAGATAGTTACAAAATCCCTGATTATTCCCATCCTCGCCATACCCCTGACCTTTGTAATGTTTGTCATACTCCCGAGAACAGCATACCCGTTGCTTAACTTTCTCAACAGACCGGATAAGGCACGTACCGGCTTCACAGACCAGGTAAGACTGGGTGCTGTATCAGATATTCAGGAGGATTCAACCATTGTTTTCAGGGCAAACATGGAAAAAATCGATGAGAAACATCTTTATTGGCGAGGCATCGTTCTAGAATATTTTGACGGTTCGAGCTGGATCAGGAGCAAAAAACGATCAGCGCCACGATCATTTCCCGGCAGCCTCGGCGGTAAGAGCGTAAAACAGACCATTTACCTTGAGCCATACGGGAATGGCTATCTATTCTCCCTTGACAGACCTTTATTTGTTGCTGGACAGAACATTAAAAAGTCACAGGATTTCACGTATTCTTCCACCGGATATATAGATACCAGACTGAAATACGAGGCTATATCGGTTCTGGGCTACAACATACCGGAAGATGCTATCGACCAAACCAGGTATCTCCAGTTACCAAAAAATCTTTCCCCAAAAATAGTAAAATTGGCAAAAGATCTTTCAACGGATAACCACGACAAAACGATACAGAGAATCATCGGTTATCTCCAGAGCAATACCTTCACCTATTCCCTGCGTGCGCTGCCTTCATCAAAAAACCCTCTGGAAGACTTCCTCTTCGAGACAAAATCCGGAAACTGTGAATTCTTCGCTTCAGCATTGGCGGTCATGTTGCGGCTTAACAACATCCCTGCAAGGCTGGTGGGTGGCTACCGCGGAGGTTACTTCAATGATGTGGGGCAATATTATTTAGTACCGCAGAAATATGCCCATGCCTGGGTCGAAGCCTATGTTAAACCAAAAGGATGGGTTCGGCTTGATCCGACGCCTGCAGTTCCCGGCAGTGCCGGTTTTCTCTCAGGGGCCGGAGGTCTTCAGAACTTTACCATCCTCATGGACACGTTGAACTATTACTGGTACGTCCTTGTCATCAACTACAACCTGGAAAAACAATTTTCCATTGCACTGAAACTGCGCTCTGAGCTGAGGAACTTAAATTTTAGCCCAGGGTTTCAGCGTGATAAGGCTTTAAAATATGCCGTAATCTTCATCTTTTTTGTGGGAATAGCAATACCAATGTACGTTTTGATAAAAAATGGATCAAAACCCCCGGAGGAGAAAATGCTGGCTTCATTCCTGAAAAAGATGAAAAAACGCGGCTATAGCAAGAGAGCTTCTCAGGGCCTTGAGGAGTTCGTGCAAACGATAGAAGATGAAAGGATTAGAGAGTCTGCATTGGACTTTACACAGCGTTTCCACAAAATATATTTCCGGGACAGGATTTTCACGAGAAATGACCTTCAAGACCTCAGGAAAATAGTCTCCCTTATCTGATTAAACTCCAAATAGATTTTTGTAAGTATTTAAAATTTTTATATTGACATTCTTTTTCGTAAAAGTGTAATAGAAAAGAAAATAATAGGGGGAGGTGCTTTATGAGAAAGTTTGTGTTCTTTTTACTGGTTTTGTGTCTACCTGTATTCATAAGCACGACCGGGACTGCACAGACAAAAAAAGACTGGCCCACCAAAGGTGCTACCATAGGAGCAGCCCCTATTGGAGGCGTCTACTATGTATGGGCAGGAGGCCCGGCAAAAGTACTTGGTGAAAAGCTCGGAATTCCAGCGTCTGTTGAATCAACCGGTGGCCCAGTTCACAATGTACAACTCGTCAATGCCAAGGAATTGCATTTTGGTATGGTTACTGCTGCACCGGCCTATGAGGGGTGGAATGGAACGGGATGGGCAAAAGGGAAAAAATATCAGAACATAAGGGCTATTTTCCCCATGTATACCACCTACTTCCAGATGTACGTCATGAAAAAAAGCGGTATCAAAAGCATCAAAGATTTTAACGGAAAAAGCATTGGTACCGGTCCGGTCGGTGGCACACCAGCTACTTATTGGCCAATGATTATTGCTGAGGCAGGCGTCAAGCCAAAACGGATAGTAAATGCTTCATCATCAGACCTTGACAATCAGATGAAGGACGGCCTTCTCGATGCGAGTGGACAAGCTGTCGGTTTGCCATGGGGCCTCATATCTGCCACAGAAACAACTCATGAAATCGTAGTTCTCGGCGTTGAAGACGATATAGCTACCAGCTTTATAAAAAAACACCCCGATTTTGCAAAAGGCATTATACCGAAGGGAACCTACAAAAGCCTGCAAAGCGACCTTCCCACGCTCACCGTATGGAATTTCATGGTCACATATAAGGACATGCCTGATGACTTCATCTATGCATTTACAAAAGAAATTTTCAAAAACAAACCCCTCCTTGTGAGTGTCCACAAGTCAGCCCAGGAGGTGGAGCCAAAAAACATTCTATACTGTCCCATACCTTTACATCCCGGTGCTATCAAGTATTATGAGGAGGTAGGCATAAAGATACCCAAAGAAATGAGACCTTAAAAACTAAAAACTTTTAATAGATACAATGGAGGGGGGGATGGAAGAGAAGAACATTGATCTTGGCAAGATCAAAGATGCAGATCTCATACGTACCAGGGAATTCGGCAAAATCGGATCCTGGATAATCTACGGGGTTGGTGCAATCTGTTCCCTCTTCCATCTCTATTGCCTTCTTCTGAGACCCATCGACCCCTGGTATTTCAGGGGAATGCATATCGTATTCTTGGGATTCCTCTGTTTTCTTCTCTATCCTGGATGGGACAGGGCCAGAAAGAGGGTTCACCCTATCGATTATGTCCTCATCTTTATGATCATTTTTCCTTTTGTTTATATGGTGGTCGACTTTGATGAGTGGATTTATAGGGTGGGAGTTGTCCCAACCACATGGGACACAATAATCTCGCTCATGTTTATCGTGGCCATTCTGGAGATGACCCGGAGAACAACCGGTCTGGCGCTGATGATCATCGCCACCGTATTTATCCTTTACGGATATTTCGGGAAATTTATGCCGGGTCTTTTCTATCACAAAGGTTACAGTTGGCCAAGGATCTTCACCTATCTCTTCAGCCTTGATGGGATTCTCGGCCTCCCTATCTTCGTGTCTGCTGCTTATGTCTATATCTTCGTAATCTTTGGTGCCTTCCTCAAAAGCTCAGGAGTTGGAACCTATTTCATACAATTTTCTAATGCTATAATCGGTTGGGCCCGTGGTGGCCCTGCAAAAGTAGCTATTATCTCGAGCTCTCTCTTTGGCACTGTTTCAGGTAGTTCTGCAGCAAACGTTGTAGGCACAGGAAGCTTCACCATCCCCATGATGAAAAGTATGGGCTACAAATCTCACTTCGCAGGCGCTGTAGAGGCTGTAGCATCCACCGGTGGCCAGATTATGCCCCCTGTTATGGGAGCAGGCGCCTTTCTCATGGCAGAAATTTTGGGAATACCTTATGTGAAGGTACTGGTATCTGCCATACTTCCTGCAGCTATGTATTATCTCGCCGTATATTTCATGGTAGACTTCGAGGCCGCAAAAACAGGCCTTGTAGGGCTTCCAAGAGAACAACTTCCCAGTAAAAAGGAGACTTTCAAGCGTATATACATGTTCACTCCTCTGGGCGTACTCGTATATTATATTGCTATTGCCATGGCATCAATCATAAAAGCGGGCACATTGGCCGTTGCTGCATGTGTTGTGGTAAGTTGGACGAGTAAAGAAACCCGCATGGGGCTGAAGAAAATAGTCGACTCTCTTGCAAATGGAGCAAAGGGAGCCATTGAGATGGCGGGAACCTGCGCAGCAGCCGGTATAATAATAGGTATTATCTCTCAGACTGGCATAGGGTTGAAGTTTGCTACAATCCTCCTGGAATTTTCTCGGGGTATCCTTCCCCTTGCGCTGTTCCTTGCCATGGTAGTTGCTATTATTCTCGGTATGGGCATGCCAACTACAGCCGCATACGCTATCTGTGCAGCCGTAATAACAACAGGCTTGACGAATCTTGGGGCCTTACCGATTGCCGCGCACCTGTTTGTCTTCTATTTTGCCTGTATTTCAGCTATTACTCCGCCAGTAGCACTTGCTGCCTATGCTGGGGCAGCCATTGCGAATGCCCATCCAAATAAGGTCGGCTTCACTGCTATGAAACTCGGCGTTGCAGCTTTTATTGCACCGTATATGTTCATTTTCAGCCCTGCCTTACTCTTCATTGGCAGCTTGTTCGATGTAATCGAGGCTTCCATTACAGCCTTGCTCGGCACTTTTGCATTAGCATGTGGCATGCAAGGATGGCTTATCGGCAGGACAATCCCCTTTCTTCTCAGGATTCCCCTTATTGCTGGCGCTCTTTTGCTCATTAAGCCGGGGATTTATACTGACATAGCCGGCATCGGACTTCTTATAGCGACTTATTTTGTGTCGAGGATATGGAAAAAACCCCTAGTTTCTGCAGGGTAACCAATATTTATGCAAACCCGGATTTAAACACGCCCCTTGCTGAAAAAATTAACATACACGGCCCTAATTACAAAAAATTGTCTCACTATACTCTTCCTTTTTTTAGAATATTTTTAAGGATGGCATCTAAGCAGCCCTGTCTAATGAATACCTCAGTTAAGGCAAACAATTCACACTCGCCTATGAATATTTTTAAGAACCCTTTATNNGCGGACTCCATAAACCGCTAAGCCCTAAAATCCCTCATGATCTATTATTTTATTGACTACAGAAAATGATTGGAATATAAATCAGTCGTCGGAGGAAAAAGACGTCGAATAAAATATGCCCAAACGAGTGATTACTTACTTTCGCACCTTCCTTCTTCGTCATCTTACCCCGCCAAGAACATTCGTTCTAAGTTTTGCTGGCGTCATCTTTATTGGTGGTTTTCTTCTCTGGCTACCTTTTTCAGCTACAAAAGATCATCTTACCCTTGTGGACGCCCTCTTCTCCTCTGCCTCAGCTGTTTGTGTTACAGGTCTTGTGGTTATTGATATTGGAAAAGACCTGTCACTTGCTGGTCAAATTATCACTATGATGCTGTTTCAATGCGGTGGCCTTGGTATCATTACTTTCTCTGTCTTTTTCTTCCACCTTATGGGCCGCAGCGTATCATTCAAAGGCAGGGAGATTGTTCAGTCCACCTTTCTCCACACACCAAGAAAAGATTTTCAGATTATTCTCAAATCCGTTCTTCTCTCCACCCTTATTATAGAATCATTTGGCACAGTGCTTCTGTTTGTTAGGTTTTCTCAGGACTTTTCCCCTGGACAGGCCTTCTATCACAGCATCTACAACGCAATCTCAGCGTTCAACAACTGTGGCTATTCCCTGTTCTCTGATAATCTCATTCAATACCAGAGCGATGTTATAGTAAACATCACTATCATGGGGTTAATTGTCCTTGGCGGAATTGGATTCATTGTTCAACATGAAGTGCTGTCCAGAATGAGGAACACCAGGAACAGACTTTCCCTGCACACAAAAATAGTGCTTGCCACAACAGGCATCCTCGTTGTAGGGGGAGCTGTCTCTTTCTATCTGTTCGAGAAAAACAATATCATTCGCGATGCGTCCTGGCAGTCAAAGGTGCTTATTTCTTTGTTCCAGTCAATCACACCGAGAACAGCAGGATTCAACACCGTTGATATAGGACAGCTTACAAATGATACCATCCTTTTGTTGATGACCCTCATGTTTATCGGGGCATCACCAGGTTCTACCGGCGGCGGTATTAAAACAACCAGTACAGCACTTCTCTTCTTTGTCCTTTGGAATAGATTGAAGGGTCAGGAGGAGGTAAGTGTATTTAACAGAACGATTCCCCGGGAGACCATAACCCGTGCTATTTCCATTATCTTCGCCTCAGCCTTTTCAATTGCTCTTATCACATCAATTGTACTTCTTGCAGGACCAAAGACAAACCCTTCAGAAAGTCGCTATCTTTTTGTGGAATATCTTTTTGACACAATCTCAGCGTTTGGCACTGTGGGTTTAACCATGGGGATAACTCCAAAATTAAGTGATTTGCAAAAAATTCTGATTATGATCATGATGTTTGTCGGAAGGGTGGGTCCACTGACACTTGCTTTTTCTTTGAGTATCCAGGCTTCAAAGAAGAGTATCGTTTACGCTGAAGAAAACATTATGGTCGGATAGGGAGGCTCATATGCCGCGAGTAGTTGTAATTGGGCTGGGTATTTTTGGCTACAACGTTGTAAAAAACCTGTTTGAAGGAGGTATGGATGTCATCGCCATCGATAAAAACAAGGATGCTGTCCAAAAGGTGAGGGATTATTCCAGCAGGGCAATAGTTGCAGATGGAATAGATAAGTCTGTTATGGACTCCATTGGCATCGGTGCGGATGATGTCGTTATTCTCTCCTTCGGTGAGGATTTAGCGGCAAGTACCCTGGCAACGTTACACTTAAAGCAGCTTGGTGTACGGAATATCATTGTCAAGGCTCCTAACGAGGAGCACAAACTTGTGCTGGAAAAAGTTGGCGCCACTGAAGTTATCATCCCTGAAAAAGAGATGGCAAATAAGTTGGCAAGAGGCTTCATCTCCCCCAACTTAATCGACTACATCCCGCTTTCTGATGACTACATGATCTGTGAAACAGCTCCACCAAAACAATTCATTGGCAAATCACTCAGGGATGTCCATATGAGGAGTAAGCACCATGTTGATGTTATTTCCATTCGGGATACACTCACAGACAATGTTCACATGGTACAGCCAGATTATCTAATGAAAGATAGCGATATCCTCGTGGTAATTGGGAAGAGCGATGACATTGATAAGCTGAAATAGCCGCCTTATCAAAGGCCTTCTCTCATCACTTTGTTGAGATTGCAGTCCTTCGATACAGCCGCTGCCCCACAACTCTATAGAAAAAATATGAGAGTAATGAGAATAAATATAGGAATAAGGAATAAGGAAGACCACCCAATATAGCCAAAAAAAGACGGCATTGATATATCGTTCTCTTCACATATCGCCTTGACCATAAAGTTTGGGCCATTCCCCACGTAGGTGTTCGCTCCCATAAAAACAGAACCTACGGAAATGGCTTTCAGGAATGCCTCGGGCACACCGGCAACAAGACCGGTAGTTATGTGCTGCATAAGGGCTATACTTTTTGCAGTACTCATGAATACCAGATAGGTAGGGGCATTATCAAGGAAGCTTGAGAGTCCTCCCGACATCCAGAAGAACTTCCACGCAGTATCCACTCCAAGCTTTCCACCATTCATCTCCAGGATCTTAATGGCAGGAATCATGGTAATAAAGATGCCAGCAAATAGAACTGCCACCTCAATGATAGGGTGATATGTGAAGGCATTCTCTTCCCGTAAGACCACGGGGGTCAAGTATATGGAAGAAATTGCCGCTCCGATCATAACGATCTCCCTTGCCACAGGAGGTAAAAAGAAAGCCCCCAGCACTGCTGCCAGGAAGAAAAAGTTAATCTTTCCACGAATTTCGAGTTTTCGTGCAGCTATTCTATTTGGAATGTCCGAGTCCATCTCCCGCAGGTCTTTCCTGAGAAAATGGCGGTCAAGAATGTAGAAAATTCCAATCAGGATAGGTACTGCAAACAACCAGAACGAGATAAGCCTCAGAGTCCACGAGAACGGAACTCCCTTTAAGAAACCTAAAAATAAAGGGGGGTCACCGAGCGGGGTAAGAAGCCCGCCGATATTAGATACGAGAAATATAAAAAAAATGAAAATGTGAACAACGTGCCTGCGCCATTTGTTCGCCCTGATGAGTGGTCGTATCAATACCATGCTGGACCCTGTGGTACCTATAATGCTTGCAAAAATACTTCCCACGCCAAGAATTAGGGAATTTAAAACAGGCCCGCCTCTTGCAGATGTACGTATCACGATACCCCCGGCAATGACAAAAAGGGATCCCAGTAAGATAATAAAAGACAGATACTCACTCAGTGTTTCGAGAATAAGGGCGAAATCATGGGAGCCAACAATCCAGATGGTAGGAAGGGCAAGCCCGAGCGAAACATACCCATAATGCTTGCTCCACCATTCACCATTGATAAGGGGCATAAACGCAATCGATAAAATTAGTAAGGCAAAGAAACCTGTAGTCCAAAGGGGAAAGGATCCTTCATGAGCCCCGGCAAAAGCAGGAGAAGGCGCAAAGGCCACTATAATGAAAAGAAATATGTACCTTGCAAACATTATACTGCCTCATCTAATAAAGCATCCGGGAAAGTACACCGGTTTTTAATTGATCAATCACCTTGTCTACTCCTTTCAGACTCCGAAGTCCCCTCAACAACCGCTCTTTCTCTCCTGCTCCACCCACGACACCCTTGACCGCGAGAATGCGCGGTTCTGAAACCTTGAAGACAATCTTGCTATTTCGCATCAGATTCATGTGAAATACAGCCAGTTGCGCTCTTTTTTCAAGCAGCCTCGCTTCGGCAAATAGCTCTGCCTCTTCGGTGTTAACCCTGTCAAAATAACGCTTGCAATATCCTTCTATCAAGTCCAGGGCATCATCAAGACTAACATGGCTTGCATTCAGGGTAATATCAAAGGATATGGGATCAAAAAGGTCCTCATCAAAATAATAACTGATAAACCTCCTTTTTTCCCTGTCCTTGCTTTCCACCAGATCAAGGGCTTGGTCCTGGCTGATATTTTTCTCAATAGAGATATCGTGTACCCTGTCAGAAAGGTTTCGATAGATCTGAATGCTGACTTTCAGAGGATATCCCCGTAAAATCAGGTGGCCTCCTCCCCCGACAACAACAACGTCTTTTCTTAGAATTAAATCATAGATGGCAACACCAAGGGCAGTTCTGAAATAACTTCTGTTATGCATCAGCTCTGCAACTCTATCCATGAAACCAGGCGACCTTTCATCTTCGAGATTCATCATAAGAACAGAAGCAGCTTCTTTATTCGTCTTCATACGGGAAATGGACCGTTCGTCAACATACTGGTACCCGAGCCTCTCGGCCAGCTTTCTTCCCAGCAGGCTCCCTGCCGAACCATAGGACCTTGAAATTGTAATAACCCGCATTAACAGCTCCTTTTGCTAAAAACAATTATGGTCTTTCATTTTAATGAACCGGGGGTCACTCTCGTAAAACCGACTTTATTTGTTGCGTGCACACAACGACATGAGCTGCCGGTTGCTTGCTTATTTTACTCTTTTCCGTCACGTCTGTCCAAAATAACTTTCGGAGGACAACTCGAAAGAGTTTAAATTTGAATCAAACCAGAACCGAGCAGGCTCTTGTTGTGTCTATGAAGCAGTTTAGCAGCATATTCGGTCAGATTCTACAGATATTTTTAAAAGTCGAATTTTTCACTGTTGAGAATTTGCAACGATCATGCAGGCTATCAGCTGAAGTAACTTTTCCCTGTTTCAAAATTGTTGTGTCGCGCTGATTCTACACGCAGTGTTGCATTTCACCAGTCATGGAGTTAATATAACCTCAATGTCAGAGCGCCTCAGACTGCACACCCGACTAAGTAACTTCAAAAAAACCACCTTCGAAAAACCGAATCCTCGGGAAACAATATGAACCACCACATAAACGAGCAAAAGCCAAACATCTTCCATAAGATTCGAAGAAGCCTCATTGGTGCTCCCAAAGACGTTAGACAGCCATCAATCTTTCATAAATTATCGCTTATACCTATCCTTGCATGGATCGGTCTCGGGGCTGACGGTCTCTCTTCCTCATCCTACGGCCCAGACGAAGCTTTCCGCACGCTGGGGGAACATACCTACCTTGCCATCTTTTTAGCAATAGGAACAGCTCTAACGGTCCTTATTATTTCATATGCCTACTCCCGGATTATTGAACACTTCCCCCACGGAGGTGGCGGATATATTGTTTCAACGCATACTATCAGCAAAACAGCTGGTGTAATCTCAGGTTCTGCCCTTCTTGTTGACTACATGTTAACCATTGCCGTCTCTCTTGTTTCGTGTGGGGACGCCATATTTAGTTTCCTGCCCCTCTATTTACAAAAATACAAACTCATGTTTGTTGCGTTTTTAATTATCCTTCTCGTCATCTTTAATCTCAGGGGTGTTAAGGAATCAGTCAGTATGCTGGCACCAATCTTTATTATTTTTGTTGTCACCCATGCCCTTTTGATTGGCTACGGCATACTCACCCATACTGGTCAGATCAAACCCCTTGTTCATGAGGTCTCTTCGAATCTCAAGAATGGTGTAGCAACCCTTGGTTTCCTCGGGGTTCTTGGTATCTTTCTTCGTGCCTTCTCAATGGGTGCCGGTACATATACTGGTATTGAAGCTGTATCGAACGGAATGCAAATCATGCGTGAACCAAGAGTACACACAGGAAAACGAACCATGGTCTACCTTGCGTCTTCCTTGGCTATAACTGCAGGCGGGCTTCTTGTATGCTATCTTCTTTTTAGAATCAGTCCTGCCGATGGGAAAACACTCAATGCCATACTGGCTGGAGAGGTCTTCTCTAATTGGCCTATGGGTGGGACAATAGCCCTTATTACCATTCTCTCAGAGGGAGCGCTTCTTGTTGTCGGTGCGCAGACAGGCTTCATCGACGGACCAAGGGTGATGTCTAACATGGCCATAGACTCATGGCTCCCCCGTCGATTCGCTTCACTTTCTGAGCGCCTTACCATGCAAAACGGCGTCATTCTCATGGGAGTTGCTGCTATTATCCTTCTCCTATATACTGGAGGATCCATTACAGCCCTGGTGATAATGTATTCCATCAATGTTTTTGTGACATTCTCCCTTTCACAATATGGCATGATTCGTTTCTTTCAGAAAAACAGGGAAAGAGATACGAAATGGAAACAGCATATTATCATCCACATTATCGGCCTTATCCTTTGCCTCACAATCCTCTGTGTGACTATCTATGAAAAATTCGGCGAAGGAGGATGGGTAACTTTGGTCATTACCTCTGCTGTCATAGGTTTGTGCTACCTCATCCGCGGACATTACACAAAGGTCAGAAACAGCGTGAAGCACCTGGAGGAGACCCTTTCGGATATTCCAGCTGCCAATCCGTTCAATACCGACCCTGTCGATCCAAAAGAGATGACAGCAATACTCCTTGTGAGCCGTTATAATGGTTTCGGGCTTCATACACTGCTTTCTATCGTGAAAAATTTTCCTGGTGTCTATAAAAATTTTGTTTTTGTTTCTGTTGCAGAAGTCGATTCAGGGACATTCAAGGGCATTGCAGAACTAGACGCATTACAGGCGTCAGTAAAAAATGATCTTGAAAGATACGTGAAGATCACCAGGGCTCATGGGTTTCCTGCCGATTACCGTACTGATGTAGCCACAGATGTCGTTGATCATGTAACTGAACTTGTTGAAAAAACTGTAAAAGAATTCCCCCGTTCAACAGTTTTCACAGGAAGACTTGTCTTCAAACATGAAAACCCTTTTCAAAAAATTCTCCACAACGAAACAGCCTATTCGATACAGAGGCGCCTTCAGTGGGACGGCATCCCTACAGTCATTCTCCCCATCAGGGTAGATGTATAAAATCTTATATATGGCAGAGTTGCTTTAAGCTCTCGCCTTCATCTGTGTGCTGCCTTGCCTCTTCTCAAAAAGATCTTCACAATT
>MTKX01002895.1_pt4 | contig 20001 bp, 10 predicted proteins | sample 1042771 | NCBI WGS metagenome assembly MTKX01 (sample SAMN06212183, study PRJNA360534) | anaerobic digester metagenome | biome: Wastewater treatment plant; material: sludge; isolation source: anaerobic digester fed with sludge from wastewater treatment plant | place: Denmark: WWTP Randers ... | reverse complement strand
GCAAACCGCTGCCTATTCAGTGGAGATCTGGAAACGTTTCCGCAAATGGGGCGGCATTCCAACTGCCATCACCCAAAACGTGAAAGACCTTTTGGCATCCCGGGAAATAGAGAACATTCTGGACAACTCCGATTTTATTTACATGCTCAACCAGGCCAGTGGGGATCAGGAAATCTTAGCCAAACACCTGAACATCTCAAAAGATCAATTGTCTTATGTCACCCATAGCGGCGAAGGTCAGGGTTTGCTTTTTTACGGCAATACCATCATTCCTTTCAGCGATCACTTCCCGAAGGACACCAAGCTCTATCAGATCATGACCACCAAACCGGATGAGGTTTAGAGCGGAAAGGAGCTTGAACATGCAAAAGAAATCCCGATCCAGACCCAAAGCTACCTATCAATACAACCCTGACTCAGAGGCAGGTGCGGTCATGACTGAAGCTGCCCACAAGAATATTGAATCAAANNTCTCAATCAACCGACCGCACCTGTGACCTCATCAGCTGCTCAGAAAAAGGAGACTCATCAAAAGCGCAGCAGAAAGCTCATCACTCAGGAAACCGAAATAACAGAGAGTGCTGGTGGAATTCAAGAAAAGGGATTAACAGCAAAAATCTCAAGCTTGCGATTTGAGAAGGCGAAAGTGACCCCATCATCCTCGCTGAAATTCAACAAAAGCAAACCGACGCAGAAATATAAGCCCTTTGCTCAGGCCGCTACAACCCTGCTCAAACCCAGTCATCAAACTGAAGAGCCTTCTCAAAAGGATTTCAACAGCGCCAACGATATATTAAAGATTGCGGAAAGTACTGCCTTCAAGACGGGCTCACTGATTAAACGTGTTCAACCCGGGCCAACTTCTCGCACGTCAATTCCTACCCAACAGCTTCAGGGGCAAAGCCTGAGACAGCAAAGTGGCATTGCTCATTCAGCCAAGGTGTCACCTCACAAATCAAAAAATCTTGTGATGCACTTTCTACAGAAGCAGCGGATCAAATTGGAATATGCCAAAGCACTGCGGGTATCCTCTTCATTAAAGACATCAAGCACGCAAAAAACAGCAAAACTTGGTTTGAAAAAGGTCGTCGAAAAGGCGACACAGCTTGTTAGAAGTCGAGCCGCGCTTTATGCCTCCCTCGTCCTGGTTCTGCTTCTTCTGGTTGGTTCAGTTGCTACGTTTGCCTTTTCAGCAACGACATTTATGGGAGGCAGCATCGTTGGAGGATTGGCTGAGAGCATACGCGGCTCAGAAGGTATGGTGGAGGTGGCGCGTTCCCAACTCGGTCAGGTGGGTGGTGAACCGTATTGGTCCTGGTATGGCTTTCCCTCACGGGTAGAATGGTGTGCCATTTTCGTATCCTGGGTAGCAGATCAAAACGGATTGATCTCAGAAGGATTGTTCCCCAAGTTTGCTGGATGCAGCTTTGGTGAATCCTGGTTCAAATCTAACAATCTCTGGCAGGATCGAGGCTATTGCCCCGCCCCTGGTGAAATCATATTCTACGACTGGGATGGAGATGCCTTCCCTGATCATGTTGGCATCGTCGAGAGTTGTGATGGCAGCACAGTATACACAATAGAAGGCAATTGGGCTGATAGCGTCCACACCGACAGCTATCCAGTCAACAATCACTATATCTTCGGGTATGGAACCCCGGAGTACAACGAGTAAAGGAGCAATCAATGAATTTAACCCAACTAAGAACTGAAAAAATCAAAACTGAAACCCGAATCCAGGTGCTGCAAGAAAAACTCAACGCCTTAAATGAAAAGGAAATTGAATTGGAAAACAGTGAAATCCTCAAATCGGTACGCGCCCTGCATCTGAGACCATCCGAACTGGATGCTTTGCTGAAGCGGTTGAAACAAAACCCCTTTGAAGAGTTAATGCATGTGAACGCCTGGATACCAGAAAGTGAGCTTGAAGAGAATGAAAACTAGTTTTAAGTCTCTTATCCTGAGCCTGATCCTGGCATTGCCTCTAATGCTTGGTTTCATCTCAACAAAAGCCGTTTTTGCCGAGGTAATTCGAAACGCAGCAATCGTTATCCCAGCGCCCCCCACGGATGCCAAAGGCAGTCTGGTGGCGGAGATGCCACCTGGCAGAGCAAACCTAAGTGAGTACAGCTTGGTTAGGTTGCCCATGGGAAGTGGAATGACACCTGTGCCTACCGAAGAACCGACTGAAGAAGCTACACCCAGACCACCCACCGATACATATCTCGAGCCACCGGTCGTGATCACAGCCCAACCTGCAGAAAAGGAATTCTTTGTGATTAAAACGCGCAATGACAAAATCTTTTATTTGATTATCGATCGCAGCAAAATGAGCGAGAATGTTTATTTGGTCACGGAGGTGGATGAAGAAGATCTGCTTAACTTTGTCAAAATTGAAGAATCTCCATCCCTCTCACCCTTTCTGCAACCAAACGAACCTACGCCAACAGCACAAACCACCCCAGTGCCACAAGAATCCCTGCAAGTCAACCAACCATCTTTTACCATCCCTTTGACCAGTGGTATGGCAATTGCCGGAGTGTTTCTCCTGCTTCTGGGAGGCGCGGCACTTTTTTATTGGAAAGTCATCAAACCCAAAGAACAAACCCCGAATGAGGGTGACTTCTTTGAGGACGATTTCCTCGAAAAAAGTTCAGATGAAGACCTTGAATAGGAATTTAGAAAGGAGCCAAGAATGAGTATCAAAGAATTGATCTTCAGCCTGACCGGGGTTGAAGTAAACACCGAAAACCTGGCGGATCTCAAAGCGCATCCCCGGGAATATACAGAAAGCGATGAAGACGCTTCGCTTTTAGCTGAGCTCTTCTTTTTGCTTGAACAAACTGAGGAAAGTGAGGAGCTACCATGAATCAGGCTGAAGAAAACCGTTACATCGCTGCTTATGCCCATATCATCGGCGTGCAGGAGTCTGTGGTTACAGAATATGCCGAGCGCAAAGGGCTGGCAGCTCTGGTGGATAACGCCTATCAACTTCTGGAAACCCCTGAGCAACGAGCCAAACACAAGGCTTTCCTAGATCTCTACCGCATGAGCAGTTCTCTCACCCGTGAAAACCCGATTCTCAGTTCCCCAACCACTGCAGCGGGTTACATGCATACGGTCATCGATCAGGTGCATGACAAGGAGTCGATGGTGGTGGCTTTTCTCAACACCAAGAACCGGGTCATCGACTATGAACAGGCCTCAGTGGGTACGATCAACAGTTCCATCATTCATCCCCGGGAAATCTTTCGCAACGCGATCCTCAACAAAGCTGTTTCGGTGTTGATCTGTCACAACCATCCTTCCGGAGAGTTGACTCCCAGTGATGAGGACCTGGCAGCAACCAAAGCGCTCAAAGAGGCTGGGGAGATGTTGGGGATTCCCGTGGTGGATCACATCATCATTACGGGTCTCAATCAAGATGCGGTCTATTCTTTCCGGGCACATGGCATTCTGGAACAAAACACTCATTATGACGCAGGACTAAGTCTCGCTGAAAAGAAAGTAGATGTCAAGGACAAGGACAAAGCCCTCGATGAGATTACCGCAAAACTGGAAGAAGGGATAAAGGAAATCTTCAGCAGCGGCAAGTATGCGGACTACCTAAAGGTCATGTCCCGCTTCCACCACTATAGCCTGAATAACACTCTTCTGATTGCAATGCAAAACCCGGAGGCTTCGCTGGTTGCCAGTTATCATGCCTGGCAGAAGCGGTTTGAACGCCAGGTGCTCAAAGGGGAGAAAGCCATTCGTATCATCGCGCCTGTTGAGGAGAAACGCCTGGTTGAAAAAGAAAAGATCGATCCACAGACAAAGAAGCCCGTTTTGGATAGCCAGGACAATCCAGTCATGGAAGAACAGGAAGTGACGGTCAAGCATTTTAGGGTGGTTCCGGTCTTTGATGTCTCCCAAACCGAAGGTAAGGAACTCCCCACCCTGGTCAAAGAACTGCAAGGTAACGTTCCAGATTACGACCTGCTCTTTGAGGCTATGAAGTCTGTCTCACCGGTGCCGATCGAGTTCAAGGCGATGAAAGCGGACAAGGATGGTTATTTTCATCTCAAAGACAAGAAAATTGCTTTACGGCAAGGCATGAGTGAGATTCAGACCGTGGCAACCGCAATCCATGAGATCTCGCATGCCAAGCTGCACGACCGTGATCCCCAACAAAGAGGAGCCAAAGGGACAGAAAACGAGAAGGATCAGCGCACCCAGGAAGTTGAAGCTGAAAGCATTGCTTATGCCGTTTGTCAGTATTATGGCATTGAAACAGCGGATAACAGTTTTGGCTACCTGGCTGGTTGGAGCAGCGATAAAGATCTATCTGAACTGAAAGTTTCGCTGCAAACCATCCGGGATACTGCTTCCGAGTTGATTTCTTCGATTGATGACAAGATCCAAAACCTGAAACAAGAACTCGAAGTGGAGGAACCCAAAACTCGTAAGGCAGCGGTCAAAGCCGTCAAAGGAAAGGTAGCTGCCTTGGCTGAAGCCTTACAACCTTACGCGTTTGAAGCTTTGCCTGAAAGCGCATTACAGTTCGAAGACCACCAGCTCAACCAAACCGAAAGCTTACGTCCCTGGTTGGAAACGGTGGCTCAGGAAGACCGTAGCCCTTATACTACGAGAGCAAACAAGCTCCTGCAGCAGATCGATCAAATTCAGGAACCTTCTGCTATCTATTTGCTTGAAAATGGAGAAACACTCACGCTTTTGCGTGAAGATGATCAGGTTCATTACATGCTCACAGACAGCCTGCAGAAGCCAGTATCCGAAGGCTTCCTTGGCGAACCGGATCTGATGCTGGACGCTGCCAAAGACCTTTCCCTGAGTGAAGTTGGCAGGGATGGCATTACTGCAACCCTGCTCACCGCTGAAGCAATCGAGCATCTTGATGTTCTGAGGGTCAGTGAACCATTGGTGAGTTTTAGCCACTCTGAGCATGCTGAGATTCCGGACGGCCTACATATGCCCCTCTCACAAGCCAACCGCTTGATGGAAAGGCTGGATCAACGTCAGGCGATTGACCGCCAAAAATCCGATTATTCCGGTCCGCTCACCTACAGCACAGATTTCCGGGTGGAATACATCAAAGAAGGCCTTCCAGCTGCTTACGCCGGGAAGCAGAAGATAGGTGCTGGTGATGGCAGTCTCTCCCACCATATGCAGGTGACTGTTCAGGAGGGGCTCTCAGATCGCTCCTGGCGTAATTACCTCAAAGAAATGGGTGAAACCCAGTTACAAGCTGATCCAAATGCGCTGGGAGATGTGCGGGATGAGATTATCCCGTATTTCAATCAGCATACCGTATTGGCCTTCCTCAAAGAACGCACAGAAGGTTATCAGGCGGGTCTTCCAACGGTTGCTGAGGAGAAACGGGAGGCATTGTCTACTTACTATGCAGATGTGGTTGCTTATGTGCAGGAAAGCAGACAACAAATGAATCTGAATTCTGATCCTCAAATTCCTGAATTTCCGCAATTGGCTTCCTACATCAAAAAAATAGGTTTTGAAAGAGACATTGATCATGATGGTTCTCCTGAACGGGTAGATATCGATGATCAGGACGCTCGTGTGCAGCTGATTCATCACAAAGAAATGCTGGATGGCAAAGGATCCGTCCATGACCGCCTTCGAAAACATTCAAGGGAGAAAGAAGTCAAGAACATTGATATAAGAAGCCACAAAGAATTGGATGTGTAATGATGCCTGATTTTTCAGTTGAGTAAGAAACCCTGCTGGCTATCTTCCCAACAGTATTGATGATAGAACAATAAATGGATGAACTGAACGCAGCCTAACTGGCGAATCTGAAGGAAGAATTCGACGACACGATTGATGTCGCAGACGGGTTCAAGTATGAGTGGGTCTTCATCCCGCATATTTTCGCACGCCGTTCGATGTGTATGCCTATGCTTTTGGGCAGCTGTCAGTCTTCGCCCTCTACAAGCGCTACAAATGAGGAAGGCGAAAGCTTCAAGCCCAAGTACATGCGCATCCTTTCAGCGGGCGATTCTTTAGCGCCGATCGCGCTGCTGGCTGAATCGAACTTAACAGAATCAAAGCGGGTCCTGGATGATAATGTAGGTTGCTTTTGTCGAACCGTCAGGCTGGAGAAAATCCAAGCCCCTTCCCAGAATGATCTTCGCTTTTTCACCGTTGAGACGGATTACCTCAATAAAACGATCATGTTCGGCTTTGTGTTCAAAGCGGATATTGACAGGGTGTTTTCTGATCAACTCACGCTCGGCTGCCTCCTGTTCCCCACTGTCATTCGCTTTCCTTGTTTGGATAATCACTTCGTCCAAGGTGTTGTGCTGGGATGCCATTGAAATGTATTCTCCTAACCGGTCGACAATGACATCACGGTTCATAAGATAAGGATCATGAACTGTCATTTTGATGCAGGGTTTTGAAAAAAAGTCGGAAAAGAGAATCTTTTCGGTAATGCCGGACTGGTTTGATTTGATGGATATAACTCTCACATCTCCAGGTGGATCCAAATCTACCCTGCTGACACGAGTCTTTTGTAAGCTGTCCCATTCGATACCTATTAATTCTATTGCCTCCTGGTGAGAGGACGTCACCAGATTTTTCGTGCCAATCTGATCTTCCAGAATTATGGGGGTCTGGTCATTGGAACTGCAAATTGCTCTTTTCTCAGAAGAATTGCGATCGATTAGGATCTGCCACTTTGGAAGCGTTTCTATCTTCCAGACCTTAAGCCCTTTATCCATCAAGACCTGCAAATGGGATCTGATGATGAGGCCTTCTCCGCTGTTTGCGGGCAGCTCCTGGATATGCAAACTGACCTTACGATCTTTATTACTCAGCTCCCCTAACGTATCCAACCAGGTGTAATTGTCACCTATGGGGTGACCAAGGCCCAAGCTTTGAACAGCGATAAAGAGAGATTCCTTGGTATAACGGATTTTTTCAAAAAGCCAGTCGGTAGTACTTGGAGCGACAACCATAAGAGCGCCAGGAACACCGATCTCAAGCGGTTCTTGGCTGGAGATCAATAGGTCAAGGAATTTGAGCGCGCTATCGCGTTTCAGGAGCTGATGGTGATATTGGTTATTGTAGTCACGCAAGCAGTGATAACAACTGGTATCAGGCGCGCAATCGTTGCAATTTAGTATCCTACGGGCTTCATTAAGTACTATGGAAAGATTCTCTTTGATATTTTTGACATGTCCGGCACCACCGGGGACGTTATCGTAGAGGACAATTGTCTGTTCCCACCTGCCACCAAAATTGATCGGGAAAAGAACGCCATCGATATCACGGCGTTCGATTTGCAAGCTGTGACTGGCACCATGAATAATGGCATAAAGCAAGGAAAGCCAAGTGGATTGGTCGGTTGGAGATGGGACTGGTAGCCCAGTATCGCTGATAAAGCGGATATGAAGGGTGTTCGTTTCTTGTTTGAAACCGAGTGAAAGTTTCTCATTTTTCCCATTATCTGAGAAGAGTGAAAAGGCTTGGGTGGGAAATGAAAAACCATTTCCATATTTTCCCTCATTCACATACAGCAAATTCCCTTTTTGGTTATAAGCCAGATTGACATACTTACTATGCTCTTCTTCCTCCAGGTTGTGTTCCGGAATTAAAGCAGATCGCATTTGGCTTGGTTCGACATTTACATATTGCTTTGCAGGCTTCCCACTTTTGGGATCGGCAATAAAACCATCAGGCTCCACAAACTTTCGAGTTCTCGACTTCGAACCTAGAATTCCGTCACAAACCGGGCAGAGAACCTGACTTTCTTGCAGAGGAACCCCCGCTTCATCGCTGATCATGAGGTGGTGACAGTGTTCGCAGATTCGATATTCCTGGATCCTGGGTGTATCCCTCCAGAAGATCGGTCGCTGACTGCGCCAAATCTTCTTATCAGCAACAATTTCCGAACCAGGAGCATACTCTCTGATCGCCTGGCGCAAGTCCCTTTCAAGACGTAGTCGCTCTCCATCACGTGACTCCCTTGGCAGTAACAGTTCCACGGTGTGGAGAGGGAAGGAATAACTGGGCATGACGCCCTTATTGCTGAGGTATTCGATCAGGTAACCGGTTCTTTTATCGTTTGAACCTCTCATTCGGTCTAATAAATTCCAGAAGTATCTCTGGCGAATCTCCAACTCCTTTCTTTCATTTGAGTTGATGGAGGTATCACCGAGCTTACCGGCTAGTTGTTGGATCTGGTCCCGATAGTAACGGGTGATCAGCTGATAATGCTCATCATTTAACTTGTTGAGATCATTTTTTAGATTTCTGACACCATTTTCAGCTAAAGCACGCATGTTTTCAGGGATCATCCGGGAATACTCATGCAATTGCTTTTGGATTTCCTCTCTCTCAGCTTCAATCCATTCGTCCAGGTAGGAATATTGGGGTGGATCAATGCGATCTTTGTCAAAGAAATCACCACAGAAGGTGAGTTGTTTGGAATCGACCCCCTGACTTTTTCGATAACGCAAGAATTGGCTGATCAGCAATGCATTTACATGCCGACGAATAATAAACTCATTTTCTAACATTATTTTCGGCACTCTGATCTGACCACTGATTATCTCGATTGGATCGTCATAGTATGCCTGATCGTGCGGACGATCGGAGGTCCATGTCAAAATATACGCTGTTCCGCTTGTCCGTCTGCCTGCGCGTCCTGCCCGTTGGCGATAGTTCGCTACCGTTGGCGGAACATTACTCATCACAACCGCCTGTAGGTCTCCCAGGTCAATGCCCATTTCGAAGGTGGTTGAACAACTTAACGCATTGATGCGACCATCCTTGAAAAGGTTTTGATATTCTCTCCCTAGATCAGAGTCAAGCTGCGCGGTATGCTCTTCTACTCTAATAGGTACCAAAGGTTGGTTCAGAGAATTGTAGTAATAATTCTCACTTTGGACAGCAGCGATATCGATCGTTTCAAGTTCTCCAAAGCATCCTGGAAACGGACATGGAATTGAGGCTCCCCGATAAGATATACGCTGGCACTTTTTACAACGATGCCAGTTTTGATTGGTGTCGAAAAACATATGATCAGGATTGAGCTGGTATCCCTGTGCTGCTGAACCCAAAAACAAAGCTTCATCCTTGTTGACCATCCAATCCCAGATATCAGTTAATGTTTTTATCACAGCATCATCTGAAGAATCAACATTGTTTTTATCTAAAACAAATTTTATGTACTGGCGCCTGGACTGCCTATTGGTAGCACCAATCCAGCTCTGCTCGTCAGAGCCAGGTTTGCCTTGCCGAATGAGACGTGGATTCCATTTGTTCGGACCAAATTCAGTATCATCCGCATGGATTTCGCCTGGAAGTTTTACAATTTTTCTAAAGCGCAAGTCGTCCAATAAATGACCAACCAAGGATTGAGTCTGTTCGGGTGACAGTTTGATTTGCGACGCTAAGTCTTCGAACTTTTGTAAATTGCTCTCCTGAAAGTAGTTAACACCTACCAACCCCATTGATTCAAGTGATTGCCGGCCTCTGCGCCCAGTTGTGAATTCGCCCAACAACTTTCTTGTCATTGCTACCGCAGTTGCTCTCCTCTGGTCAGAATTAAAGCCAATTTGTCTTCGCCAAATTTCACTGTCGGAATCGTTTTGAATAATCCCATAACGCCAAGCAATCTCTGCACATTTTTGACTTAACCTGATCAATCCTGGAGACCCATGTTCACCCCATTCGTCAGGCTGGAGGCACTGTTCGATTGCCATAGGGATAACCCTGAGATAATTTTGTTTGACCGAGACATCTTGAAGAAAGGCTGCAAATCGAGCAGCACCTTGGCGGCTGTCATAAAAACTCAGAAGCTTACGTCCTTCTCCAGGAAGTGATTTCTTTTTTACATCGGTAGCTGTAGGCAACTCACGGTAAAGTTCGTAGGTCAAATTTGCCAGCGGTCCGGTGCCATTGATTGTGATCGGGGTAGCTATCTCAGTTTCACTTTTTGATTTACTATGACACCTGGGACACTCATTTAGCTCCTTGACCGGGACAAATTGAGAAGATGGTTGCCCTCTTCGGGTGGTTGTTTTCTTTTCCTGGATATCGTACAAGGGAATTGAACCGATGGTATGTTGACAACTACAATGATTAGCCTGTCTTCCACAGTTTAGACAGATGATTATCTCGTCCTGATGCAACTTTGCGTTACCCGAAGAGGTCTCTTCCTGCTCTTCAGCATCTTCTTCCCCATCTTCAAAATTTGCCAAAAGAGAATTTTCTTCTATAAAAGACCAGGAAAAATAACGTTTTTCAGTCCCTTCTGTCACTTGTTCGACAGCCGGCGAATAGGTGCTCTTATTGACTGTATAGTGAGTGGCGATGTAGACCTGACCGCATTCACGGCAAAGAAAGATTGGATATACTTGCGCTCCGCAACTTTCACACACGTTTGTTGGATTGCTGAAAACCCGGGACCATTTTGTTCGGTTATCGGTTTCTTTTCCAGGACAAGCTGGATTGATACAGACCCATGTGCCCTGTGGAGGGCGGGCAAAAATGTGATATTTTGCGGGCAGCAAAGGCAGTTGGTTTGGCGCTGGGCGGGCTATGGCACCAATTTCAATGAGATGATAAAGAGCTTTGGTTCGGTCGTGTTGGTCAAAGGATGGAAAAACATGAGCGGCTGCATCTTCAAAAAGCACAGGCTGTTGTTGTTCGACCATCCAATCCCGCAAAGCGGTCAATTGTAGGTTACCTGACAGAACTTTGAAGAGGTAGCCGGGCAAATCTCCAAGAAATTTCTCCGATAAAGCCAAGCCATCATCATCAATCAAGCCTATCTCCGAAAGCCAATAAGCAATCGTCTCAACATCTACATCTTGTTCCTGGGGGGGGTCACCATTGTTTTTTGCTTTACGCATCTCCTCGAGCATCTCCTCAAAATTATTATTGAGGTATGCCTCAGGCGAGATAATTGACATAGGTTTGATTAAGGTGGATGGATACTGTTCTTCCTCGCCAAAAATAATATCGTCGTCCGTAAAATCTTCATCGAACAAATTGTGAGCAAAATCAGTCGCTTCGCTTGGATTATCGTTCACCAAAGTCGCGCTGGTGGCGACGCACAACATCTCACCTTTCTTTTTACCTAACCTCTGCTTCAGTCGTCGGATCAACATCGCCACTTCTATCCCTTGGGCTCCATTGTAGGTATGAGCTTCATCGAGGACGATATACTTCCACGACTCTGGTTTACTAAAAAGGTTGGTGTCTTCAGGTCGGAAGAGCAGATATTCCAACATGGCATAGTTGGTGATTAAGATTTGGGGAATCCTACCATCAACGCGGATTTCATCACGGCTGATGATCTCATTAGGCAGCCAGCGCTCATCGCGTTCTGCTTTTGAGGGGAGTTCGCTGGTAAAGCGACCGAAGGTGATACTCGTACCTTTGAGCATGACCCGTAACCGTTCCATTTGGTCGTTTACCAAAGCATTGAGGGGATAGACGAGCAGGGCGCGAACGCCAGGAGAGTCGTCTTCAAGTAAATCGTTAACGATCGGTATGGAAAAACCTTCTGTTTTACCACTGCCAGTTCCGGAAGATATAACAATGCTCCTTCTCTGGGTACAGAGCTTCCGAATCGCTTTTGTTTGATGGGAATAGAGTGGCGCATCCAGTGATATTGGCTCTGGGTTTGCCAAGGAGAAGCTGGGCAGCCCCAATAGTTTTAGCGACAATATGCCTTCACTGCATAAATGCCGAAGACTGGCATCCTTTTCATAAGGATAAATCAACTCCAAGTATGGCCCTATAAACAAAGCTCGGGGAGCTTCATAACTTTCGCGAAGTTTCCGGGCCAACTCAGGTTCTTTGCCATCTTTGTTGGCATCGAAAGTAGTCATCAAATAATCGACAAGAGCCTTTTTGAGAGTTTGTGTAATTTTTACTGCATTCATCGAGAACCAGCTTCCTTAGGAAATTGCGTGAACATAAAAGAGTTCTGCCCAGGCGATACACCATTCGAGCAGTTTTGGGCAGCCTTGAGCAGCATGGTTGACAATTTCTGATATGTCCTTTTCGGTGACGGCTGTCGAACTAAGCAACTCAGCGTAAATATCTGGGCGAGTAGGTTTCATGCGCAAAGTCATGGCCAAGTTCAGCATTTGGGCAGGAACATTCGATGGGTGGGTTGAATTATTCAGCTCTGGCAATAAACGATGCATTGCTTGGAATGCAGGAATATTTCTCTTGTTGGTATTGATAAAGGTGGAAAATCGTTCTATCTTACTTGAATATGTAAGGAATTGCTGAATCGCTGAGGTGTCAAGATTAAGATACAAGTCACTTATCGCAACGCCAAAATCCGCATCTGAATCCATGTCAATTGGCTTTTGTAAAGAGCCTTTCTTTGGTCTGGTTTTTTCATCAATCAGTAGCAACAAATACCTCGGGAACACTATATCCTTAGGTAGGAAGGAATGGCTCAGCGTTTCATCTTCATATTGAGAAATATCAACCAATACTTTGTTTTTTTCATCATAGACGGTGTCAACAAAGACATCTTGAATCCTTAAATCTTTTCCATGTTTATGCAGTTGGGTAAATGAGGGTGGGAATTGATAGTAAGTTCCATCTTTTAATGCCACAAAGGTGCCACATTCCTTGCATTGGTATGCAGGCCACAAATCATATTCGTCTAATGTGCAAAAATCCCTGACCATCTTCATAGGGGAAATGCCCATCCAAAGTCTCGAGAGACCACCATCGCCTTCGGGTCTCCAGGACGCTGAGACCTTTACTTTTTCATCCCGAATCTTCAATTCAGCATATCCTCTTCCAGCTCTTCCGCCAAAAGCCACCTTTTCTGGAAAAACATGCAACACCTTGGAATGGATTTTCGTTACAAATCGCAGAGGGTAATTCAGGACAGCCCAGGATGGGAGGAGGCGTACAAACCCCTCATTCCATCCTTTATTGACCACCCACTCCTCAGGAGTATGAATCAATTTCAATTGATCCGTGATAGATGCAACCGGTGATTTCTCGTAAGTCTGCTTTAGGTACTCTTGCCTCGATTGGGTTAGCAGATAGAAAACATGTGTTAGGGAATCATAGTCGTTTAAAACGTCTGCTTGTGTAACCTGCCCCTGGACACTGAATGTTGCGGAGGAACAAAGCAGATTTTCAAACAAGTGCATATCCACCTGGTATTCACCTGGTTCCAATTTAGATTGAAGAGAATACTGATCCTCTGGCATTCCATCTATTGAGAACAGTTCTTGTACTACTAAGCTATTGATATCCCGAACCTGGATGGAGTAGGCACCATGAAGTTTCCGACCATGATTGAATGAGATGTGTAATTTTGACTTTTGATAATCGACATTGGTTATCTCTGTCTGCGGTTCTTTGCGAAAATCAAACAATGCCCAATTCTGGTCGCGAATTGTTATAGTAACCGTCGACTTTGCCAGGGTGCTTTCCTGAAGCATATCTCTTAGTTCGTGTTCAATTAGCTTTGCTTCCAGCTCACCTCTGCGGGCTTCCAGTTTTGTGTACCGCCGTTCTCCGATTCCATCAATTGCCCAGGAGTAATTCTCCTCCGGTTTACCACGTACCTGTACGACAACATCTTGTTCCTGATCTTCTATAACCTGGTTTTTATCACCCCCGCCATCAATCCAGGCGGCAACCCGATCAACATCCCAACAGAAGTGGATCGGATATCCATCCCACGACATATCAAACCGACATTTTGGCTCTTTGAGTATTCTCCACTCAATCTGGACTACATTCTCCTTAGTCACTTTTTTAAACTTTTCATCTTGGTAAGGTATTACCTGCTCCTCAGGCATGCCTTCAATTGTGACCCGTAAAGGATTTACAGGCGAATAACATACATCGCTGCTTGGTCCAGTGATTTTGATTTCCTCGGGCAGCCAGGCAAAATGAACGGCTTCATCGAGTAAAGCTTTCATGTCATAGAAAAGGTTGATGCTATAGGCACCAGGTACATCCAGAAAATCTGACAAATCGATGACACAGAAATTTTCTTCAACAATCAGTTTTTCTTTGCTAACCAAGTCTGCCAGTAGAATAGACTGCGAGTATTCACCGTTTCGACGAAGTAATAACCAGGTTCTACGTAGATTGAGTAAGTCTGGATCGACAGAAAATTCAAAATCGATATTCGGTGAACGGAATATTTTTGGAATACCTGCAGACATGTTCGGTATCTTCTCATTCCCACGAAGGACAGGATTCAAGTCTTGACGTACATTCGCTTGCTCAAACGTAATTGAATTGTCCTGCCATTGAATGGTTACCGGGAGTTGAATTTTAATTTTTTGTGCCTGGGAGAAACCCCGTGCGCGCAATTGGTACGGAAGACTGATAGATTCAGCTGGAATTTGATCTCCTGAGTCGTCAGTTACCGACACTTCCTCCATCGATAAGAAAATCCAAGTGCCGTTAGCGTCGATCTGATCTTTCCAGATCCCAATTTTTCCCTGACGATAAATTTGAAAGAATTCGAGTGGCTTCTGTAACTGTGGCACCTCCCGTTCAAAAATCACCTCGCTGGTCTGAGAATCTTTTGGCTGATCAATGTCATAATTCGCAGATAGAACCAGAACGTCTCCGTCTTGTGGACCCTCTCCGCGAATTTCAACCGGATCAAGCTCCCAGGCTCCGGCCATTGGCCAGGGTGAGAGTCTGATTAGACAGTCATTTTCTTTAATTTTCTCCGACCCCTTTTCACACCAGACTACGCTGTCGGGTTTAGTGCTTTTGTCCGATCGTATATTCGATAGATGTAGAAACACTTCTTCACGATCCAGATCCCAACGCCAATCCAGCTTCGGGGTTGTTTTCCTCAATATTGAAATCTTGGATGCATCCTGGATTAGTCGTCTATATACCAGATTCCACAACGACTTCTCGAAGACGGAATTAATCACAGATTCGACTGCCTCTGTTTTTCCAAGTTCATTAAACAATTGAATAGCACTCGACATCCGTACTATTAACCGGGCAGCAGTCTGTGAGGTATCCTCACCACGAATGAACTCCTTCAATCTTGGAGGAACATGATCGAGTGATTTTTCATATTGTAGAATTTTTGGAAGTTGACCGACCGAATATGGCATTAAGGATTCGAAATGGTCCACTAACCAATCAACGAAATGATCCTGCAGATAGCTTGGAATAATAGCGTGCTGATAGATGGGTCGGACCACATCGCCAGTGCTGATATAGTCAAAAGAAAGGCCTGAATGTTTTGAGAGGTAACCGCGACTGTAAACGAATAACTGACGGCATACATTCATAAAGTATTGAGAGGGTTCAGATTTCCATACCTGCTGAGCATAAGGTCTCCAAAATTCTCTCGCCTCAGTCTCAGCATATCTGGCACAAAAAACCATGCAGATAGCGAATATTGCTGGTGATGAATATCGAGGGTGGATCTCTCGTTTTTTCAGGGAATTTTTGCGTTCGTAATCTGCCAAGCCCTCATATGCTCTTCTTGACAATGGGAGATCACCAATGAATTGGTAGCGCTGAAGTGCTTTGACAAATAATCCTTCCAACCGATCAACCGGTAGAAGCCAAATACTTTCGAGCTCATCATTTTCAAGATCTCTTAGGAACTTATCTGTATCCCCATCACTGTAATTCACGTCAAGAAAAAATGAGTTACGATGAAATGGGCATTTTACTGTCTTTTTACTTACTTTCTTCCCTGTAATATGTTGACCTGCCCGAGGGGTGTCAGCCTCCATTCTAGCAGTGGTATCAACCCGCACTTTCGTTTCATGGCAGAAAAATTCCTCCTCTTGAGTCGATTCTCCTTCATCCAATGTATCGTCATCTTCATCGATCTGATCTACATCAAAATTGAAAAGGCTGATTTGGGATAACTCATTATCAAGTTCCTCGGAATACTCATCTGAAAGTAGATCCAATTCATTTACAGGTACTTGTTTGTCCAGGTTTTCATCAGCAGCAACCACTGGGTCCATGATATTCTCAGCGGATTCTTTTTCGAATGAAGGCTCCTCCGCTTCTCCAGAAACCGGTAAAACAGGTTGCTGAATAGCAACAATAAAGAATTCAACTGGTTCCATTTCAAGATCTTCTGCATCCGGAACTGTCAAGTCATCGGTGTCATCGTGCTCAATTCCAGCATTCTGAAGATCTGTCGTTGGCAGTATAGTCAATGTTTCATCTTTGGAAAGATTGGTGGTTATGTCAGGATCCACTGGCAAAATGATTAGGTCAATGGTGCCAAGATCACTTCTGCCTGAATCGGTTTGAGAAGGGTGCTCTTGTTTTGGGGAATCAGTTTCTTTTTCAGAGAGGGTAGTGTTTGGTGGTAGAGTAATCGTATCTTTTCTCTGAGTAGAATTGAGTCTTTGTCTGCTTGTTCTCTTATTTTTTGCGGGCTTTTTGCGTTTCCTGGAAGATACTGACTCCACAATAATTGCGATTATTGCTCTCAAATATACGAACAATTTCATGTCCTTCCCTCATTTCGCTGACAATTCCTTAGATCACATTGATAGAAACCTTACAGTAAGTAAATTTCAGCTCGCCAGATTAGATTATACGATGAATAGACTTATGTTCTACCTTATCGATAAATTATACCTAAAGCTATGTATCCCTTACATCCATTTCCTTCATAACGGAAAGATACAAGAAATCAGCAGGTTCTTTGCTGACAGTGGAAAAGACAAGTTTGCAGTGATTGAGCACGTCGGTTACAAACTGCAAGGCTATTTCGTCGTTCCCAGGAATGATTGGACGGTGGACTACTTCAACCCAATTGAAGGGCTCTTGGTCGAGAAGGCGAAGGAATGGGAAGGTATTCCGAAGGGTCTGTCGGCGATAGAGGAAGCACGACACGAAATCGAGCATTACCAAAAATACTTAGACTCTTATGGCTATGCGTTCTTCGTTATGAGGCGTCCAGAAGGATAACTGTAATTGGATCGGCAGATGCAAGCTGCCGCCCAACCATTCGCTGCAGGTGCGATGGCCTTGACGGGCTGCGCCCCGAGCTCAAACGTTGGGCGGAAGAACTAAGATATAAGCTTAACTTTTCTTCCTGGGATGGAAGTTGATCAAAAGCTAAACCACTGCCATTTATGATGAGATTGCGTAGTTCATTCTAATCTGCTGGTATTGTAGAAGTGTCGCTTCGCTTATATGCCTTTCCTCCAAATAGGTACGGAGTATTCTTTCCTTTGAGTACCATTAATACGATGATAAATTTTCAATTTAGTTCAATTGTCTTCATCTGAAATTGAGAACGAACCGAAATGGCATCATTGACCTTATGTTCTACTTGCAACCGGAGATTGTCAGGATTAGAAACACCAACCAACTTTCCGTCCTCTGCAATACCAAAAAGGACCTTCCCATCACAATGGTTGGCAAAAGCGCTAACTGATTTTTGGAAAGAGTTGCATAGTTCTCGCTTCTCTTCGAGTGTCTACCTTTCCTTTTCTGGAAACAGATCTAAGATCTCCCCTGATTTTTTCACCTAGATTCAGCAATCAGTCAGTTAACTATTGTTGCGTGAAAAACAGAAAACAAGTGCCTTTACAAATGTAGATCCCTGTAATCACTTGTTCTTTACAAAATCTCCTTCATCAGGTCTTCCAATTGCTTGATCGACTTGTCTACGAATATTTTGCATCTGTTTATGATCCGTCCTGGCTTCGCTGAAGCTCTTATATAGTTCGTCCAACTGATTTCGGAGTGAATCCAAATCTTTTTGGATTGATGTACTCAATGGGTAAGGAGGATTAATCCCTCTATCTCGTAAATACTTAGTAGCTGCTATAGATAAGGCTTGATTAGCCTGAATACTACCAACACTATTTGTGAGAGCATTCTGTTGCGAGTTTAGTTCTAGGATTTTCAATTGTTTCGCAATTGCTGATTGCACATGTATCCTTTCTTCCAATCCACGCAATTCATCTTTTTTGTTTCCAAGGGCGATATTCCCTTCTTTTATTCTTTGGTCAAGCAATGAATACGAATCAATTCCATGGTCAACAAGGTAATTTAAGGTGTTTGCAGTAAATCTGAGATTGTCGAATTTTACAGAGGTTCTGTGTTTGGGAGTTGAGTTCCTGACGGAAAGATTATACCCCTCTAAATTTAGGGATATTCTTTCTTTTATCCTAAATTCTCGATATTTATAACCAAGCGTTGCTGCTTTTATATAGCGATCTTCGCCAATGATTCGAAAAGCTAAATTACTCCCTTCTCGCAGCTCCATGCCCAGCATGTTCATTTTAATAGTGAACTCTTCATAGCTTAGGCTGCCTTTTATAGCCATTTCAACTGATTTTCCGATCCTACTTTTCCAACTCGCACCTTCTTTTCGAGAAAGGTATTCTTTATACGAATTCCCTCGCTCACTTTGAGGGACAACTACCGACAAACCAAATTCTTCGCAAAGTTTGTCACTTGTTTTTCTGATCTGATAATAGATTTTTCTATTAGAGACAAACTTGCGGTAATCGGTAAAGTTCGCAGCACAAAAAATCAAATGGTTATGGATATGTCCCTTATCGACATGGGTGCTGAGAACATATTCATACTCCCCCTTAAGCAAATCCATCGCTAATTCACTTCCGATTTTGTGTGCGGTTTCCGCATCAGTCTCACCAGGCTTGAAAGATTGCATCAAATGAAAGGCGAGGTTGTTTCCTTTTTCCATGCAATGGGATAGAGTAAAACCAAACTCTAGATCAGCGGTTTCTGGAGAGCAAGCAAAACTAGAGACGAGCAAACCCTCTCTGGTTTTATTCCCTTCAAGAATATACGACAAGGCTTGCCTTAACGTTGATTTGATAGGATGGATCTTTGTAACTGCCATATTTCATCTAGCATTTTCTTAATCGCTTCAATATCGTAACGATAAATTTCTCCAGTCGCATTCAAGTGATGCGCTATTTGATTGATATTGATCCCAACCATTCTGATTTGGCGAGAATGCTCTTTCAGGTAAGAATAATCAACATGGATGATGTAAGCATCAAGGGCAACTTTGCGTAAGTACGCACTACGATTCTTAATGCCAACACTCCGCATCCTTGCATCGATGAATTGGAGCTCTTCGTCATTCACGTAGAACAAAATTGGATTCTTTCGTCTTCGATCAGCCATAAATAATTCCAATCCAAGAAACTACATTTCTTCAATTCCCACAACCTCGCAGCGACTTAAATTTTCTGCAGGCCGGAAATTTCGGATGTGTATATACACTTCCTTTGCTTGCTAATACTCCTAAACCACAGTTTTCAAAACCTTAAACACTTTAGAAGCAAATTTTGCCAAAACATGAACACAACCGGTCAAAGATTTTTTGAACAACCAATGAGACGGTTAATTTAGGATCGAGTAATCCTTTCGGATATTGATAAGCTTCTGTTTCCACGCCTGTTGTAGGAAATTAAAGAAAGAAAAGTAATTACTAAAGAATTAAAAGCTATCCCGCGTGACAAGCAAATCTTTTGGATTTCTGGGCGTCTTCAATATGGTTTCTCAAGATTTCAATACTTAAATCAAAATGACGGGTTTGATAACAATTGAGGATCGATATGGAGAGAATAAAGAAGGCCAGAAACCAAGTAAAAAAATCCATGATTCGGAACTAGTACTTAACGCGCATTTAACATGCAATTTCGTATACTGCAAATAACTAATTAAACACACATTAGATCAGAAATAGAAAGTGAGGATAAAATGTCAAAGCATATAAAAGTAGTAGTCTTGATCGTAGCATTGTTGCTGTTAGGGTCGACGATCGCCTATGCAGGGACGGGTTACGAATATTACAACACTACAGTAAAGAGTTTTCATGGAAGCGGTTACACTTCTTACCAAATAAAAGCGTATGGTGGCGCGAACGGAGGATTAAGTTCGTATGGTGTCGGTGGCGATTACCAAGTGAGTGCCGCGATGGAAGACGATGACGGCACACATGGTGCGTATACGAACGGAATCACCGATAACACTTTC
>MTKX01001895.1_pt1 | contig 20032 bp, 12 predicted proteins | sample 1042771 | NCBI WGS metagenome assembly MTKX01 (sample SAMN06212183, study PRJNA360534) | anaerobic digester metagenome | biome: Wastewater treatment plant; material: sludge; isolation source: anaerobic digester fed with sludge from wastewater treatment plant | place: Denmark: WWTP Randers ... | reverse complement strand
AGGGCTTGCCATTGCTCTTTTTGCTCTCTGGATTTGCAATAGAGCCAAATATATCGCGATCTATCCGGTTTAACCACAAGCTCACCGGATATTGATAAGGCACTGAAGGTATTTAAATCTTACCTGTAAATTAGAGCGAATATCTCACCCTCGGCGTTATCCTTGATTATTTTAAAGCTACAAGATATGTTTATCTTGAGCAAAGAATAAAATAATATTTTATTTCTATTGTAATGCTCTTTCAGCGATGTGCACCGCCGCCTTTGACATCATGTGAGTTTGATCGCAAAAAGTTCTTAACCTTGAAACTCGAATAAGATTCAGTTCATTCAGTTCGCTGATAGGAGGGATTTGGAATGAAATATCAGGGATCTCATGATATTCGTATTTTTAAAAGCAAAGCATCAAATTTAACTAATATAATTAGAATTTTGTTTACCTCTGGAATCATATTATTCGCTTTAAATGGACTATGTGATTGTCAGTTCGGCCAGTTTGAGGATTATTTTCCGGAGCAAATGCAGCAATATCAGGATTTTATAGATGAAGATATCCCAGGGCTTGAGGATTTCCAGGATATTGCAGAGATCCAAGATGGATTTAATCCACTTGACCAATATGACAACTCCCAAGCTTGCCACAATAGCGATGGTGAGCAGGCTTGCATATCATCAGCAGGAACTGTTAGAGTCGGAAAGTTTGGCAGATGCTATTGTGATTTGCCCGATGGAAGGTCGTGCGATTTTCAGGACTTAATCGCTGGACATTGTGGAGAGGAGTCTAGTCCAGGTCCTGAACCGGATTCTGAATGCAGTGGAACCTTGCAGGGTCGCGTAGCGGATGCATCGACTGGTTTACCCATATCTGGAGCTGTGATTGTGCCGGAAGTTGCTTCAAACGGCAGAACACTCACTTCAACCACCGATAATAGTGGATACTATTCCATTAGCCGCCCTGAAATCTCTCTCTGTCCTAAGAAGGTCAGCTTTTACGTTAAATGCAGCGCTGATGGATACCAGTCGGCTACTAATATAGCATCAACGGATGCCAATGGGGATGCCACCTGCGACTTTCAGCTGATGCCATTGGCCAGTCCTGGTCCTGATCCGGATTCCGAATGCACGGGAACACTGCAGGGTCGGGTAACGGATGCATCTACCGGTCAGCCCATATCTGGGGCTGCAATTGATGCAAACTGCCGAACGGTCTGTCCCACCACCGATGAGCTTGGATATTATTCCATAACCAGTCCGGAGGTTTCTATATGTCCGGGAACCAGCCGCAAGGTGGATTGCAGTGCCGATGGATACCAGCCGGCCACCAATTATGCGCCAACAGACAGCGAAGGAGATATTACCTGCGACTTTCAGCTTGTGCCATTGTCCAGTCCTGAGCCAGAACCGGAGCCTGGGCTTTACAGTTTTACGGTCAATGTGGTAGACTCTCAGAAAAAGGCAGTGGAAGGTGCAGAGGTTACTGTTGATGAAAAATCGCTAGGTGTGACCGGGCTTGATGGCAGGATGACGGTCCAATTAGCCGATGGCGACCATGATGCAAATGCATCCAAAGATGATATGGGAACAGGCTATTGGTCAGGGACGCTAAATCATGAACTTAATCGAGAGTTCGCCATTACTATCCCAGAGACATCCAGTCCAGAGCCTAAAGAGCCTAGTATCAGGATAGTAAGTATCGATCCAGTCGAAGGAACAATTCTGAATGCCGGGGATTCCGTTGAATTCACATTTACTGTGGAATATGATCTCGGGGATTATGAACGTGGTAAGATCAACGTAGCTGTGGATAGGTTTACCATGGGGCATACGGACGATGAAAGGGCAATACCAGATGATACACGTGATATAAGCACTGGTGATAGCCACACTGGATCTTATACTTTCACTTTAACAGATAATATCGGTCTCGATTGGTCTAACGCTTATGTCTTTGCTGACCTTTATGCTTCCAAGAATGACATTCCGATACCAGCAACAGTTTCGGCCTTTGACTACAAAGAGTATCCCTTGAAAGCAGAGGCAGCTCCCTCTGCTGAGATACGCTTTGAAGGGACGGCCATTGAGCCTAAGCTTCCATCCGCCATAATTGGAGGTGCTACATCTTGGGCGGTCACTGTTGATAAGCTGATCTCAGGGCCACAGCCTTGTATAACTCCTATTGATGTAATTACCTATCAATCCACTGGCCCTATATGGGGATCTGTCGATAAGAGCATTGAGGCAGGGGATAAGGTAGAAGGCTATGGCTCGTATATTACGGATGATAAGGGATGCCGTGTAACTCTGCACGGCTCAGAGAGCTTCTATTTTAGGAAGGCTGCTTGCAGTGGTGTCGTCAGGGGCCATGTTCGTGACGCCCAAACAGATCAACCTATAGAAGAAGCCTCATTGGAATGTAGCCTCTACTGCAATGGACCCGTTACAACTAATGGTCAGGGCTACTATGAGCTTGGCTCACCTGCATGCAATATCTGCGGCCTGGTCTATTGCTCAGTTACTTGCAGTGCAGATGGCTATGAGCAACAGGTTCAGTCTCTGGTTACCGACGTGGATGGAAATGGAAAGAAGGACTTAGATTTCTATCTCCAGCCAAAAAAAATCAGCCGAGTGGTTATACAGGGAGAAGTGACAGACAGACCCGCCAACATTGAAGGGAGATATCAAGTATCAGTCTTGATCAAAAAGGTCATTCAGAAGCCAATTGATACAATGTTAGTATCTCCTGGAAAGACGATAGTGGTTAAGGATGGCATTAAAAAGGGGTTTCTCTTTGATCTGATTAAAGGAAATTGCTATGAATTTAATGGATCATGGATGGATGAGGCTCTTTGGCTAGGACATGGAGATCCCAATCCATTACCGATAGATTGCCCGGATGATAAAGAAGAACAAGAGATATTAGGCTGCGGAAAAATTCTGTATTATGATATAAGCAAGGGGAGGCACTTTAAAGGTGACACGATACGTGGTAACATGAAGTATAAGAGCAATGTGGATGGTGAAGCAGATTTCTCTGGTACACTGTTGTTGAAGTCGCCTTCTGGGCAGGTTTACTCAGGACTCATGAATCAAGTAACACCTGGGCGTGAGGAGGACAGTTTCGGCTATGAAAAAAGCAATCCAATTACTTTTATGCTGCCTTCAGATGCAGCCTTAGGGCTTTATGATGCCAAATTGGAGCTTCGGCGACATGATACAGGCGAGCTATGTGATGAGACTAGTTGGTTTGAAGATCAGTTAGAAGTGGAAAGCAAGGATAAAGCCCCATTCGAAGAGGTTAAATTTATTGGCACTGTTCTAACCTGTCCAGATAAGAAAACTGGAGAATTGCACTATAAAATCGCGATAAGCAATATGATTAGCGGTCCTCAGTTAAAAGACCAAGTGGATGTTATCGCATTTAGTATTTTAGAGGAAGGTCCTTGGGGTGATGTGGTGGGTACCGATATCCTCGTGACCAATGTAGTGGAGGTCTTTGGCCGAATCTGTGGGACGTACTCTAGAAATCCGAATTGCGTAACCCTGAATGGTCGTGAAGAGTACTACCTCAAGAAATTATCAGGAATAGGGTGCGACGGAGAAATATCGGGCCACGTCTTCGATGCCGAAACGAACCTGCCAATATCCGATGCCCAAGTATGGTCTGATAAAAGGAGGCATGATGGCGGTTTGAGCAAAGATGACGGATATTATCGCTTATTGCGGGCTTGTCCTAATATGAACCAGATGCTGCATTGCCAAGCGGAGGGATACGAAACGGAAAGGGCAGAAGTGACAACAGACAACTTTGGAAATGCAGCAGAGGACTTCTATTTAAAGCCCAAGCCACCGGGAAGGTGCGTCCCGAAGGATTGTGAAGCTCGAAACCAATTTATGGGAGAGATAAAACTAAAGGATGGAAAGTTCTACATGGAATACTATTCCTGCAAGTGCAAGGGTGATGAATGCGAATGCAGCATTGTGGAACGTGAATTAACCGGGGTGATTAGAGGCAAGGTATATGATGCCAATACCAATATGCCTATCTCAGATGCTAAGGTGTGCATAATGGGAGATATCTGCAGAGGTTGCGCATTTACCGACTCTATGGGAAATTATTTACTAAGCATTGGCCAAGCTCAGGGAGGATGCTCTTTCAAGCCGGAAACTACCTATTCGTTGAGAGCTTCTGCAGGCTGCTACAAAGAGGGAGTAAGGAGCGAAACGACAGACAAATATGGGAATAAATTTGGGGTAGATTTCCAACTGCCGCCCAGACCAAAGTGCAAGCAATCGGATTGCGATAAGTTTGAAAAGCCTATAGGTGATGAATATACAGATAATTGCGGGAACGTCTGGCAAGATTACGATGCATGGGAGTGTCAAGGATGCGAATGCGTAAATATTGGGAAAGAATCGAGGAATGTAGTTCCGGGGACCAAGGTCAACCACCCGCCGTGGGATCCAGAAATCTTATCATTGAAGAGCGTAAGCAGCAAGAAATGGGCGCCTATCACTATTAGGTTCAAATCAGATGATCAGGACCATCAAAAGATAAAATACTATATCAATTGGGACGATGGAACTGGTATTAGAGAAACAGAATTCTACAATCCTGGAGTAGAGGTATCCTCCTCACACGCTTACATGAGAGATGGTAATTTTGAGGTGACTGTAAAAGCTGAGGACGAGTGTGGTATGAAGTCTTCGGGTCATCTATGCATTATATATGTGACAGTAGCAGGCTAAATATCGATGGATGGCGGATCTTCTCCCCATCCCCTCCTCCAGGTATGTATCGGTCCGCCCCGACAGCGAGCAGCGTGTCTCCCGCCACTTTCTCATGGGACTGGAATCCTGGCCACTTTGCCCCCTTCAGCTGGAATCTCAATCTCCTGCCGATCTCTATGAACCGGCGAAATAAAAGTTCCTTTGCTCCACATGGCCTCCTCCTTCCAGTAGTGCTTGAAGTGGCAGAGGCTGCACAGGCCCCGAATAGCCCGGCGCTGCCCTCGGGCTTGCCTTGTTGCCTTGAGTGGGTCTTTAAGCGCGGCATTGATCCACTCTGACAGAGCGGTCCGGGGCTGCCCTTGCTCCAAAGCGAGATCTATTCGAGCTTTGAGGAGGGGCTAATATTAAGAAAGATTTAAATTACATCCCCTCCTCAAAACAAGTAGATGGCCAAAAGCTACAGAATTGAGTTGTCTTGCACCAAGAAAGGGACTCCAAAATACTATCTGGTTAAAGAGATCAAGATAGGAAAGAGGAATGTGCGGGCCAGAAAATATCTGACCAGCGGCAGCCCCCCTTCCCAGAAGGAGCTGGAATCGGCTCAAGGAAATGGAATTATTGATCTGGAGCTTAAATTGGCAGAAAAAGCAGCTAAAGCCAGCTCTGAGAGATATTCCGCCAACTATCTTTCCAAAGAGCAGATAGAAGGAATAGAGCGATTGAGATATTTATATAAATCTTTTACGAACCTTTTGACTGCCAATGAATTACAAAAATATGAAGAAGAATTTGAAATCAATTACATACAGGGAACCACCTCCATAGAGGGGAATACTCTAACGGTCAAAGAAGCATATGACCTGCTCATAAATGACATCCCTCCGGAAGGCAAGACCCTGCGGGAGATAAACGAGGTCCAAAATTTTAAGAGAATGGTCGAATATAGAGATAGATATAATAAAAGGATAGATATCAACTTCATTAGAGACGTTCATGCCATCATAATGAACAACATCGATACCGAATCTGCGGGAGTGTTTCGGAGATCGGATATGATAGGCATTATGGGGTGCGATCTGAGAGTTACTCCTTATATCGAAATCGAAAATGATTTAGAATCCTTAATAAAAACTTATTATGACAACTTGGATAAAGGAAACCATCCCTTCGAGGAGGCTGTTATATTTCATTATAATTTTGAATTGATCCATCCATTTATGGATGGCAATGGACGTGTAGGCAGAGAGCTATTTAATTACCTATTGATGAAGTCCAGACCAACATATCCTAAGCTGCTATTCCTGGGAAAGGATCGTGCCAAATATATCCAAGCTCTAAAATTCGGGAACGATAATAATTATGCAATGATGATCTCCTTCTTTGAGGATCTAATTGTCAATCAGAGGTTGGGTGTATTTGAGAGAAATATCGAAAGATTATTGAAGACACCGCCGATGAAAAGGCAAATGAGATTATCTGATTTCATTGATATTGAAAAGCTCTAGTGCCGTCTCTGAAAGGATACCTAGACGAGCCATATTCTCGTCCTTGGGTATCCAATAGGCCATGCAGCATCCCTGCACATCGCCTCCCGCCAGCTCCTCGTTTTTTAGGCGAACTGATAAGTCAGCTCGCCCTTCTCACCGTGTGAATCGGATGCGGTCCGGGCTTGTTGGGCCGGGCATTTCTCAATACCGCTCTCGATCTCTGGGGAGCAGGGGGCCTGGCGGCAGCTCCTGTGGCATTCTTTGCCTTCTCGGAATGATATTGATGCTCTGCCGCTCCAATCTTGATGCGGGCAAACCTCTCTATGCCCCGGAGGTAATCTCTCTCATCCGCCTCACAGAAGGAATAAGCCACTCCTCTCGCTCCCGCCCGTGCAGTGCGACCGATGCGATGAACATAGTTCTCCGGCTCATTGGGCAGATCGTAGTTTATGACATGGGATATGTCATCCACATCAATGCCCCGCGCCGCAATATCCGTGGCCACTAAAACCCTTATGCGACCCGATTTGAAATCCTGCATGGCTCTGGTGCGCTGCACCTGGGACTTGTTGCCGTGAATGGCGGCAGCCCTGATATTGCTCTTGCCCAGCTTTAGAGCCACCTTGTCTGCGCGGTGCTTGGTGCGGGTGAAGACCAATATCCGGCTCATATCGGTCTTCAGGAATAGATCCAGCAGCAATCGGTCCTTGTTGACTTGATCCACAAAGAAGACGCTCTGATCTATCCGATCCAGGGCGCTCTCCTGCGGCCCGGCATCAACTCTCACCGCATTGTCCAGCAGCTTGCAGGCAAACTCATCCGTCTGCCGGTTTGGCGTGGCGGAAAAGAAAAGCGACTGGCGCTTCTGGGGCAGGGCGGATACTATCTTCCTCATATCCTTGACGAAGCCCATGTCCAGCATCCGGTCCATCTCATCCAGGACGAAATACTCCACGCTCTTGAGCTTGATAAAGCCCTGATTCATCAAATCCAGCAGCCTTCCGGGAGTGGCTACCAGTATGTCCACTCCCCGGGAGAGAATCCTGACCTGGGGCACCTGGCTCACGCCCCCGAATATGGCGGTGTGCTTGAAGCGGAGAAACTGGCCGTATGTGGCGAAGCTATGATCGATCTGGGCCGCCAGCTCTCTGGTGGGGGCCAGCACCAACACCCTAGGCGATCCAGGCATGACGGTCTTGATCTCTGCCGCCATCCTCTGCAGTATGGGCAGCACGAATGCGGCAGTCTTGCCCGTTCCGGTCTGGGCTATTCCCATCAGGTCCTTTCCATCCAGCAGATAGGGTATGGCCTGCTTCTGTATGGGTGTGGGAGTGGTGTATCCTTCTTTGGCTATGGCCCGGGAAAGCGGGTCTATGATATTGAGACTCTGAAATGACATTTATAACCTCGTGATTATTTGATGGTGATGCTTCTAAGAGCTGAAGTTTCATGGAACGGATCTGAAAGAGATGATCAGATAGCGTATTCACTCCGCCCAACAGAATAGCCTTTATCAAAGTGCTTCTGCAACCGGCAGTGCCACAAAAACATCTCAACTTATTTCTGAATTGATGCAAATGAAGCTCTCTCATCAAGAGTTCAAGGGATTAAATATCTGTCGGTCAAAAATAGATGGGGCGGCACCACAACCGGCCTGGAAGCGCGGCCTCGGATCAGATGCCCCTCTCAGGGTATCAGGGGAAGCATTCCCTGACCCTCTGCCTCACATCATCGAGCCATGCCCGGCGCTCTGCCTCTGTGCTGGTCACCACCACCCCGTAGCTTTTGCGGCTGAAATCCTCCACCCCGCACAGGCCGAAGATGCAGTTTTCCCACAGGATCTGCAGAGGATCCCCAAAGGCCTCCTGCTCCCTTTTTGCCTCGGTATTGGTAGTATTGAAGACCAGGGCCTTCCGAGCCCGGAGCAGTCCCCGGGGCACTCCTTCTCCGCCGTCTCCTTCTAGGAACTCATATGCTACCCCTGGCCGCACCACCCGGTCCACCCAGCCCTTGAGAATGGCTGGGGGCATGCCCCACCAGTTGGGATGAACCACTATGATCCCCTCCGCCTCGGCCAGATCCCGACAGTGCCCGGCAAGAGCCTCATCAATCTGAGCCCCCTTGGGGATCTCCTCGCTCCTCAGGAGGGGATCAAACCCCTCCGCATAAAGGTCATGAAAGACGACCTCATGACCGCCTGCTGCCAGAGCGGCTATAGCAGCATTGGCTATGGCATGGTTGAAACTTCCCGGCTGGGGGTGGGCCAGGATTGTCAATACTCTCATGAACAGGCTCTTTTATCACATCAACTTTATTGGATCGAAGCTCTTCCCGCTCGGAGGCATTTGATTCTGGAGAGAATGGAAGGATTCGGTTCTATCTGCGCCTTCCCATCTCTGCAATCTGTTTCACTCCATTCCTCTGCTGCCACCAGCCCTGACTCAGGGATTAAGATGACGCTCTGCCAACTTTGCCAAAGCTGAATGCTGCAAGATTGGCCGTTGTACCATCGCCATTGTTCCCTAATCCAAGGGGATACATGCCGCAAGCGGACATCAGATTGCAGACGAATTTGTCCTTCTTCGGTATATTGGCACCGCTGTAGATTGCTCCAATGATTCCCGGTTGGGATGGGCTGCTTGAAATGGCTTTTGCAGTTCGGCTCGCCGGTTGTTCAATGGATTTGGCCGCAGAATCATCTTTTCCCAGAGCATCGAGGGCTTTTTCTTTGCCCTCCAGGGCGAGGGAAGATGCTGGATCCAGCTTTAAGGCCTCGTCATATGCCGTGACAGCTTCATCATACCGTCCCAGGGCAAATAGTGCATCTGCTTTCCCCTTCCAGGCTAAGGGATCAGCCGAATTGAACTTTATAGCCTCATCGTAAGCTGCTGCCGCCTCATCATATTTGCCAAGTGCAAATAGGGCATCAGCTTTCCCCTTCCAGGCCAGCGGATCAGCCGAATTGAGCTTTATGGCCTCGTCGTAAGCTGCAGCGGCCTCATCGTATTTGCCAAGGGCAAATAGTGCATCTGCTTTCCCCTTCCAGGCCAAGGGATCCGACGAATTGAGCTTTATGGCCTGGTCGTATGCTGCTGCTGCCTCATCATATTTGCCAAGGGCAAATAGTGCATCAGCTTTCCCCTTCCAGGCCAAGGGATCCGACGAATTGAGCTTTATAGCCTCGTCGCAAGCTGCTGCCGCCTCATCATATTTGCCAAGGGCAAATAGTGCATCAGCCTTCCCCTTCCAGGCCAAGGGATCGGAAGAATTGAGCTTTATGGCCTGGTCATAAGCTGCTGCTGCCTCATCGTATTTGCCAAGGGCAAATAGTGCATCTGCTTTCCCCTTCCAGGCCAGCGGATCAGCCGAATTGAGCTTTATGGCCTGGTCGTAAGCTGCTGCCTCATCGTATTTTCCCTGGGCCAAGAGGGCATTGCCCATCTGGATCCAGTAGGAGGGATCGGTTGAATTCAGCTGGGAGGCCTCATCTCCTGCTGCGATTGTCACAACGGGCCTGGTCTGGAGGTCGGAAGCATTGCTGATGTTATCCCCTGATAATGGCTGGGATAAATTCAGTTCGCCCTCTTCATCCTCAGCCTGGACCGTCTCTAAATTCTCGGTTTTAGCCGCTCCCCCATATGCTCTCTGAAGGATATTGGCCAGGTCGGATGAATTGGATGCATTGCCGGCATTGATGTAATCTGCTCCTATTCTCTGGGCATAGTCCATCAGCTCAGTCTCCTGATCTGAGCCGCTGGATATGTCGAATCCAATGATGCTTATATCCAGGCCCTCTGTGTTATTGTCTATGGTCCGGCGGGTGCAGGTCTCGGTTCCGTCCGTCAGCTGGATGATCTTCTTTTCCGTTCCATTGGCATTATCTTCCATGTAGCTCTTGGCAAAGGCCATTGCCGCACTGAGAGGAGTTTTGCCAGTCGGGCGGATGGCGTCAATCTTGGATGTAATTGCAGATTGATCGCTGGTGAAGGGCTGCTCCACCACAATGTCCTCGCAATCGTAAAAGACGATCAGAGCCAGTTCATCTGTGGCTGGATCTAGTCCCGATACAAATTCTCGGACTGCTGACTTGGCACTGTCTATTTTATTATTGTCTTTCATGCTCTCAGAAGCATCAAAGAGCATTATCGTTGATCTCCCTACAGCTTTGTCAACTGTATCTGGCTGGCTCTGGACACAAATGGATAAAGCCAGCAACAGGATTAAAGCAACATATATTGGCCTCATGAATTGAATGAAGGCGATAAAAGAAGATAAACTTTGGGGATTGCGCCTGCTTTATCCTGACCATGAACATAGGAGTGAAATCACCCCAGTGGATGATAATAATTTCTCGGCTATTATCCGTCTTCACCAGAAATAATTCAAGCTCTTTTAAATTGGCTTATCCTTGCTTGCCGTGACATTTCTTGTACTTCAGACCGCTGCCGCAGGGGCAGGGATCGTTTCTCCCCGGCTTGAAGACTACCTGGGGGATCTGGCCGTTTTTGGTGTATTTCATGATCTCGGCAGGAGCCCGGCCACAGCGTAGCTCATGAGCCATGAAGCGCATGGGCCCGTCTATGTGCCTGAAGAACTCCCTGTAGCCGGCGCAGAGATAATTCAGCCCCGGCTGTCCATCCGGGGTTTTGATAAATCGGTTCTTGGGGCATTCGCCATTGCATACAAACCTGACTGCACAGCGGCGGCAGTATTCAGGCAAGCCCTCAAGCTTCTCCCTCCCGAACCTCTGCTGCTTGGCCGAGCCGGCTATGCGGCCCATGCTTTTCTCCATGATATTGCCCAGAAGGTATTTCGGCTCCACAAAGTGATCGCAGGAGTACATATCCCCATTGTGCTCCATGGCCAAGGCTGTTCCGCAGGTCTCGGAGAAGGCGCAGATGCCGGGAGGCGCTCCCGCCCAGGCGGCCAGAGCTACATCGAAGATCTGGATGAATACCCGGCCCACATCCTTTTGCACCCATTCATTGAAGACGGATATCAGAAAGCGGCCATACTGCTCTGCCTTGACCGAGCGGTCTGTTACTTTATCGCCCTCCTGAAAGCCGGTCTCATTATCCCTCTCCACTATGGGAATGAATTGGATGAAATCGGCCCTCACCTCGTCTCTTAAGAAGCGGTAAACCTCCAGAGGATGGTCGGCATTGGCGGCATGAACTGTGGTCAGGATATTATAGTCCACTTTATGGCGGCGCAAGAGCTTTGCCGCCTTCATCACCCGGTCGAAGGTGGGCTTTCCGGTCTTGTCCACCCTGTAGGCATCATGAAGCTCTCTGGGCCCATCCAGGGACAGGCCTATGAGAAAATTGTTCTCCCGAAAGAACTGGCACCATTCATCATCCAGCAAAGTGCCGTTGGTCTGCATGGTGTTCTGAATGGTCATTCCCGGACGCCTGTACTTCTGCTCATACTCTACCGATCGCCGGAAAAAGTCCAGGCCCATGAGTGTCGGCTCGCCCCCCTGCCAGGCTATGGTGGCCAGAGGAGCCTTCTGAGCTTCGATGTACTGGCAGATATAGCTCTCCAGGATCTCATCGGACATCCTGAAGCAGCTGCCGGGATAGAGGCTTTTCTTGGAGAGAAAGAAGCAGTACTTGCAGCCTAAATTGCAGGCTGCTCCCGTGGGCTTGGCCAGGAGATGAAATCCGGGCAGCTCGGCTGACTTGCTCATCCGATCCGAGATGGCCTCTGGCTGTTATTAATCTTTCTTAAATTCCCGTGATCCCAAGACAAGCACAGACGCAAGAGGCCAATCCGGAGGATTAGCAATCAAAAATATGTATAAAATAATTTAATATTAAAAAAATGAATTAGATAACTCTGGCCTATATTACTCTGCCCCTCCCACTATGGGATAGGCCCGGGAAGGCGTATTGGGATACTCCTTCATGCTGGCCACCAGCCCCCGGTAGACCTTCTGGAAGGCTTCCACAGCGAAGTCGTGCTCTCCGGCTATATTGTGCTCTTCTCCCGGGTCCATCTCTATGTTATAGACAGCAGGAATCTGGGAGTAGTCGCTTTCCGGTCCCTGGAATGAGTCATATCCCTTGCGGACGACCTTGAACTGATGCCAGCGCATGGCGGCGGGCAGAGTGGTGGGGGAGCTGTCCGTTCCGGTATACCAGACTACCCATTCCCGGTTGGAGCTGTCATTGTACCCCAGCAGGAAGTCGGATTGGTCTATGCCGTCGATGGGCCGGTCCGATGGGATCTTTCCTCCGCCAAGAGCAGCAAAGGTGCTGAACAGGTCCAGAGTGGACATTATCTCATTGGATGCCCTTCCCGGCTCGATCTCGCCAGGCCACCTGATGATGCAGGGAACCCTTACTCCTCCCTCATAGACAGTTCCTATCCCTCCCCGGAAGGGAGAGTAGCCTGCATCGGGCCACTGGTCCAGGGTCGGCCCGTTGTCGCTGGTGAATATCACTATGGTGTTGTTGTCCTTGCCAGTATCTCGCAGAGCATCCAGTACCATACCGACATGATAGTCCGTCTCCATCACCCCATCTCCATAGGGTCCCCGGCTGGACTTTCCGGCAAATTGGTCATTGGGAACGCTGGGGAAGTGGGTCCGAGCCAGAGGAAGGTAGATGAAGAAGGGCTGGGAGGAGTTGGCCTGATCCTGAATGTAGGCAATGGCCCGGTCCATGCACTGCTCATCCACAATTCCCAGGGAACTGGTGTTCAGCGGCATCACCATCTTTAGGCTCTCGCCTTTTCTGGCCTGGACCAGACCATAGTTCTCATTCAGGCCTTCGGCCCATTTGGGATCATAGCCGATGCGATCCTTCAGGCTGTAGGTGTTGAGGTGGTACAGTATCCCGAACCACTGATCAAAGCCCATATTCTGAGGCATGCTCTCCTCCACATCTCCCAGATGCCACTTGCCGAACATCGCCGTCCTGTAGCCGGCATCGGAAAGCACCTCCGCCAGGGTGGTCTCCTGGGGAGACATGCCTGCCAGAGAGCCTGCTGCCGATGCCAGGGACATGCCGCTTCTTATGGGCAGCCTTCCGGTCATGATCGCCGCTCTGGTGGGGGTGCACTGGGTCTCAGAATAGAAGGATGTCAGCCTAAGACCCTCCGCTGCCATCTGGTCCATTCTTGGGGTGGGCGCACCCAGAACTGCTCCGCCGCCGTAGCAGCCGGGGTCCATGTAGCCCATATTGTCGGCCAGGATGATGATTATATTCGGCCTGGGCGGCTCGGGCATGACATCCTCATTGAGGACATCAGCCAGGCTCGAATTATTGGACAGTGCATTTCTGCGGTTGGTTAATACCTCTGCCCCGCTATTTTCAGGCGCGGCCTGGTCGGCACCATACCCCTTCAGGTCATGGGGTATGGGCGACAGTCCGGTGTTGCCCGAATCGAGGCTGCAACCGGCAATTGAAATCAGAAAAAAAACAGCTACAATCGCCAGTTTGTACCCTAATCGATTCATAGTCAGAACCCTCCTTGGCCAGTCAAAGGCTTCAATGATTTTTCTCGTTTCATTGTGCAATTGAGATGGCTGCAAAGCCAATGGCCAAGGCAAAGATATAAAATTTTCTTATCCGAACAGTTAAAATTAAAATTATGGCCTCTGATCTTTTCTCTAGCCATTTCTGATGCCAATATAGACCATCCATCCGCCCACCAGCACTGTGATTCCGAATAGAATCAGGCTTTGCAGGCCCATGCCCTGGGGAAGGTCGAGTATGACCACAACCCCCATGATCACGCTGCCCGCTCCCATGAGCACCACCCCGGCCCTGGCAGAATAGAGGTAGGCCAGAAATCCCAGGCCGATCAAAGCGGCTGAGATCAGAAGCGGCGTGGAGAATAGAGGTATGGATATTTCCATGCCCATCCGTCCACCTGCTCCCTTACTTATAGTTTCTTGTCCTTGTGTCCTTGTTCCTGAAACCTTCTTTTGATCAAAGCCTGTTGATCGATTTCGCCAGCTATTTACCCTAGCATGCCCAATTGCATCCGATGAAACCCATTTATATGGACCACTCTGCCACCACCCCCGTGGCTGCCGAGGTCTTGGAGGCTATGCTTCCCTTCTTTTCCGATAAGTTCGGCAATGCCTCCAGCTTGCATGCCTTCGGACGGGAGGCAAAAGAGGCTCTGGAAGAGTCGCGGCAGAAGGTGGCTCTGCTGCTTCATGCCCATCCTGAGGAGATTATCTTCACCTCGGGAGGGACGGAGTCGGACAATTTAGCCCTGCGGGGCATTGCTTACAAGAACCGCAATTCCGGTCGTCATATCATCACCAGCTGCATAGAGCATCCGGCCATACTGGAGAGCTGCCGCAGCCTGGAGCAGGAGGGCTTCTCTGTCACCTACCTGCCCGTAAATGGTGAGGGACTGGTGGAGATCTCCGAGCTGGAGGGAGCCATCCGCCCGGACACTATACTCATATCCATAATGCATGCCAACAATGAGATCGGAACCATTCAGCCCCTGGAAGAGGTGGGCAGGCTGGCTGCGGATAGAGACATTTACCTTCATACCGATGCGGTGCAGACAGCGGGCAAGATAGATGTGGATGTTGATGCTATGGGCGTTGATCTTCTCTCTCTTTCGGCCCACAAGCTCTACGGGCCCAAGGGCGTGGGGGCGCTGTACCTCCGTCGGGGGACCAAGATGCAGAGCCTGGCCACGGGAGGCGGGCATGAGAGGGGACTGCGCTCCGGAACGGAGAACGTGGCGGGAATTGTGGGCCTGGCCCGGGCGGCGGATCTGGCCCGGGAAGAGATGGCGGCAGAAGGTCAGAGGCTATCGCAGCTGCGGGACCGGCTGGCGGCACTGGTGCTGGGGAGGATCAAGGATGCCTGGGTCAATGGAAGCATGCAAAAGAGGCTTCCCGGCAGCCTGAACTTCGGCTTCTCCTATGTGGAGGGCGAGTCCCTTCTGCTCTACCTCGATTCCAAAGGAATTGCCGTCTCAACCGGCTCTGCCTGCTCCTCGCATAAACTGGAGCCTTCTCATGTGCTGCTGGCATTGGGGCTAAAGCCGGAAGAGTGCCACGGGTCCCTCCGCATCACCATGGGCCGCTCCAATAACCAGGAGCAGGTGGACTATGTGGCGGAGTGCATCGCAGAGGCGGTAGAGAGGTTCAGGATGATGTCTCCTTTAGGGAGGGAGGAGGGCAGAAAGTAGCATGGACCTTCTCTCTTTTGAAAGGTGGATGTGGTTACAGAGCAGGACCTTTGCTGGCTGCTCCGAAGGCGGGTCCTAAAGGAGGCTAGGTCCCTATGAGCAAAGATCCCCGCGTCTATCTGGCTCACATATCTTTCCTTTTAGCCCCAAATCTATTTTAACCTGTTTCGTCTTCGTTTTCTTGACAAGCCCGAAGGCTGACTTGTCCCGAGGATGCTAAAATGACCAGAAAATACTGGCTGGATCTCTTTACAGGGACAACCTGGGAGGAATTCCTGGAGCATGGCGCCAAGATCAGCGGCTTTAGAGCCAGCAGAAAGAGATTGGCAGAACGAATCTCGCCAGGAGACTATCTCCTCTGCTACTTGACCGGCATTTCAAGATTCATCGGCATCCTTGAGGTCAAGTCAAAATGCTATGAAGATGCGACACCTATCTGGAGGGATGAGCAATTCCCCATCAGGTTTGATGTTGATATTCTGGAAAAGCTGGATGCAAAGACTGCCGTTCCCGTCCTCAGCCTTAAAGATGAGCTGGAATTGTTCAAGGGCCTCAAGTCCAGGAATGCTTGGACCGGTTTCTTCCGGGGCTCACCCGCCGAGTTCAGCGCAAATGATGGAGAGGCAATTGCCCGCGCCATAATGAACGCCTCTAAGGATCCGGTGGAGCTGGAATACGATGAGAAGAAGTACCGCCGCAAGACGAAAACCTACGACTCGAAGATCGGCGCGGTCACTGTTCCCGAGGAGCATGATGAGGACCTGAAAAATATCCCGCCAGATAAAGAGGAGACTACTCACGAGGAGATTCAATGGCTTCTCCTCAAGCTCGGCTCCGACCTGGGCCTGGATGTCTGGGTAGCCAGGAACGATCGGAACCGAACATATAATGGGATCAATTTTCAGAATATTCCGCATCTGAGGAGGGAGCTTCCCAGGCAGTTCGACGATGCTACAAACAGGACCATTGAACTCATTGATGTCCTGTGGCTGCAGGGAGATGCTATTATTGCCGCTTTCGAGGTGGAGCACACCACTGCTATATACTCCGGCTTGCTTCGCATGTCTGATCTGGTGAGCATGCAGCCCAATATCAAGATCGACCTGTTCATGGTGGCACCGGACGAGCGGCGGGAGAAGGTGGCCTATGAGATCAACCGGCCCACATTCGCCAGGCTAAAGCCGCCGCTCCCGAAGATTTGCCGGTTTATTCCATACTCGGAACTCAAAAAGGAGATAGAGCAGATCGGGGGCAGAATTCGCTATATGAAGCCGGAGTTCATCTCCGAGATTGCGGAGAGCTGCGAGCCGGAAGAGGCGTGAGGCAAGCATTAGCGATTTCGTAATCCACCTCACTAGAGGATTTTTCCTTTAATTGAGCCATTTCCCATCAGGAAAAGCGGGAGCAATAGAGCAGCATGCCCTCAGCTCTTTATGGCCTTTTTGCGCAGCAGCCGGTTGTAGGCCAGGGCGAACCTGTGTGCCTCGTCCCGGATCTCTTGCAGGTAGAGCGATGCCTTTTCCTCTTTGCCCAGATCCAGAGGGAGGTCCAGACTCGGCACATAGACCTCCTCTTCTCTCTTGGCCAGGGAGATTATAGGAATCTTGAGACGCAGCTTATTCAATTCTCCAAGGGCAGAAGCGAGCTGCCCCTTGCCCCCGTCTATGACTATAAGATCGGGCATATCCTGCTTCTCCTCTTTCAGGCGGCTGTAGCGGCGGCGCACGGTCTCCGCCAGCGAAGCGAAGTCATCTATTCCCGATACGGTTTTGATCCTGAAGCGGCGGTACTGGCTCTTGTCCGGCCTGCCGCCTCTGAATTGGACCATGGAGCCCACAGAAAAGGTGCCTCCCAGGTGGGATATGTCGAAGCACTCTATGACCTGGGGGCTCTTCTTCAGGTGCAGAGCCTGCTCCAGGGCGGAAAGCTTCTCCCTGTCCCCGAAGAATCCCGCCTCCAAATTCTTCCTGGCCAGATCCAGGAGCAGCTTCTTCTCCCCCTGGCGGGGGACGGTGGCTTTGACCTTCCTTCCCTTCTGGTAAGAGAGAAAATCGAGCAGCGCAGCATCCAGGGGCTGCTCGAAGATAAGCTCCTCCGGCGGCTCCCTCTCCGAGTAGTACTGCACCAGAAACTCCTCCAGAAAGCCTTCGCTATGTGGGAAGACATATTCCTCTTTGCCCTCCAGGCATCCCCGGTAGACCCGAAAGAGCATGAGATAGACGGAAGAGCCCTCCACCTCATAGCAGATCACATCCTGATCATACTTGCGGCTCCTCTCCACCTGCTGCCTCTCTTGCAGCCGCTCCAGTGCCTGGATCTCGTCTCTCAGCAGCATGGCTCTCTCGAACTCCTGCCGGAGGGATAGATCGGCCATCTCCTTTTGCAGGTTTAAAAGAAGCTCATCCGTCTTTCCAGCCAATGCCGAAGCAGCCCTGGTGGCTCGGGCCCGGTAGTCGGCCTGGCTGATTTTTCCCATGCAAGGCCCGGAGCAGTGGCTTAGATGATAGCGCAGGCAGGCTCTCTTGGGAAAGCGCTTGCAGGTGGCCAGGCCGAAAGTCTTGCGAACTATCTGATAGACCATAGTCCTCTCTCGGGAGGATACGAATGGGCCGAAAAAGGAGCCCCGGCCGGTGTTGCGGCGGGATATCCTCAGACGGGGAAAGTTCTCTTCGGTCAGCTCTATGCCGGCATAGCGGGAGGAGTCCTTGAGCTTTATATTGTAGCGGGGCTGATGCTTTTTGATCAGGGTGTTTTCCAGAAGCAGAGCCTCAAGCTCGCTATTGGTGACTATGAAATCAAGGCCTGATACCGCCGCCACCAGAGCCGCAGTTCTGGGCTCATGGTCCTGCTTTTGAAAGTAGCTGGAGACCCGCTTTCTGAGATCGATAGCCTTGCCTACATAGATCACCGCATCCCGGCTGTCTTTGAAGAGGTAGCATCCGGGCAGATGGGGCAGCGAATCCGGGGAGATCATATTCTGATGGCTGATGAGTGGGAGGGGATTTTTATCTTTTCCTTGAGCTGAGGACAGGGCGATAGGATGATCTTCCAGGAGGATCGTATAATAACATCATTTTTTCAGTCATGCTCTATCATGGAGGATGATTGGATCAGCCGATCGTTTTTGCTTTATGATCCATGCTGTCCTGTTGGTGAAGTGGGGCTGAGAGAATTGATTTGAAAATAAGAGGAGATGAGTGCCGTATGAGAGTATTGATCTTGTGCTTGATGATGACCGTCCTGGTGGCGGTCTCCGGCTGCGCCCGGACGGGCGAAATGGAGGAGAATGCGGCAGAGCAGATAAAGGGCGAAAAAGTGAATATCTCCAGCGGATCTCTATCTTATCCCGCCTATCTGGCTGCTCCTGGCAAAGATGGGATCTGGCCCGGCGTGGTCATGATCCACTCCTTCAACGGCCTTGAGCCGGGCTATCTGAGCCTGGCGGACAGGCTGGCGGAAGAGGGATATGTGGTTGTAGCTCCCGAATGGCAGAGCTTCAACCGGACGCCGCCCGATGATACAGTGGGCCAGCTGATCCAGGACTGCTCCGCCTTGCTCTGCGGCAGGGAGGATGTGCAGGCAGACAAGATTGGCCTGACCGGCTTTTGCGCCGGGGGAAGGTACACCATGCTCTTTCTGCCCCTGATGAACCGGACCTTCAGCGCGGGAGTGGCCTGGTATGGCTTTCCCTACTCTGGAGGCTTCCTCAATGAGAGCCGTCCGGTGCAGTTCATCGATCAGCTCGACGATCCTATGCTCATAATCCATGGCACCTACGATGTGCCGAGCAAGATCAAGGACGTCTACCGCTATGCTGAGGAGCTGAATGCCAGCGGAAGATACTTCGAGATGAAGATCTATCAGGGCCAGCCCCACGGCTTTATGATCGAGGACGGTCAGCTTTCCCAGAGCTTTGCGGCGGAGGACGCCCTGCATCAGATGGTCAGCTTCTTTGACCGGACGCTGAAGGGAGTCTGAGCCAGAGCCACAGATCCGGACCATGAGATGGCCTATCTGAATGGGCATGAGAAGAAGCTATTAAGGATTGCAGCCATATCTGGTAGTGGAGAGTGTCTTATGAGATTGATAATATCGGCCATAATAATTGCCGCGGTCATGCCTGCGGCTCTATGCCAGGGAGATTATCTGCTCCCGGATTACCTTTACACCGATCATCTGAAACAGGGGGCGAGCCAGATGTATCTGAAGGACTGGCTGGAGGGAGGATATGTGAGAAGCCTGGACCGCTCCCGGCTGATGGACCCAGGAATTGCGGGAATGGTCCGCTGGCTGGATGCACCCGTTCCTTCCTACCCCTGGTACGGCTCTGATCTCTCTTTCTACAAGAGACTGGCTCCGGCATCCGCCTTTACTCCCTTCAGCCAGTACTATGCCGAGGCTGAGGTAGAAGCGGAGGCCCCCCAGGAGGCAGAGATCATAAGTAGCCCTGAGCCATTCAACATCACCGCAGGAGCGCCGAAGTATGTCTTCTACGCCTCAGGACAGGGGCTGCCCTTCTCCCAGTATCTGTCCACTGAGCCCTCCCGAAGCAGCGACCTGTGGATTCGGGGGCGGGAGAATTGGACTCAGTATGTGGTAAGCCCAATGGGAGCGGCGGTGGAGCTGGTGGCCAATGTGCCGGGAGGAGGC
>MTKX01018683.1_pt1 | contig 20038 bp, 10 predicted proteins | sample 1042771 | NCBI WGS metagenome assembly MTKX01 (sample SAMN06212183, study PRJNA360534) | anaerobic digester metagenome | biome: Wastewater treatment plant; material: sludge; isolation source: anaerobic digester fed with sludge from wastewater treatment plant | place: Denmark: WWTP Randers ... | reverse complement strand
AGAAAAAAGTAGCAGCCGGCAGGCAAAACAACACGCTCTCGCCGGAGGCGATCAGGTCGGGCCACATCGTGGTAGACCGGATGCAAAAACAAAAAGAGATTCTGCTAAACGCTCGGGAAGATCTGGATGGGAAGTCTGCCTATTCGCTGCTCAAGAAAGACTTTGACGGGCAGTCTGCAGCGCTTTCCAAGCAGGCAAAAAAGGCAAGTGAGTCGCTCGCAAACGTTTTCGACTTTGCCGAAGAAGTGTTTGGCGAGGGGCAGGAGGTTCTGATCCTTGTGACCGAGTTGACTTCGAACAACCACACCGCCAGGTTCATCAGCAGATTTGGCAGTGATGCTTACTTCAGGCACAACAAAGAGCTGCTGTTCTATGAACGCCAGAAAGAGTTGATCCTGGAGATCGAGAACCTGAAAATCGCAGAGAATATTTGAAAATTTTGGAGGAATTATGATCCTGAGAGTCAAATCTATTACCCCTAATCCTGCAGCGAAGATCAGGTCGATGAAGTTGGTAGAGGTTATCGGCCAAGAAACGCTTGATGGCAGGGACACTCACGCTGTCTTTGATCCTGATGCTTTTAAGGACAACGAGACCTTGTGCGAAGGTTTTTTCCTCCCTGAGACCAACGAGAAATTTTTAACCCCAGAAATGCAAGCATTGCTCAATGGCATGGAAACCATTGAGTTGCCAACTACCATTAATAAGCTACGTCCAAATACATTCGAAGGCTGCCGCTCACTGACCACACTTGACATCCCTAATGGGATAGACAGCATACCAGAGTCGTGCTTTAAGGACTGTGAAGCGCTTAATCAGGTTAACATGCCTGACACTGTGGTAGAGATCGGCCCGTCTGCTTTTGAGAACTGCATAAGTTTGGTAGGTATAGAACTTCCAGATGGAATGGGATCCATTAGTGATGGATGTTTCAGAAATTGTAAGTCTCTTCTGGAAATCAATGTTCCGAGCTCTGTAAAAGAAATTGGTTCATCCGCTTTTTGGGATTGTGATAACTTAAAAAGAGTCTCATTGCCCGAAGGGCTAGTAGCTATATCTGAATATAGTTTTTTTGGTTGTCATTCTCTTAACTCAGTAATTTTCCCTGATTCTTTACAGGTTATTGGCCCAGCCGCATTCTGTTCTTGCACAACACTTAGAGAAGCAAGCATTCCTGGAGGGGTCAAGAGGATTGGTCAATACTCCACAGAAGGAACACACAGTAGTGGATACAATGGTGTCTTTGAGAACTGCAGAAACCTAACGAAAGTGGACTTGGCTGAAGGCATCTCAATGTTGAGTGAGAAATGTTTCAAAGATTGCACCGCACTCGAAAGTATCAAGATTCCAGCTTCTGTTAATCGCATATTTGACTCAGCTTTTGAAAACTGTGTCAAATTGACCAACATTGATCTTCCAGCTGGGATTCAGTATATTGATGACAATTTGTTCTCAAGGTGCATTAATCTTGAAGAAGTCATAATTCCAGATTCGGTCATAGAAATCGGCTCCAGTGCATTTAGTGGCTGTGAGAAGTTGAGTTGCATTTCATTGCCGGACTCTGTAAAAGAAATAGGCATGAGTGCTTTTCAGGACTGCAGTAGATTAAGGGGTTTTTCATTTCCGGACGGGGTTGAGTCGATCCAATATGGGTGTTTCTCAGGCTGCAAAAATCTCGAGAAAATTCGGATCCCGAATTCAATCAGAGAGTTTGGTAGTTCTGCATTCAAGGGCTGCGCCAAACTTCGCAGTTTTTTAATACCTGACGGAGTTATTTCAATAGGGTCTGAGTGCTTCAAGGATTCTCGATCACTAGAAGAAATCATCATTCCAGATTCAGTAATCAATATTGGAAATAGTATCTTTGATAACTGTTCCAACCTTAAAAGCGTGACACTTCCAGCCAGGTTGAAGAATTTCGCTGAGCAATTATTTACAGGTAACTGTCATCCAGAAACAATTAACTACGAGGAAAGCAGCATTTTCATCTTGGAGGATAACCTGTTGCTTTCCAACCATGGTAAGACACTCATCAAATATCAAAAATCAGACCTGAAAGAGTTTGAGGTTCCCAAAAATATCGTGAAGATCAAAGCGGATGCCTTTGCCGATTCACGGATTAACGGCCCGGAAGTACTTGTTTTCAGACATCTGCTGGATAATTTGGAATTGGATTTAAAGTGGAAAGGTATAAAGAAAGTGGTCATCTTAGATGAAGTATTTCTGCAAAATGTTAATAGTTTTATAAGGATGGGAGTACCAATTGAAGTAATAAATTCCAACGAAAAAATTGTGGGCAAGTTTATCAATGTAGATTTCTATGGAACTAGCTCTGAGTCTATAGCGAAATTTGATGACTATCAGATTGGTAAGGGTGTTTACTCTACACCAGACAAAGAGGAAAAAATTGAGACTTTCCTCACTAGATTGGATTATCCTTTTGAACTTAGCGAACAAGCTAAACAAAAAATAATTGCATATGTGAAGACCAACAAAAAGGAAGCTCTCCAATGGATTTTTCAGAATAGTCGGTTTGAGGAACTACAAAACAATGCTCAATACCTGCTTACCAAGTTCAACATCGATCAAATCATCGAACTCGCCACTAACTCGAAAAATCCGGGCTTAATGGCTTTCTTGTTGAATTTTAAAATGAACACTCTTAAGATGGACCCTGATAAGACTAAACCATTGGTGTTAACCCCTTTAGATCCAAACTCACTTCGGGAAGTTCAGAAAGATTGGATTCTAACCGGACTCAACCTTCCGGAATTAACCGTGTCGGAGTATCGAGGAGAGCAGAAAAGCACACTCGTGCTGCCAACCTTTGCCGGCAAAAAGCCCATTACACGGGTTGGGACTCACTGTAATTGGCTGAGGGCGGAGGAGATCATCATTCCTGACGGATACCGTGTCATTGAGGAAAGCGCTTTAATGAATAAACGGGCTGGAAAGATCATCTTCATGGCCGACAGCGTGGTTGAGATTGGTGCTAAGGCCTTTGCAGGGGCGGACAGACTTGAAGAAGTGAGGTTGAGTGATCGATTGACGAAGATCAAGGACCGGACATTTGAAGGTTGTGTGTCACTGATCAAGGTAAACATACCGGCAGACCTGGTTTCAATAGGCAAGGCTGCTTTCAAGATATGTGCAAATCTTGAGCTACTAGAAATCAGCGAAAAGGTGACTGAGATCGGCAAGGATGCATTTGCTGACTGCCCAAAACTTGTCATCCACGCCCCGAAGGGATCGTACGCGATCNNATCGAATACGCCAGGGATAATGGGATCAAGTACGTTGAGGTTTGAGTGTTTTCATCAACCAGGTATGACTGGTTGAAAAAGGTGTTACTGGAGATCGAGAACCTGAAAATCACCGAGAGTAACTGAAAGGCATTGGAGGAATTATGATCCTGAAAGTCAAGTTTAAAGCCAATTATCCCTCCGAGAGGATAAGGACGATGAGGTTAACAGAGGTGATTCGGCAAGAAACGCCTGATGGCAGAGATACACATGCGGTCTTTGAGTCTGAAGCCTTCAAGGAAAATGAAACTTTATGTGAAGGTTTCTTTCTCCCTGAAACCAACGCGGAAGTGTTAACTCCGGAAATGCAATATTTACTTGATGGTATGGAAACCATTGAGCTGCCTTCCAACTTAAGGTCATTAAGACCTGGCACATTTTTTGGATGCCCTTCATTCGCATCTCTGGCTTGGCCTGTAGGGATTAAGGAAATTCCTGATTACTGCTTCAAAGGTTGTCCGGGACTAATAAAATTTGGCTCTCCTCAATACGATGACAAAATTCATGAGCCGTCGTATGATGAGAGGGAGATATTTCAGGTCAGAAATAATAAAAGCCTTGTGTTTCCAGAGTGGATTGATTCAATTCCTGAAGGATGCTTTGCCGGTTGCACATCCCTGGAAGAAGTCATAATTCCTGATTCAATAAAAAACATTGGCAAAGGGGCGTTTGCAGGATGCAGCAGTCTTACTCAAATACAAATTTCTGACGAGATATCAGAAATTCCTGAAATATGCTTCATGGCTTGTACAGCTCTTGAAAAAATCAATATCCCCAGTTCCGTCAAAAAAATTGGCGATAAAGCTTTTATGGGCTGCAATAAATTAGGAGGTTTTCATTTACCTGATGGGGTAGACACAATCCCTGCTGGTTGTTTCTACGGTTGCTCAGGAATAAAAGAAATCCGACTCCCTGATAATGTTCATACCATTTCTGGGTATTGGTATGAAGATGCGGGTGCTTTTCAAAAATGCACATCGCTAACCAAAGTTTACCTACCTGATGGTATTGAATCAATCCCAAGAGCATGCTTCAAGGATTGTCTCGCATTGAAAGAGATCAGAATGCCTGATTCTGTAAAAGAGCTTGGTTTGGAGGCGTTTGAAAACTGCAGCTCACTTTCAATTCTTAACCTTTCCAGTAGACTAAAATCAATACCTCCAGGTTGCTTTGCGGGTTGCACGAACCTTAATGAAGTCAGGATACCAGATTCTGTCAAGGAACTTGAGGAAGTCTGGCAACATGAGACTGGGGCGTTTCAGAACTGCAGTTCGCTCGGTATGGTTTATATACCTGAGGGGACTAAATTGATCCCAATTCAATGTTTCATGGGTTGTATAGAACTTATAGATGTTAGGATCCCAGATTCTGTCAAGAAGATAGGGCAGAGCGCATTTGAGGATTGCCATCAATTGGTTAATCTGGTCATTCCTGATGGAGTTTTGGAACTACACGATAGGTGCTTTTCTGGTTGTGCCTCTCTTGTGCAAATCCAAATCCCTGACTCTGTTGTTTTGATAGGAAAGAATATCTTTGATAATTGTACAAACTTAAAAAAAGTCACACTTCCTTTAAGACTAAAAACAAGTATCAAGGATCTCTTTATTGGAAACTCTAACCCGGAAAGCATCGAATTTGGGCAGGGCAACACAACAATATTGGACCAAGGGCTCTTGATATCTACTGATGGTATTCTCTTGCGCTCAACCAAAGATATTCCCAAAGAACTTGTCATTCCAAGTACTGTTCGTGTCATTTCTAGGAATGCGTTTGAGGATTTCTATCCAAAAAAGGTGGTCATCAGACACCCAGTAAAAATTAATGAAGATGCATTGAGACCAATAAAGTGTGTTCAAGTTTTGGATGAGGCCTATCAAACAAAAACATTTCCCAGGTATGTCGAAGCGAGTAACCTCGAGATTCTTGCTGCAGATGGTACTATCCTTGGGAAATTTCCTCTCGAAAAATTTCCTCGAGGACTTCTCCATGATCCGTCTCCCCAAGTGACTTCTCCAAAAGCATATGATAAATATGTATTTACAGTGGATTCCTCTTATTTAAGGGATGCGAAGTTAACAAGGGTAATTAGTTCAATTGAAAGGTTGAGTTATCCATTCGAGCTTGTGGATGAGGCTAGACAAAAATACATTGCCTACCTTAAAGCGAATAAATTAGAGGCTATCAATTGGTTATTTCAAGAAAATCGGCTCGAGGATTTTCGAAAATTTGCAGCTTACCTAATTACGAAGTCGAATTTCGATGAAGTGTATGAAATGGCCAGTAAAAAAAATAACACAGAACTAAATGCGTTCCTTCTGGAATTCAAGAGAACGATTTTGAAACTGGATCAATCCACTAATAAACCTTTGGAACTAAAACCTGTAATCCCTAATGACCCCAACTCATTTAGAGAAGTTCAAAAAATATGGAAATTAACAAATCTATCCGCTGCTGAATTGACTCTGTCAGGTTATAAAGGCGCTCCGCAATTAACGCTTTCTCTCCCGCCTCTGGCAGGGGAGAAACCAATAATTCGTATTGCTAGTGAATCCAAGATTTCAGCTCCAGAGTTGATTATTCCGGAAGGTTATAAAGTTATAGACAGTTATGCTTTCTCAAAAAGATGTGAGGCGGAAGTAATTTATGTGGCTGATAGTGTTACAATAATTGGCAATAATGCATTCAGTTTTTGCAAGAAATTGAGAGAAATCAGACTGAGCGATCGGTTATCACGTATTGAAGAGGAAACATTTCGAGGTTGTCTGGCACTAACACAAGTAAACTTGCCCCAGGATCTTGTTTATATTGGACCAAGTGCATTCTCCCGCTGCTTAAAGCTTCAGAAGCTTGAGATCAGCGAGAAGGTTGTCGAAATAGGAATAGATGCATTCATTAACTGCCCAAAACTTGTCATCCACGCCCCGAAGGGATCGTACGCGATCGAATACGCCAGGGATAATGGGATCAAGTACGTTGAGGTTTGAGTGTTTAGTTAATTGCGATAGAGATGGGTGATGAGCCGGGAGGAGCTGATCCTGGTGACCGAATTGACCTCGAACTGTCAGACAGCCAGGTTCATCAGCCGTTATGGTAATGAGGCTTACTTCAGGCATAACAAAGAGCTGCTGGTCTATGAACGCCAAAAGGAGCTGATCATTGAAATCGAGAGTCTGGACTATTCTAAATCAGCAGAAAGTAAGGGAAAATGATCATTAAGGTTAGGGTGAGGAAGGAAAAAAACCATGAGGGGCGCAGAGAACTGGAAATAGCATCTGTGCTAACCCAGGATACCCTCAACGGTAGGGATACGCATGCTGTTTTTGAACCAGGATCGGTAGACGACAATTCTTGCCTGTGTGAAAATTTTTTCCACCCCGAAGAGGGGATCCTTTCACCAGAAATGATTTCTCTTCTGGAAGGAATGGAGACAATCGATCTACCAAACCTGACAGCCTTAGGTGCTAATGCCTTTTGGGGCTGCGAGGCATTGAAAAAAATTAAGCTGCCAGATCGTTTGGTAGATATTGGATCGGCATGTTTCGAGGATTGTCATAACCTTACGGAGGTTATGCTACCTAATGGGATTAAAACTATTCCAGAAGCTTGTTTTTGTGATTGCGACAGCTTGGAAGAGATTACCATCCCTGCTTCTGTTCGCACGATAGGTTATGTAAATTTTGATTGGGGGATGTTAGTCGGAACGGGAGCTTTCGCGAATTGTCAAAATCTGAGACAGGTTCACATCCTTAAAGGAACACAATTTATTGGTAATAATTCCTTCACAGGATGTGAATCACTTCAATCAATAAATTTACCTGAATCATTAAAATATCTTTGTCCTGGGGCATTTGAAGGCTGCAGTCAGCTAGCGAGTGTCGATTTACCAAGAAAACTTGAAAAGATTGGACATATGTGTTTCAGCGGGTGTGAATCTATGGAGGAAGTGTCAATTCCTTCTTCAGTAAAATCGATCGACGGTTTTGCATTTTCAAGGTGTAAATCGTTACGCGAGGTTAGTCTTCCGAATTGTACAGCTTTTTTTGGTGAAAAAATATTTAACGACTGCGAAAATTTGGAAAAAGTTACTATGCCCAGATCACTGGAATCGCTAACCGATTATCTTTTTACAGGCAGAAGCTCGTCGATAGAATATGTGTTTACTGGTAGCGAGTTTCCACTAAAGGAATACCTGTTGTGTAAAAATGATGATGTCCTTCTTGAAACCAAACCAGGATTACCTGGCGATTTTGTGCTACCTGAACAAATACAAATCATCTCGCAAGGTGCTTTTAACAAGACTGTCAATGAGAATCAAAGTGTTAACCTTTTACACACAGTAAAGTTTAGGAACGATGCGTTCAAGGGGGTTCATACAGTTAGGGTGCTTGACACTTCTTATTATCCAGAAAACTTTGGAGATCTAGTTCGGTGTGGCTCACATTATCTCGAATTCATTGACAATAAACGAAATACACTAGGGAGATTCGATCTAACTATTCTCATAAAAGAATACAGCTGTGTTCAATTACGTAATCAACATACGATACCTTCCCCAAAAGAATATGACGATTTGTTATTCAATTTAAGCCCATCCTATATAAGCAACCTTAGGGTAAGAAAATTATGGATTGTCATGGATAGATTGAAATTCCCTCTTGGACTAAGTGATGATGCAAGAGCCAGGTGTGTTAAGTATCTTAAAGCGAATAAGAAAGACGCACTGGATATGCTCGTCAAAAGAGGTCAGACTGAATATTTCTTTGCCTTAGCAGACTATCTCATAACTCAAGGGAACTTTGATCAATTAATGGAATTGGCACATATAAATAACTTACAGGAATGGACAGCCTTTCTTCTGGACTACAAGCGCCAGCGCTTTAAAGACCACAAAACGGGTGGAAAACACCTTGAGTTAGGAAAACCGAAACCTGAAGACCCTGACTCCTTCCGTCAGGTTCAAAGAAATTGGTATTTAACAGATCTGTCATCGGAGGAATTAACCCTATCAGCTAGGAGGAAAGTTACGGATCTAAGTGGAGTGGTAACGCTTCCAACCTATGCAGGAAAGAAAGCAATTACAAAAATTGGAGGTAAGTGTAACATTCATGAAAATGAGATCGTGATTCCCAGCGGCTATAAATGCATCAGTTATGGCGCCTTTACAATAAACCGGGGAGGAACGAAAATCACAATGGCTGACAGCGTTATTGAGATGGGTCCAAAAGCTTTCTGGGGTTCTGATCAACTCAATCAAGTTCGATTAAGCGATCGTCTCAAACGCATCGACGATGAAACTTTTCGTGGATGCAAGCAATTAACGGAAATAAATATGCCTGCTGATCTCGAATATATCGGCAGGTGGGCATTTAGGGGTTGTGAGAGCCTGGAGAAACTGGAATTGAGTGATAAAGTCCTTGAGATAGGCGAAGGCGCGTTTTCAAATTGCCCAAAATTGGTAATACATACACCAGAAGGTTCGTTTGCCCACCAATATGCCCGGATTAATTCAATCAGATGCAGTGACCAGCATTTCGACGAAATGTATGCTCCGGTTAGTGAGGTCATTACGATCCAAAATGAGGATAAAAACACACTAATGACCTTCGAAGAATATGTCAAAATTAACCGACACACCATGATAAATGCCGGTATCAAAGAAAGGTGGGAAAAAAGGATTATTGCCACTGGGATTATGAACCTGGGTCGCGTGGGTGCTGAGAAGTATTTGGCTTCCTACGGTCAAGGCATTCATGCAGCTAAAGTGGTCTTATTTGCATTAAAGGCAGAACAAGAGGGGTACCTTGATCTCGCTTTGGGTTTTTGGTTGAAAGCTTACGAAATTGAGAATGGCGTAACAGCGGATGCCAAAGATTATATTGCTCCGTGATTTACAAATCTCAAAAGAATTTCTTTAATTCGCTTTATAGATCCCGCAGAATTAACGGGATCTATAAAATAATTGAGCTCACGTACAGACAACGGAGAAGGTGATGAAATCACAGCTCCAAATCGGCTAAGGCATAGGGGAAGTGGTCGTTCTTGTAGTTCATCAGCCAGGCGGTGCATTCCATCTGCTGAGCCTTGATCGAGACATCGATCAAATGCTCGATGGTCTTCGCTGTAATGACATGGGAAACTGCTTGCACCGCTGCGATGTCACCATACCGAACACGGTTTGAGATTAGCGCCTTGTCCATGGCGTATACCTCGTGATTGACTGCCCTTCGGGTACCATTGATTCTGACATTGCGTAATTTTACGATATGGTCGTAAGCCAGGCTGGGTATCACATACAAGGATCGTCGATCGTCATAATCTACTCCCGCACGTACCGCGTGTCCAATAAGTTCTAAATAGGCATAGTCATCGTCGCGACCATATTCTAGTTTTACACCCTCTCTCGACAATCCTTTAAGCAGATACAGTGGAAGTTCGACTCCTTCATAATGTTCACTGACTACAGCCGGGTCCATATCGATTACTGGTTCAAAAATCTGGACAAACGGCTGAGCGATCTGCTTCTGGGCGAGCAATTCCCTCCAACACTCCAATTCGTCAATGGGAAGTTCCACTGGATGAGCCAGGCATATCGTCACTTCATCATTCACCTCGACTGGCTGACCTGAACAATCGATGAAGGAACCGTCCATAAGCAGCATAAAGCGGCTGGTTGTTGTATTTAAATTCCACTGCCATACTAATAAGGAAGCGATACGCTTAAGCACATAGTTTTGTGTGTAAGAAGTCTTCCAGTCTGAAGCTCTGCTCTCTGATGCGGAAACAAAATCCTCTTTTAATTTGTTGACCTTGCTTTTGACCGCGTTTTTTATGTTTTTCTTCAGATCCGCTAAATCCTCTGAAGCAATTGAAAGTTTCTCCGGGTCCGCGCCTTTTGTAGGCAGTAATCTAACATTTTTTCCGGTGGTTTCATTGAAAAGGTGAACGGTTAGATCTTCCCTCGGTGAGGCAACAATCATCGCGTTACCAAGGTCGTAGCGCTTGCTGCCATCAGCATCCAGATCAAATTCCGTCAAAACGGTATCGCGCAAGATATCCGCGGTGGTGCCCATTCGGCGCGCATACTCATCAAGCAAGTGCCATTTCTCACTAAGGATGATTGCTTCCCGGCTCTCGTTCAAGAGCATGGCACCGCGCATTACGATGATGCCTCTTGTGCCTCTGTCTCCGTATTGAAACCCATCTTTCCACTGCCTGCCGAGACTGGCTAGAGAGTTCATTTGTTTTCCACTGCCAAAACGGCAGTAGGGTATAAGAAAGCGCGGAATCCTGAGAAGGTCAACCTCTGAGATCAGGCGATCCAATAGCTGCTGCAGATCTTCCCTTTCAAGCACTGAAGCAATTTCATCAATCTGGGGGTCGAGTTCAACCCAGATAAAACTTGAAAGACTGACACTGGTAGGTAGTTCCTTTAGTTTCTGCATATAAGGAAGAATCGCGCATTTCATAACAAATTCAGGCGCGAGCGTTTCGGTTCCCTGGTAGCGGACACCCGTAAAGAGTTTGGGCGAGAGACCATAAGCTTTTAGGTCACGATCCACTAGAGTTTCATTGAAACGCTCCAGGCAGATCGTTTCAATGGGGTGGACAACGGCCCCTTCTACACCTAAATCTGTTTCACTCTGAACTGCCTTCTCCAAAATTACTGCGGCAGGTTTTGCTCCGACCTTTTTCAATGCTTCGTACAAGGCCAATAGTTTTTCTTTTGAGAGTTGGTCACCGCAGATCATCGCGAAGTCTGCCATTTTTTTCAAAGCTGGAGGTTTATTTTTGTAAGTTTCAATCAGCCCTATCATAACATCCACTGATCTGTCACAATCAGTTAGGAATCTGCTTTCACAAATCTCATTAATTGCTTTTGCTTTTTTGGTAAGGTAAACCTCAGCCGTTTCCTTGAGATGCCATGATTCTTTCCACAGGTTTTCCAACAGCCACACAATGGTGGTGGCCTCAACATTACAGCCATTTCGTATCAGCAAGAGCATGTTATCCATCTCAATTAACGAAGTGCAACCTTCGAAAGCTTCCTTACCAATGTTGGTGATAGATTCGGGAAGGATGATGCTGGCCAAGCTTTTACAGCCTCGGAACACGCTATCCCCAATACCGGTGACGCCCTCGGGGATGGTGATGCTGGCAAGGCCTCTCCAGTCTCTGAATGTATCGTCTCCGATTGCCTTCACGGTTTTCGGGATTATAAATTCTTTAGCATTTCTTCGCGTGGAGAGTTTCAACTCCTCAAAATTGCTTATACCGCTTGGTAGAACGACATTCGAAAGCCTAGAACATCCATCAAAAGCTAAATCGCTGAGAGAAATAATACTGTTGGGTACGACAATGCTAGTTAAATTGGTGCAGTCCTTAAAAGCATATTGACGAATTATTGTTACACCCGTGGGGAAAATAACACTAGATAAGCCAATGCATCCTTGAAATGCACCCTCTCCGATGCTGGTGACGCCCTCGGGTATGGTGATGCTGGTCAAGTTCTTACAATAACTGAACACGCTATCTTCAATGCTGGTGACACCCTCGGGGATAAAAATGCTTGTCAGGCTCTCGCAATTCCAAAATGCTCGATACCCGATATTGGTGAGGCTTCTCGGGATTGTGATGCTGCTTAAGCTGTTGCAGCCAATAAACGCCTCTTTTCCAATACTGGTGACGCCCTCTGGAACAGTGATGTTGATCAGACTTGTGCAAACAGCGAAGGCCCAAACCCCGATACTGGTGACGCCCTCAGGAATAGTGATGTTGGTCAGGGTTCGGCAATAAGAGAATGCACTTTTACCGATGCTGTTGACGTTATCTGGAATGACCACATCAGTAATTCCTGCCTCTTCACGATATTGTTCAAGTACGCCATTGTTGATCGTAAATCCCATCTATCCACCTCGATAATTGCCAAAATGTCATTAATTACATATCTTTAGTTTTTCATGCTTTCAAAATTTGCTTATAACTCCAAATCCGACAGAGCGTAGGGGAAGTGTTCGTTTTTGTAGTTCATCAGCCAGGCGGTGCATTCCATCTGTTCCAGCTCAATCGAAACATCGATCAGATGCTGGATAGTCTTGGCTGTGATGCCATTGGAGAAGGCCTGAACGGCGGCGATGTCGCCATTGCGCACACGGTTCTCGATCAAAGCCTTGTCCATGGCATAGATCTCGTGGTTGACTGCCCTGGGAGTGCCCTCGATTTTGGCACTGTCTATCTTCATCAGGTTGTCGAATGGAATAGAGCGTTCTGAATAATACCCTCCATCTTCTACGATTGATATTTCCAGACTCAGCGCTTGCCCTCTAAGATCCAGACTAATCGGTTCAGAAGCAAAAAATACAATATCAATACCTTCCTTGGCCAATCCTCTCAGCAGGAACATGGGCAGTTCGATGCCTTCGTACTGAGACACAACCACGGACGGGTCCAGGTCGCAGATCGGTTCGAATATCTGGACAAACGGCTGGGCAAGCTGCTTTTCTGTGAGCAAAGCCTTCCAGCAATCCAATTCCTCTAAGGGAATCTCAACCGGATGCGCCACAGTGATATCCCCCACGTCTGAAACGTCAACAGGTTGACCATCACAGCCAACAAAGGCACCGTCCATGGTCAGCATGAATCTAATGTCGGATTCTTCATATCTCCACTGCCACACGAGCAGTGAGGCGACACGCTTGAGAACGTAATTGTTCAAGTAAGAAACTTTCCAATCGGATGCCCTGAGTTCTCTTCCAGAGACGAAGTCCTCTTTCAACCTTTCAACTCTACTCTTGACGGCATNNCTACTCTTGACGGCATTCTTGATATTCTTCTTCAAGTCCGCAAAGTCTTCGGATGCGGCAGCGTACTTTTCCGGGTTCGCACCTTTTTTAGGTAGCGATTTCACTTCTTTGCTGTCGGTCTCGTTGATCAGGGAAACCGAAAGATCCTTCATGATCGAGGCGGCTATGACCGCGTTGCCAAGATCGTAGCGCTTGCTGCCGTCTGCGTCCAGGCCAAACTCGGTCAGCACGGTATCCCGCAGCACATCCGCAGCGGTATTTCTGAGCCTGGCGTACTCGTCCGACAACCCCCACTTTTCAACCAGGAACATGGCTTCGCGGCTGTCATTCAACAGCATCGCGCCGCGAATAACAATGTGATTTCGTCGACCCTTTGCCAAGTACTTCCCCCAATCTGTCCACTCTTTACTTAATGCAGCCAGTGCGGTCATTTGTTTACCGCTGCCATACCGGCAGTAGGGTAACAAAATGCGGGGCTGCTCAAGCGGATCACACTCTGAAATTAAGCGCTCCATGAGCTGTGTCAATTCCTCGCGATCGAGCGTATCGGCTATTTCGTCGCTCTGACCTGCCAGATAGACTTGGATGAAGTCTGATTGGTAACCGCCGATATTCTTTGGAAGTTCTTTCAATCGCTGCATGTACGGGAACACCACACATTTCAAAACGAACGCAGGCGCGAGCGGTTTTGAGTCCTTGTAATGAACGCCCTCGAATAGATTGAGAGGAACCTTATAATCCTTTAATCCTTTATCCACGATCGCTTCCTTGAATCGCTTTAGGCAGATCGCTTCGATGGGGTGCCCGGTGCCGCCTTCAAGTGTTGGCGCGCTGTCACTTAGGACGGCTTCCTCCAACAGTTTCAAGGCCGGTTTCGAGCCAATCTCTTTCAGAGCTTCGTAAATGGCGATCAGTTTTTCCCTGGGAAGTTCCCCACCACAGGTCAAAGCGAAAGTGGCTATCCTCTTCAATGCGGAAGCTTTGCTCTTGTATGCCTCGATTAGACCAAGCATCGCATCTGCAGAAGCCCCACAATTTTCGTACAGTCTGCTTTCGCAGATCGCGGTAACTGTTTTTGCTGGGTTAGTAAGATAGATCTGGGCAGTCTCACTCAAGAACTCTGGACCATTCCAGAGGTTCTCCAACAGCCAGGTCAATGTTGCGGAATGAACCTTGCAGCCATTTCGGATAAGCGAATCGATGTTCTGGATCTCCCTTAATGCAATGCACTCCCTGAACGCATCCTTCCCAATGCTGGTAACGCTCTCCGGAAAATTGATTCTGGTCAGATTCTTACAATATTTGATTGCACCTTCTCTGATATTTGTTATTTTCTCCGGTAGAACAAGATCGGTAAGGCTCTTGCAGCCATAGAATGCTTCATCTCCGATCTCTGTCACATTCTTTGGAATGACCAAATTAATGAGGCTCTTGCAGTCTTGGAACGCACCATCACCGATACTTGTCACGCTCTCTGGGATGAAGATGCGGGTCAAGTTTTTACAATATTGGAATGCACCATTACCAATATCTGTCACGCTCTCCGGGATGACGATTTCGGTCAGGCTCTCGCAGTCAAAAAACACCCACATGACAATTCTGGTTACGCCCTCCGGGATACAAATGCTGGTTAGGCTCTTGCATTCAAAGAACGCGCCCTCTCCTATACTGGTCACACCCTCAGGAATGACGATACTTGTCAGGCTCTTGCACCCATGGAATGCATCCCTTCCAATACTAGTTATACCCTCAGGAATGACGATACTTGTCAGGCTGCAACAACTGTCCAATGCATAACCTCCAATACTGGTCACACCCTCTGGTATGACGATATCTGTAATTCCAGGTTCTTCTTTATATCTGATCAAAACACCATTTTCGATTTGAAATCCCAATTTTCCACCACCATTTCTAATTATGTGCTTTTGCTTACAATTCCAAATCCGCGAAAGTATATGGGAAGTGGTCGTTTTTGTAGTTCATCAGCCAGGCAGTGACTTCCATCTGTTCAACCTGAATGGAAACATCAATCAGGTGTTGGATGGTCTTGGCTGTGATGGCGCGGAAAAAGGCCTGGACTGCCGCAATATCGCCGTTACGCACGCGATTCTCGATCAGAGCCTTGTCCATGGCATAGATCTCATGGTTGACGGCCCGCGGTTTGCCTTTGATAGTAACATCACTTAGCTTCACAATAGCGTCAAAGGCGATGCTTTTTTCCGAAAAATAAATTGCAGGAACAACGTTACCAACAATTTCAGTTGCCTGACCGTTGAACCAAATCTTATTGTAATCCTCATAATCGAAAAAGTTGACTACTATGCCTTCCTTTGCCAATCCCCTCAACAGGAAAATGGGAAGCTCAATACCTGTGTAGCGTGCCACAGCAGCTGACGGGTCGAGATTGCAGATCGGTTCGAACATCTGCACAAACGGTTGGGCAAGCTGCTTTTCTGTGAGCAGAGACTTCCAGCAGTCCAATTCCTCCGTGGGGACTTCAACCGGGTGCGCTACAGCGATCGTGCCCGCATCTGAAACTTCAACAGGTTGACCATCACAGCCAATGAAAGTGCCATCCATGGTCAGCATGAAACGCATGGAGGATTCTTCGTATTTCCACTGCCAGACCAATAGTGAGGCGACCCGCTTGAGCACATAATTATTCAGGTAGGAAGCTTTCCAATCGGCTGCTTTGAGCTCTCTTGCGGAGACAAAGTCCTCTTTCAACCTTTCAACTCTGCTCTTAACAGCGTTCTTGATGTTCTTTTTCAAGTCCTCAAAGTCTTCGGTAGCGGCAGCGTACTTTTCTAGGTCTGCGCCTTTCTTGGGCAGGGATTTCACTTCTTTGCTATCGGTCTCATTGAACAGCGAAACTGAAAGGTCCTGCAGAATTGAAGCGGCTATCACGGCGTTGCCGAGATCGTAGCGCTTGCTGCCATCTGCGTCCAGGTCAAATTCGGTCAGCACGGTATTCCGAAGGACGTCCGCGTTGGTATTCATGCGTTTGGCATACTCTTCAAGAAAGCCCCACTTGTCAAGCAGGAACATGGCTTCGCGGCTATCGTTCAACATCATCGCCCCTTGCAGGACGATGATAAACCGACGACCTGAAGCATCGTAATTGCCCCAGACTGCCCATTTCTTTGCCCATGGAGCCAAGGCATTCATCTGCTTACCGCTGCCATAACGGCAGTAGGGCAGGAGTAGACGCCACTTGAAAGGATCAAACTTAAAAATCAGATCCCCTAATAATGCTTGCAGATCTTCCCTATCCAACGCAGCAGCGATCTCGTCGATCTGGCTATCCGGTTCGACTTCAACAAAATCCGTTTGGTAACCGCTAATACCNNCTTTTAGTTTCTGCATGTAAGGGAAAATGGCGCATTTGATAATGAATGGCGGAGCGAGCGTTTTTGAGCCCTTGTAATGCACACCTTCGAAAAGTTTCGGGGAAATGCCGTAGTCCTTCAACCCCTTATCCAGGAGCGCCTCTTTGTATCGGTTCAAGCAGATCGCTTCGATAGGGTGGCCAGTGCCGCCTTCCAGAGTTGGCGTGCCATCGCTTTGAACTGCTTTCTCCAATAGTTTCACGGCTGGTTTTGCACCAATCTCTTTCAGAGCATCATAAATAGCGATCAATTTTTCCCTGGGGAGTTCCCCACCGCAGGTCAAAGCAAAAGTAGCAATCTTCTTCAAGGCGGAAGCATTGCTCTTGTTTACCTCGATCAGACCTAGCATCGCATCTGCTGTTGCGGAGCAATCTTTGAACAACCTGCCCTCACAGATCTCATTGACTGCTTTGCCCGGGTTAGTGAGGTAGACCTGGGTAGTTTCATTCAAAAACTCCGAACCATTCCAGATGTTTTCCAAGAGCCAGGTATAAGTTGTGACGTGAATTTTGCAGCCTTTGAGAACGAGCGAGAGGATGTTGTGTATTTCCTTTAGCTCGGCACAACCCTCGAAAACCATTTTACCAATGCTGGTCACGCTCTCAGGAAAATAGATACTCTTCAGGCTGCTACAGCTTTGGAATAGACCATCTTGGATGCTGGTGACACTCTTCGGGATAATGATGCTGGTCAGGCTGCTGCACCCAGAGAATGTGCTCCCTCCAGATCCAAAGAACGCGCCCTCTCCTATACTGGTCACACTCTCCGGGATGACGATGCTAGTCAGGCTGCTGCAGCCAGAGAAGGCTTCGTATTCTAGGCTGGTTACGCCCTCGGGAATGACTAAGCTGGTCAGACCGCTGCAATTTTCGAACGCATAAGCTTCGATCGTCTTCACACCCTTCGGGATGATGATCCTGGTCAGGTTTTTGCAGCCTCTGAATGCACCTCGCCCAATGGTTATCACGCCCTCCGGAATGAATATACTGGTCAGGTTGCCACAATCTTGGAATGCGTTACCTCCGATGCTGGTTACGTTCTGCGGAATGACGAATTTTTTCAGGCTTTCGCATCCAGAGAAAGCACCCCACCCAATGCTGGTGACGCTATCTGGGATGATGATATTAGTCAGGCTGGTGCATCCGGAAAAAGCGCTTTCTCGGATGTCGGTGACACACTCCGGAATAATGATGCTAATTAGACTGGAGCACCCACTGAAAGCACCATTTCCAATATCGGTGACACCCTTTGGGATGTCAATTCTACTCAGGCTGCTGCAGTAGCTAAACACCTTATTACTGATCCTAGTCACAACCTCTGGAATGACGAGGCTGATCAAGCCAGAACACCCTGAGAACGCCTCATCGCCGATGTTGGCCACACCTTCCGGGATGACGAGGTTGGTCAGGCTAGAACACCAAGAAAACGCACTATTTCCAATGTTGGTGACACTCTCCGGAATGACGAGGCTGGCCAGGCTCTTACATCCAGCGAACGCGCCATCTCCTATATTAGTCACGTTCTTCGGGATGACCAAATTGACCAGGCTTTCGCACCACTGGAAGGCACTATTTGGGATGCTAGTGATATGGTCTGGAATGACGAGGCTAGTCAGGCTCTTACATCTAGCGAACGCGCCATCTCCAATATTCCTCACATTCTTCGGGATGACCAGGCGGGTAAGGCTCTCGCACCTAAAGAACGCCTCATCTCCAATGATAGACACACTCTCAGGTATCACGATGTTTGTCAGATCTTCACACCCATAGAACGCCTCATCTCCGATTTTCGTCACACTCTTCGGGATGTCGATGTTGGTCAAGCTTTTACAAAACTTGAAGGCGCCCTTTGGGATGCTGGTGACTCCCTCCGAGATAATGATGTCGGGCAAACGCTCACAAGAATAGAATGCGCCCTCTCCAACGTTAGTCAAACCTTTTGGAATAACGATACTCGTCAAGCTCTTGCATCTAAAGAAGGCATCATCTCCGATGCTGGTTACACCCTCGGGGATGACGATTCTGGTCAGGCTATCACAGTCCTCGAATGCATAATCTCCGATGCTGGTGACACCTTCAGGAATGACGACTTCTGTGATCCCTGGTTCTTCTTTATACTCAACCAACACACCATTATCGATTTGAAATCCCATTATTCCACCTTTTTCCTTTTATGATTTCACTGTGATTTTCATGCTCTTGAATTTGCTGGTACTTCAGCCCTTTCAAACCCCGAAAATTCCTAAATGAATCTATTGGAAAATTATACTTGTTCTCAGCATCACACTCAGGGTAAATACCTTGAAGGAATAAACTCTGCTCTTCGGTGACACTAGTAATCTTCAATCTATCTGGCAACAATCACTTGATCGTTGTTTATGTATTAGCGCACCTCAATCTCGAGGAGCTAATTCATGAATCGAGGTATCGAAATGGAATTTTTCAACGAAGCAATCAATATGCTCAAAATATTAGTCATTGCCCTGGGAGCGGGTTTAGCCGTCTGGGGCGTCATCAACCTGCTTGAAGGTTATGGCAACGACAACCCAGGTGCCAAGAGCCAGGGGATCAAACAGCTCATGGCTGGTGGGGGGGTCGTACTGATCGGGATCAACCTGATTCCGCTCCTGGCAGGCCTGTTCGGATAAGCTCCTGATGTCCGGTCTGCTCGACATAATTGAGGAGGCGATCAGATCCTTTTTCATTGGATTGATTGAAAGCAATCTGACGACCATGTTTGCCGATGTCAATGAGAAGACTGCTACCATCGCAGAACAAATCGGGCAAACACCGCAAGGCTGGAATGGCAACATCTTTAGCATGATCCGCTCCTTGTCCGAGACAGTTATCATCCCGATCGCCGGGATGATCATCACCTTCGTGCTCTGCTATGAGCTGATCACGATGATCACCGAAAAGAACAATCTTCATGAAGGGGACACTTTCAGTTTCTTCAAGTACTTCATCAAAATGTGGGTGGCGGTTTTTCTGGTCTCCCACACCTTTGACATCACCATGGCAATTTTCGATGTCGCCCAACACGTGGTTACAGCCGCTTCCGCCTTGATCAGAGGGAGCGCGTACATCGATATCGGTGAAGTCCTGGCAGCCATGATCGCAGCGTTGCAGGATAAGGACATCCCGGAACTGGCCGCGCTTTCCATGGAAACCCTCCTGGTCAGCAACGCCATGAAACTGCTCTCAATGCTGATCACTGTGATCCTGTACGGACGCATGATCGAAATCTTCCTGACCTGCTCGGTTGCTCCGATTCCTTTCGCCACCCTGACCAATCGTGAATGGGGGCAGATAGGCAATAACTATATTCGCAACCTGGTCGCGTTGGGCTTCCAGGGCTTCTTCATGATGGTCTGTGTGGCGATCTACACGGTTCTCGTTCAAAGCATCGTACTCTCGGAAAACATCCACGCCAGCATCTTCCAGATTGCGGCCTATACCGTGCTCCTCTGCTTCTCGCTCTTCAAGACGGGTAGCCTGTCCAAATCGATCTTCAATGCCCATTAAGTGAAAGGAGGAATTGATTGGCT
>MTKX01002751.1_pt1 | contig 20070 bp, 20 predicted proteins | sample 1042771 | NCBI WGS metagenome assembly MTKX01 (sample SAMN06212183, study PRJNA360534) | anaerobic digester metagenome | biome: Wastewater treatment plant; material: sludge; isolation source: anaerobic digester fed with sludge from wastewater treatment plant | place: Denmark: WWTP Randers ... | reverse complement strand
GGTCAATCCGGCAACGGCGCTGGCATCGGGCCGGATCATCTGCAGCATCAGCTTGCCGGTAAGATAAGCCCCCTCCGGGCTAAGGGTTACCCGCTTGCAGTCCATGTAGTAGTCGCTCTTCTTGCCTGAGGAGAGGACAACCGGCCTGATCTCCAGGGCCCTCTCCTTGAGCAACTCCAAAAGCCTATCTTTCTCGCTCAATTCTCTATCGCCCTCTGGTTCTACCTGCATCCTGCGGGAAGGTTATTAATCCTTACTGAGAGGGACCGGCCTCGCAATACCAGAAAAAGACCTATCCCTTACCCATCTTCTTTCCTTTTCTGGCCGGCTTTGCCTCCTGGCTGCATTGAGCCGCCTTTATGCCTGCCAGGCTGCCCAGCTCAGTTCCGTCTAAAAGAAAAAGACGGGCGACATCCCAGTCCACCAGGGATAAGAGCGGCCCGCGCATATCCTCTACCGGCAGATTGATGGGCAGCCCACCGCAGAGAAAATTGAAGGCAGGGATGACGATTATCTCATTTTTCGCCTCCAGGCCGTAGTGCTGCAAAGCCTGCTCCGGGAGAAGGCGGGACCGAACCCAGATCGGCCTGGTGACCGGGCGGGCCAGGGGATCGGGCAGGCTGACTGCCGGATGCAGGTGTCCTGCCGCCAGGAGTCCGGCGCCCAGGATCTTTTTATCCGGCCAGGTTTGGCCGTGGAAGTAGCCCACACCATCATGCATAAATCCGGAGGAGGGGCGCACCTGAACTCCCAGGGGGGCCATATCCGCCAGATCGCTGTCATGATTTCCCGGCACCACATCCACTGCCACCCGGGAGGCAAGGCGGCTTAAGAATCTTGGTATCTCCCTCTTCTCCTGCCAGCTGGTGCGGGGAACATTGTGCTTGACATCTCCCAGCAGCACCAGCCGGTCCGGCTTTATTCGGTCTATGTATCCAAGCAGCCTATGAAGGATCTTCTCCGTCTGGCTGGGGATGGATATGCCGCACAGCTGTAGCTCATGCTCCAGGCCCAGATGCAGATCCGCCGCCACCAGAACTCTCTCTTCTCCCTCAGCCAGAAGAAGAGGGGCGTCATATACCGGCGAGATCAATATATGAGCCCCTGCATCCGTTCCAGCAGCTCTTCCAGGCTCTGTGATATGCTATGGCAGGAGCATTCGATCATCAGATTCACCCGGGCGCCCTCCATCTCTCCAGCCCGGCGCAGATCCGTGCGCAGGCCCAGGACCTTCTTTTCCTGTCTGAAGAAGAAGCCCACCTCCCAGGCGGTGCCGTCATCCACCTGGGAGCCATCCAAGAGAGCCACCATCAGATCGGCCTCATTTAGGGCCGCCAAGTTGGCCTGGAAGATCTGCTGAAGCCCGGCGGAGCAGGGGGCGATCTCATGAGGCCAGATCACACTGACTGCCTCAAGGCGGTCCTCTAAAAAAGTTTTTACCCGGGCCCCCCAGGCGATGTCGGCTCGGGAGAAGAGGGGGCCGGAGAGATATATCCTGACCATCTTCATTCTTGGCCGGTTAAGCTCCGGCGGCCTCAACTAGCCGCTGGCGCACAAAGTCCCTCTCCAGGCTGGAGAGGAACCAGCCCACCTTGGGCCCCTGGCGGTCTCCCAGGAAAGCCAGGTAGATGGCCTGGAAGAACTTCTTGGAGTCCAGCTTCTCCTCTGCGGCCACGGCATAGACCAGGTCGTGGATCTCGGCGGCGCTCTTGTCATCCACCCTCTCCGCCAGGAGGCCCAGGCCCCGCCTCTCCGCGGGCGTGAGGTTCTTGACCGCAGCAGGAAGGGACTCCTGGACCTGGAATTTGACATAGGCGGGGGCATATTTGTCCAGCCAGGTCTCTACATTCCTGGCCCGGCCTATGATCTCCTCCCTCCTTGCTGTGATATCATAACCGGAGCGCTGGAGAGCCTGGAAGAGCCCCTCCTGGTTGCCCCGGGCGATCTGTACTGCGGTGACCATGTGGCGGAAGGGGATCTCGAAGGGCCCGCTCTTGGAGACATTGGACAGCTCAATGGCCCTCTGGTCTCCCTTTCTCTGGTCGTACTCGTCCACCAAGCTCAAAAGCGGCAGGGCAGGGTCGAACTCGATGTGCTTCTCCGGCTTGTTTCTGATGATAAGATAGCGCAAAACCTCGGGAGGGACCACATCCAGCATCTCCTGGATGGTGACCACAATTCCTGTGGAGCTGTGCATGGCACCGACACCTTTGAGATGGATCCACTCATAGACTATGGGGAATGGGGCGGGGTAGCCGTAGATCTCCTCACTGATTTTCTTGCCCGTATCATAGGAGCCTCCGGCAGTGGCGTGGTCCTTGCCGAAGGGCTCCACGGTCACATTGAATATGGGCCAGCGGGCCGGCCAGTCCACCCGCCAGACCAGCTTTCCTCCGCCGCTCATGGGTACGGTTCCGGAAAAGCCGCAGGAGCACTGGTAGTCCACGGTCTCCGCTTCCAGGTCAAAGCCGGTCACCCGGGTGGTGTTGGTTCGCCCGCAGGAAGAGCAGATGGCATCAAAGGGGCTCCAGCCCTCCGGCACATCCCGGCCCGAGACCTCCTTTAAGATGCGGGCGATGTCGTCCTTTTTCCGCAGGGCGGTCTTGATAGCCTCGTTGTATTTACCCTCCTTGTAGAGCCGGTCGGCCCGGTAGACTTCGGGCCTGATCCCCAGCCGCTCCATGCTCTGCAAAAAGGGAGCCAGGAAGTGCTCGGCGTAGCTGGCACAGCATCCGTAAGGGCAGGATATCTCTGAGAGAGGCTTTCCTATGTGCTCGGAGAAGCTCTCCGGCAGGAAGGGGTAGAGCCTGCGCAGGCGGTCGTAGGTATCGGCGATATAAATCAGGCGGGCCTCCGCCCCCCGATCCAGGAGAGCCCGGTAGACGGCCTCGGCAGTCATGACCTCGCGCATGTTTCCGATATGCACGGGACCGGATGGGGTTATGCCCGTGGCTATGGTATGGGGGCCGGAGCTTTCCAGCTTGGCGGCGATGACATCAGCCCAGTGAATAGACATAGGCCAAAGTCGATGCGAGAAGGGAATATTAATCTTATTGTTGCAACTGTATCCCTGGAGTTGTCGATTCCCGGAGCCGATCCCTGTGAGAGAAAAGCGGCAATACAGGCAGTCGAGGCAATATTATTTCGGCCAAAGCCTTTAATGTATTGAGGGCAGGATCAGAAATGGTGGTTTTAGAAATGGCGAAGATATCCGGAGAGCCCGGAGAGATGTCCCTGAAGTTCCGCTCTGAAGAAGGCATAGAAGAGTTCGAGCAGAAATTTTATCTTGAGGGGAGAGAGGCCGCAGCATTTCTCAGGGATCTGGCTTCTGAGATTGAAGCCGGCAATAAGATCGAGGCTGCCTATGGCAGCTGGTCCATCTCCATGCAGCCCCAGCTTCCCATCAAGGTTGAAGTGGAATATGAGAAAGATGAGCTGGAGATAGAGATAAAGATCAAGGAGAGACCCTGAAAACAACAGATATCTCTCATTAATATTTTATTATATTTATCCAGAATCTCAGGATTCATAAGACCCTATCCCATCTCTGTCTGTAGGCCGCCCGGGCCGCCAGGCTGGCGAGGCGCAGCGGCTCCGGCTTCCTGCCGTCTCGAGTGAATTTGTTGAGCAGGATTCTGGCTTCCTCCAGATCGGCTCCATAAGCCCGCACATAAACCATATATCCCGTTTTAAGCCGGATGAGCGAGCGCTGGCCTAGATTTTGATAGCGCCGCCGCTTCTCCTCCTGGCCTGGAAAATAATCCCGGATATATTCCTCCAGCCCCGGTGAATCCTGATATGTCAGGCATATGAGGGGCCTTCCTGTCTTATGCCAGACCTCCTCCAGATCGATGACATTAAACCAGCTTATCACCGCCCCCTCCAGGAGGATGGCATTGATATCTTTCCGGTCCAGCTCCCTGTAGATATTCAGCACGGCTTCGGTGGCATCATCTCCACCCACGCTGGCCCGGGCGTAGGCCAGGCCGTCCACCCTCAGATCGGCGCGCATGACCACCCCGGCCAGAATAGAGTGGCCCATAGTGCGCACAAAGCTCTCGGCAATGCCCAGAGCCCGCAGCCCAACTTTATTGAGATGAAGACTCATGAGATCATATCCAGAAGGGACTCGACATCAGCTGGCTCGCCGTCTATGGATATGGCCCACTGCTTGTTCTCTGCGGAGACAATCAGAGCCAGGGGCATGATGCGAAGAGAGATCAGCTCGTCACCGGGGCCAATCACAACTGTGGCCCGCACAATGGTGCGGATGGATCTTTTTCCGGCTATTATCTCTCTGCCTTCTCCTGTAATCTCAATCATCTGCAAGGGCCCAAGCTTGCAGGATTCATATCTGATAGAGCAGCCCTCCTGACCGATTCACTTGATGACCTCTCGATCTTTGTATGAAGATTTGGCCTTACCGCCCAAATCTGGCCATAGCCTGCCCTTGCTGCACTATATGCCCCTGCATGGCCTCTTTCAGCTTTTCAGCCGATGCTCCCGCCGGCAGATCAAGCATACGGTCCAGGCAGAATACCCTGAAGAAGTATCTGTGCGGCATGCCGGAGGGAGGGCAGGGGCCGGCATATCCTATCTCACCGAAGTCGTTGTAACCCTGGCGGCACTGGAAGGGGTCGGAAAGGTTGGCCTTTTTGGCGATAGCGGAAGGTATGATGTGATTTGGTGGTATATTCCAGATGATCCAGTGGATGAATGTGCCGGAAGGAGCATCAGTATCCTCCAGGATTATGGCCAGGGAAGTGGCATTGCAGCCTTGGATCTCTATCCGGGGAGACAAATTCGCTCCCTCGCAGGTGTTCTCCCGGGGAAACTGCTCAAATCCTAGTGCAACTGCAATGCCTGTAGCCTCCCATTCATTGGCTACAGCTGCCAGAGCCGCCGGCAGTATAGCGATGATAAGCACGGCAAGGATAATCCGCATAGTGAAACTGCTATCTATCATCATTATTACTCTTTTCCTTTTCCCTTTCCAACTCCTTACCGAGAATAGCATTCGAGAAGGAGAAAGACTGAGCCTTTCCTCTTCCATCCAGGATCTTTTTGGACCGCATACAATTTCTGATTTTCGATTTATTTGGAAAGTTGGAGACAAAAGCCTTAAGTATTTGGCGCAAATTGGGACCTTTCGAAAGAATCCGAACGGAAGGTTTTATTAGAATGATGGGCATGGATCGATTAGGGGCCTGGATAACCAAAAATCCACTGATAATCATCGCCATAGCGGTTCTTATAACTGTGGCCTCTCTTCACTACGCCGGATTTATACAGAGCCAGGGCATGACCACAGAGTCCTTCGTCTCAAAGGATTCTGCCCTCTATCAGCTTTACGACCATCTCTATCAGGAGAACTTCGGCTCGGATGGAAATATCATCCTCATAGAAGGCGATGATGTGGCCAGGGCGGATGTGCTGCAGGCTGGCCTTCGCCTTTCTGATCACATGAAATATGTCGAGCATGTTCTGGGGGTGCAGAGCCTGTCTGACATCGTAGCCGATGCGGAGTATCAGAGCAGCGGCATTCGACGTATCCCCTCTCAGGAGAGGATCGATCAGATACTGGCCGACTCCGGTGGGGCGGTGCAGTCCCTTATGCCTGACCGAAAGCATTCTCGAATTATCATTGCCATGCCTACCACCTCCATCCTTACCGAAGGGCAGAGAAGCAAGCTTCTTTTAGAGATACATGATGCAGTAGAATTTGCCGACTTTCCGGCGGGCTACGGAGTCACCATAACCGGCGATCCTTCTTTCCAGGCAGCAATAATGGAGACCATGAACAGAACCAACGGCAGGGTCCTGGCCCTCTGCGGCGTGCTGATGATCCTGGCCCTGCTATTGTTCTTCAGACACGTCAGATGGCCTCTGCTTCCCATACCGGTGATAATTCTGGGCATCATCTGGACCTTCGGGGCCATGGGATTATTTAATATAAAAATGGGTATGACCACATTTGCTTCCTTTCCCATTCTTATTGGAATCGGCATAGACTATGCCATTCAGTTCCACAACCGCATAGACGAAGAATTGAAAAAGGGAGTGCCTCTGGTGCAGGCTGCGGTAAATACAACAAACCATGTGGCTCTCCCTGTGGCCGTGGCTCTGATTGTGACCCAGGCAGGATTTGTCTCCCTTCTCAGCTCCACTGTCCCCTCCATCAATGATTTCGGAAAGATGTGCATCATCGGCCTGATCATGTGCTACCTCTCCGCCCTCTTCGTCAATGTGACCGTCCTTTATCTGAGGGAGAAAAGATCGCCGCGGGAGAGGAGTTCTGCTGGTCACTCCTACCAGGGATCAGCAACCGGAGCTTTCATAGAGAAGACTGCCACATTCAGCATTGAGCGTTGGAAGCCTGTCTTAGCTCTGGCGCTGCTGCTGGCTTTGGCGGGAAACTATGCCGATACCATGGTTCCGATAGAGACCGACTCCAAGAATTACATACCCCAGGACCTCTCCCCTCTCATAGATCTGAGACATATGAAGGATATCTTCGGAGGAACTGACTCCATCAAGTTCCTGGTCCAAGCCGATGACATCACCGATCCGGAGAACCTGAAATGGATGGATGAATTCGGCAGCTATCTGCTCAGATCGAGGGAGGACCGGACAGAAGGGGCAGCCAGCATAGCCACATACATCAAGGCCGCCAATGGGGGTGAGCTGCCTCAGGATAAAGCCAGGATAAGGGAGATCATAGCATCCCTGCCATCTTCCATAACCAGTGCCTACCTCGCCGGAGACAACCTGGCGGTCATCGATGTAAATATCGGTGATGCCCAGTCCAATCTGGGCACAGAGGGGATGAAGAGGCTGGTAGAATCCTATGAGCGTGACCTGGCCTGGAACAGTCCCCCTCCGGGCATCTCCGTCCATATCACCGGCCAGCCGGTGCTCATGACCACGGTCATGGATGCTCTGACCTCGGGAAGGGTGGAGATGTCCCTGCTGGGTCTGCTCATGATCTTCATACTGCTGCTTATCATCTACAGGGACCTGATCAAGGCCTTGCTGCCGGTCCTGCCCATGCTGGTGGTGATCGGATGGATGGGGCTGGTGATGCTCTATGGCGGTCTGAAGTACACCCCCCTTACTGCCACTCTGGGCGCTCTGGTTCTGGGCGTGGGATCGGAGTATGCCATATTGATGATGGAGCGCTTCTATGAGGAGCTGGAAAATGTAGGCAATCCCTACGAGGCGATGAAGATCACCGCCAATCGAATCGGCTCCGCCCTGGTGGCATCGGGAATGACGGTCATCTTCGGCTTTGGAGCCCTCATCGCCTCGCCCTTTAATATCATCAGCAACTTCGGGGTGGTGACGGTCATGTCGGTGGTTTTGGCTCTGGTCACCACATTCACTGTATTCGTGGTCCTGGCTGTAAGGATGGAGGTCCAGCGTGAAGTATTTGAGAATGCAAAGCAGGACCTTAAAAAGGCAATTGCGCTAATGAATAGCCAAATATGGAGAAAAAGCAATGGAAGTTAAGTATGCCCTAGCCCTGGCTCTTATGCTGGCCCTTCTGGCCACAGTTGATGCCCAGAAAACCTACATACCCTATGAGCTGGGTGGAGACAATTATTATACCATGTACGGCAGCCCGGACATCTCGGCCAGCGTCTCCGGGACAAACCAGTTCGAGAGGGGAGATACAGTCACCCTCTATCTGGATCTGACCAACTACGGCCGGATTCTGGGCTTCAAAGAGGACCAGACGCCGCAGAATCCGAAGGAATACGCCCTGGCGGCCTCAGAGCTGCAAAAAGAGTACTCCAAGCCCACTGCTCTGGGGGTCACTGCCACACTCATATCTGATAGCCGCCAGATCGAGGTCAAGTCCGGAGACCAGGTGGTCGAGTCCCTCAAGTCGGGAGACAAGACCGAGCAGCCCCTCAAGTTCACAGTTAAGATCGGCGAGCATGCACCGGCGGGGGAGTATCCCCTTCGGCTGAATCTGTCCTACGACTATCAGGACAACGTGCGGGTCTATGCCACCAAGCTTCTGTCCGAAGGAGGAGCAAATAATCTGGTCAACTATCGGGAGTCTTATGTCTATCAGAAGGCCAATCAGAGCGTGCCCATCAGCCTGATAGTCAAGCGCCAGGCGGACTTCGAGATACTCAATGCCTCGGCCGGCCTCTCCGCCGGATCCAAGAAGCAGGAGGTATCCGCCACTTACAGGAATATCGGAGAGGAGCCCATCCGGGATGCGGTGGCCAGGCTGTCCATATTCAAGCCCTTCTCCTCCACCGATGATCAGGCCTTCATAGGGAGCATGGAGCCGGGCGAGGAGAAGGCGGTGCTCTTCCGGATCGATGTGGATTCCGATGCCACGGCCAAGGAGTATGGAATCAATAGCGAGATCAAGTACACCGATATCTACGGCGACACTGTGATCTCGGAGAGCATGAAGATACCCGTGACGGTCGAGCCCGCCGCCCGATCCCTGCTATTGCCGGTGTTGGCCGTCCTGGCCATAATAGCCGCAGCAGGCGGATACATGTATCGGCGCAGGCAAAAGGCCTGAACGGGCAGCATCTTCCTTTTCCAGGAGAATGATGGGCTAAGATGATTGGATGTATGCGGGGTGGTGGCGGCAATGGATGAGATGAGGCTGGCGAGCTGGGATGATCGATTCTGGGCCTGGTTGATAGATGTCCTGCTCATGAGCATCCTCTGGCAGAGGATCCTGACGGCGCAGGAGTTAAGCGCCTTCCGCCCGGAGGGGATGGCGCTGCTTGGTTTTATCCTCTTCATCTACTGGACGGCGCTGGAGGGATATAGAGGACAGTCTCTGGGCAAGATGCTCCTCAATATCGTGGTAACTGGCCCGGTGGGCGAGTGCATCCGTTTCAGGGATGCGGCAGTGGAGGCTTTTGGAAAGGCATTTCTGCTGCCTCTGGACTGTCTTATAGGGTGGCTGTATTTCAGGAAGAAGAGGCAAAGGCTCTTCAGCCGTCTGGCGGACTGCATAGTCGTCAACCGGACGGAATAGAAAGCAAATCCCAATGCTTTGAGGATTGGCTCCAAAAAATAGAAGGCGGGACGGCAGCGGAAAGCCAAAAGGCAGCTTTCCGCTCTGCTTTTGCTCGCTTCAGTATCCCTTCTCCGTTCTGGTCCCGTTGTTGTAGAACTTGAAGCGATCCCGGTCTTTGTCCTGCATCAGGACATAGCCCACCCTTTTGTCGTCCAGGTGCTCGGCATACTCCTCGGCTGCATCTTCCCGGCAGGATTGGCAAGCGCCCCGGGGAATGGTGACGCAGAAGGCGCTGTTTAAAATGCCATAGCCCCTCTGGGCCGAGGTCAGGATGGTCATATAACCGGGGCAGTCAGGGCAGAGCCTGACCACCTCCTCCTGGTTCTCATTGATCATGTCCGTATCGTAGAAGACGCGCCTCTTGCGGCGGTAGAAGTCGCCCAGACTTTCCAGCGCCTCCTCCACCATCTCGTCCCTCTGCTCCCAGATCTTCTGCACCTGGGATACGGTGTGCTCTATCTCGTGCTTCATCTCCGAGGACTGGACGAAGCGGCCGGGGACGAAGTCAGGCTCACGGACATGGCTATAGTCCAGCCCGGCCATGGCCTGGATGATGCCGGTGTTTACATATGGGAGAGCGGTCTCCACGGCGTAGCCGCCCTCCAGGACGCATAAGTCCGGGGCCAGCTTCTCATTGAGCCGGGCGTAGCCATTGGCGGAGAAGCGCATGTTTGCTAGAGGATCGGTGTAGTGGTTATCCTGGCCGGCGGAGTTGAGGACCAGGTCGGGCTTGAACTGCTCCAGAATGGGCAGGATGAGATTGTCCAGGACGTAGTGGATGCCCTCGTCGGTGGTGCCGGGGGGGAGAGGTACGTTAAGTGTCCGGGCCAGGGCCTGGGGGCCTCCCATCTCGTTTACGAATCCCGAGCCCGGGTAGAGGGTGTGGCCGTCCTGGTGGAAGGAGATGCAGAGCACATCGGGGTCGTGCCAGAAGATCTCCTGGGTGCCGTCGCCATGATGCACATCGGTGTCGATCACGGCGATCCTCTTATGGCCGTACTTGCTTCTCAGATACTCCACCATTATGGCCATGTTGTTGATATTGCAGAAGCCCCGGTTGCCGTGGACAACGCGCATGCTGTGGTGGCCGGGAGGCCGGACCAGAGCGAAGCCATTCCTGATCTCGCCTTTCTCCAGGGCATCGGCCAGGGTCAGGGTGCTGCCGGCGGCGATGAGGTGGGCTTCTGTCACCTGGCTCTCCACGTCAGGGACGCAGAAGTGGACCCGGGCCACATCCTTTTTGTCCGCCAGGCGGGGCTTGTACTCCTCGATTGAGGGCAGGTCCATCAGCCCCTCCTCGAAGATCTGGTCCCGGGTGTAGAGCAGCCGCTCCTCCCGCTCCGGATGGGTGGGGGATATGGCCCAGTCGAAGGCGGGGAAGAATATCAGCCCCGTCTTGCCTTCCTTTTTGGCGGCCATATCTAGCCCCTCCTCCAGGCGGGCAGAAGCCCGGCCAAGATCTCCAATCGCAGGTCAAAAAGCCTGCCCACAGTAGACCAGCCTCGAATCATATTGAACACCTCGCTGTAAGTCACCTCGGCCTCACCGGCATACTCCCCAATGCCCAGTCTCGCCGCCCGTTCCGCCAAAAGCCGGCGGGCCAGCTTTTCCGCCTCTTCCGAGGACATCTTTCTGTCGGAAATCCTTCCCGCCAGGCCCTCCTCGGCCACATCGTACTCGCCCTTCTCCGTGTCGATATGCAGGTTCAGGGTGAGAGTGGGCCGGGCTACGGCGGCGCCGATGGCATTGGCCACCGGGGCATGCTCCGGCACCACTGCGGCAGCTCCGAGACGCCTGGCCACCAGGGGCACCAGAGGGGGAGAGCCTCCTCCCACGCCGACCACATTCTGGGCGGAGAGTTTTTCTTTGCTCATGATCTCCCAGATGCGGTAGGCGGGCTCTGACTCCCACTCCCGGAACATCTCTTCTATCTCCGAGACCATCTTGTCCACCACAGCATCGACGGTCTTCCGGGCCGCCTCAGCTGCGCTGCAGTTCAGGGCCTGGGCCAGGATCTGCATGGCCTGCTCCGCCTTTGCTCCATCCCCGATGCTGGATAGGCCCAAAACCCGGAGAGCGTCGGTGGGGGTGGGGCAGCCTCCGCCCAGGCACATGGGGGGACCGTCCCGGTGCGGCCCCACGGTCAGGCTGCCATTATTTACCGCAACGGCGCTGTCTCCACCTATGGCCACGGACTTGACCGCAAAGGCCCGCACGTGGGTCAAAAGCGAGTCCACCCGCGCCCCTTTGGAGGAGAGCAGGGGCTGGCCGGAAAGAATCAAAGCCAGGTCGGTGGTGGTGCCGCCGATATCCACAACCACGCTGGTCTGGCCAGCTTCGGTCAGGGCCAGGACGCCCATGATGCTGGCTGCCGGCCCGGAGAAGATGGTCTCCACGGGCATGCCCACGGATTTGTCCAGGGGCAGGGTGCCTCCGTCGGCCTTGAGGATGTAGATGGGGGCCTTGATCTTGCGCTCCTTGAGGGCGGCAGTCATGTCTGCGGCAAACTGCCCGTACCTGTCCTTGGTGGCGGCGGTGAGCATGGTGGTGGCAGCCCGGCGGGGGAAGTTGAGCTGGCCGGATACCTTATGGCCGAGCTCTATATGGGCTCCCGGCAGGGCAGCGGCCAGGATCTCTCCTGCCTTCAGTTCATGGGAGTGGTTTCTCTGGCAGAACTTGCCCACCACAGCCACCCGGGAGAGGCCCTTATCCCTGATTTGGGAGGCAGCCTCCTTGATCTGACTCTCCCGCAGGGGATCGATCTCCTTGCCCCGGAAGTCTATAGCCCCGTCCAGGATGATGCTCTCCCCGAGGGCGTAGTCTTTGGGATTGGTTCCCGGCCCGGGTATGAGCACCAGGGCTACAGGATCGGTCTTGCCCTCGGCGATCATATTGGTGATGAGGGTGGTGGAGAGGACCACCCTCTCCACCTTTGCCATGTCCACGCCGGCTACCAGCTCGTCGAGTGCTCCCAGGAGGCACTTCAAGAGGTTATCGTGATCAGTAGGCACATAAGAGGTCTTGACCACCTTATTGCCGTCTACAATCACGGCGTCGGTGGTGGTGCCGCCAACATCAATTCCTATCAGCATTTTCATTCGCCTTTCGGGGTGGAGCTAGGGCGGGGGGGTATATCGGGTTTGTGGTCTTTGTATTCGCAGCTTTAAAGCTTATAGTCCTAAAATTACTTATTCGATTGCCCCGCACCTTGTGGCAGTGTGCGCTACCATCGTTTGAATGATGCTTCAGGAGTCAGATGGCTGGCATTAGATAGGTTTATCAATCAATAAGCCTTTTATTCTTTTGATCTCCAATATCTTCTTTTAAATTCAACGGATACTTTACATATCGGAATGACTGTGGCGGAATAAATCCTGGTATCGCATCTTCAAGGTCGATAGGTTTTTCGTACATTTCTGCATTTCTGATCTCAATGGCAAATCCTATCTCAGCATCCTTGAAATACTCAAAGAATTCTGCTTCATCCAATCCAGAACCATCATTAAATCTATGCCAGAGGTTTTTTGGTTTATCCTTAATAATATTTCCTATATGGAATGCACCTATTATTTTTTTTATTGGATGGGTAGCATATAGATAAACAATATCTATATGTTTATCTTTAAATATAATTCTGCGAAATTCGTACTTCTTTTGACCTTTAATAATGGCTTCCGCATGTCTGGGCTTAATGGACAGTAAAACGTTCATTGATTCCGCTCATCCTCTTTAATTGTGTATAATTTGCATGGGATATTTCCCTAATAGACTGAGGCCAGCCGGATAGTATTCCTTCATTAACCAATTCATCAAGTTTGATTGGCCTCTTTGTGTGAAAGTGATGCCTAAATAGAAAAATAGAAACTGGATCTTTCACCATTATATCTACTTCTTCTTTTGAAAATACAGTTCTTTTTCCTGCATGCCTAAGGATCTCATCAGAGTCTTTTATCCCTGAATATACCTTCTCTATAACTCCGATAGAAGTAATGGCATGTAGATCTTCAGATCTGTAAAATAAAAGAAGATCTCCTGATTCGATCTTCTTTATGCGTGAGTGTGATAGATATGCTTTCTTTATTGTGTTTCCTTCTACGATAAATTCTCCTGCATATTCCATTAATTTCGGTTGCCTGCCTGGAAAATCTGTAAATAGCATGTCATGAAACTCAGGTCGAATGGGCACAATAAATTTCTTAACACTCTCACCGTCATAAAAACTTGGATAGAATCGTCTAGATATTTCTAGGGGACCTAAAGATCTCGTCGCTTTAAAGTCAATAGCCAATTTTTTGACGTATATATCTTCAAGCTTCTCACCTTTAGGCTTAACTGCCACTTTGTCAAATCCATAATCTGTGATCAATTCTACTAACTGGTCATCAGGTGCAGTAAAATGAGTTAAATATATTTCATAGATATCATTTTTGACAGCCAGATCGACTGCCATTTTGATGAAAAGCTCTCCGAGCTTATAGCCGATATGAGTAACTTTCATTAAAGCTATCTTAAGCCTTTTTGCTTTAGGGAGGGAAGGTCTCGCATCATCTATAGTTTCATCTTCGAATTTATAAATCAGAATCGCTCCGATGCTTCCATCATTTCTATAATAGACCCAGCACTTTCTACCTTCACGAGATATTTTCTTGAACCAGTCACCAAATTCAGGATGATACTCTTCTTTTAGACTGTCAAAGATAGGATCTTCATAGTTTAAATTATACGCTACTTCATTTTTCAATGCGGGGGGAGCTATGACTCCCTCTTTATGTATGTAACTCTTAAAAATTTGTACGGCTTCATCAATGAGAAGAATCCTTTCATTCATCCCTAATTTGCTGGCATTCTTATGAATTCCTCGATCTTCAGTTATAAGAAAGTCAACCGCATCTTTATATATAGAATAAAGAATTTTATTATCGATTTTATCGTTGTTCCTGGTGCCTATATTAACTAACTCCAGATAGTGGGTATCTTCGTCAGGATTTGGTGGGGATTCTAAAAGAGGATACGTTTTAAGCTTAGAACTCATAATATCCTTTCTTCTCTCATTAAAATCTCTTTGTAGGTCTTTAATTGAGGATGGATGTATGATAATCTCTGCTTTTGTTGCATTCAGAATCTTTAAGAGTTCCTGAAGGTTTTCTGAGATTACACGGTCATCTTCTCGATATATGAATACATTAGTATCAAATAAAACTTTCATTATAAATCTCCTCTAAAAATAAGAACATTATGGATCTTGCTTATATCACCACAGAGCCATAAATCTATGGAGCCATTTATCTTCTTATTCTCAGCCAAGATCTAATGCCTCAGAAAGGCCTTAAAGGCTTAATAGTAAATAAGGCAAACGGATTAGCGTTTGATTTTATCGTAATACCCCGATGCTTGCATCGGGGATAAAGTGCATGCGTATTCAACTTAGTTTTGGATCAGAATTACCTGGTTCCGCTTTCATGCGGCGGCGCCTTGGATGCCCCGTCTGCTTGCAGCGGGTTGCGTCGCCGCTGGTTCACTAATGTCAATTCCAAAATACCAAGTGAATGATATTATTGTCGAATTATAGGTAAATGACGGCTAACGCTCCAATGGAAACTCCTTTCTCGCTATGAAGTCGATGATGGGCTTGCACCAGTTATCTACGGACTTAAGGGCTTCCACATAGCTCTCTAGAATCTCAGCCTGCAAAAAACATGATGAAGCTGCCCACATCATTGCTGTTTATATCGATCTCGATGGTCTTCTTCATGGCCTCCGCATCCTGAATGAAGGCTGCCAAAAAAATTTGTGCCGCATATGCAATCAGGTAGCAGCTTCTTGAAGCCGGTCCTTTTGCTGCGGCTCCAGATCCGCCAGCCCCATGTCGTTGTCTGTGATGGCATCGCCGGCGATGAGCCCCCCTACGATCCGGCGCGGGTAGACGATGACCCACTCCCGGTCCGGCAGGGGCTGCCTGGACATGGCCCAAGGCCAGGTTGCTCGGTAGTCTCTGGCCCCCGGTGAGGCCTGGCGGGCGGAAGGCGGGGCTGCAGATCAGTCGTCCCCGGCTAGAGAAGCCCTCTCCTAATAGATGTCTGGCTCGGATGCCACATATCTGGATAGCGCCTGCTGCGAGAGTCGCATAAGCCCTTTGGTGATTTCCCTCTCTTCCCCAGTTTCATCAAGATCATAAGGAGTGTCCTTGGCTTCGGTGCGGTGCTGAAAGACCTCACACATGGTTATCACTCTGGGCTATTGATATTAAAAGCTTGATTCGTTGATTTCATCTGCGTCGGCGACCCCCGGCGATCCGGCGCGGGTAGACGATGCCCGCTCTCCCGGTCCGGCAGGGGCGGCCTGAACAAGGCTCGGGGCCAGGTTGCCCAGCAGTCCCCGGACAGAGAGACGGTATGCTCCGCCACAGGGCCGAAAATTTATAGAAAACATGATCCCCCGCCCAATCTCTCTTGACCGCCATCATTAACGCTCGGAGCTGAAGAGATCTGCGATCTTATGGATATTGTCTTCCGGCCCCATAAGTATGACCACATCATCGGGCAGGAGCACCAGGTCTCTTTGCGGATTACTCAATGTATCCATGCCCCTATGCACCGCCAGCGGCTTGATATTCAGCGCCTCCAGCTCCAGCTCACCGAGAGGCCTCTCAGCCGCCGGTGAGTCCTGGCATACCCTGAGAGTGCTTATATCCTCGGTCAAAAGGCTGAGATTTGCACTGCAGTAAGGCTCTCGAGAGTAGCTCCTGAACATCTCGCAGCCATCTGATCTTATCTGGTCTATGAAGCTCTCGATCTTGTCTCTGGACACCTCATAGCGGCTTAAGACCCGGGAGAATATCTCAATGGAGGTCTCATACTCCTCCGGTATCACCTCATTGGCCCCCAGATCATGCAGGGGTCTCATCTCCTGGACGTAGCGGGTGCGGGCAATGATAAAGATGTCCGGATTGAGCCTGCGGGCCAGCTCGGTTATTCTGCGGGTGGCGGAAGGATCGGAGATGGCTATGACCACCACCCTGGCCTTGGCTATTCCTAAATGGTTTAAAATCGCCTCTGAGGTGGCATCTCCGAAATATATGGGCTCGCCTCTCTCCCCCTCTTCCGCCACAATCTCCGGGTCCATCTCTATGATCAGGTAAGGTATGCTCTCGATTTTGGCCGATCTGGCCACATTTCTGCCGTTGACTCCATAGCCGATGATGATCAGATGGTCCTCTAGGGCGGCCAGCTCTCTGGAAACAGAGGGATAGGGCCTGGCTCTCAGCCGGGTGGGCAGGGGAAGGCGGAGCATGCCGTCGGCAACCCTGGGCGATACGGCCATTATCAGGGAGGTGGTGGCCAGGGTTATGACTGTAACATCTAAAAAGATTTGATAATACTCTTGCGATATCAGGCCGCTCTCAAATCCCACCCTGGACAGGACAAAGGAGAACTCCCCGATCTGGCTCAAGGCCAGGGATACCAGGATGATGATCCGGAAGGGAAGGCCCATCAGGGATATGGCCAGGCCGGCCAGGGCCGCTTTGAGGGCCATCACCCCCAGGGCCAGAAAGACGATGAAGCCGGGATTGTTGATCAGAACGCCCACATCAAGCAGCATTCCAATGGATATGAAAAAGAAGCTGGTGAAGACATCCCTCAGGGGGGCGATATTGCCGAAGGCCTGATGGCTGTAGGGAGACTCGGATATTATCAATCCCGCCAGAAAGGCTCCCAAACCTAAAGAGAGGCCAGCCAGGGATGTGATCCAGGCCACGGCCAGACAGATGGCCACTATGCTGAGCAAAAACAGCTCTCGATCGCGGGTCTTGGCTATGCTGTAGAGAACTCTGGGAACCAGCCATTTGGCGCTGATTATAATCAGGGTTACCATGACCAGGCCCTTGGCCGCTACGGCCAGCGGTGAGCTTCCCAGCGCCAGGGTGCTGCCCGGCAGCAGCGGTATCAAGAGCATCATGGGAACCACGGCCATGTCCTGAAAGATGAGAATTCCCAGGGTGGTCCTGCCTTGCAGGCTGTCAAACTCCTCCCTTTTCTGAATTATGCGCAGTACTATGGCTGTGCTGCTAAGAGAGACCAAAAGCCCCAGTAAAACTGCCGTCCCCGTGGGCAGATCCAGGCTCAGCATGACCAGGAAGACGGCCAGGGAGGTCAGAGCGACCTGAAGCGATCCGCCCACAAGAACGTATTTCTTGAGCTGGATGATATCCTTTAGCGAGACCTCAATTCCCACCGTAAAGAGTAGAAGGATGACACCGATATCCGCCAGTGTGGAAACCTGCTCTGATGCATTGATCAGGCCCAGACCCTGAGGCCCGGCCAGGATTCCGGTGAGCAGGAATCCCACGATGGTAGGAGCCCTCAGGCGATGGAAGATGAAGAGGACCACCACCGAGAGTGAGATTACTATCACGATGGAATTGAGAAGCTCTAGTTCGGTTGCCAAGCTATCGCTACTTCAAAATCAATGCCATTTAAGCATTCTGATAAGCTCTTCGCTTCTCTGCTGCAGGTGATGGAAGAGGCCCGAGAGCTGGCTGCTTTCAGAGCCGGCCACAGCCACCCCAGCCCCCTTCCACCGTCCACCATATAGGCCCGCCTCTGCGAAGTCAATCTCCAGGGCATCCATTGCCGCCGGAGCAGACATCTCATCGGTCATGTACCACCAGAGGACGGTCCATCCGGCGTCTCTGGCCTCATACAGCAGCCTCTCGGCCATATGGACATCCTGCGCCTGGACATAAGGAGGATCAATGAAGAGCAGGCGGGGAGAGGAATCCGATGATGGCCTGCTGACATGGGTGAGCAGGCCGGAAAAGCCGTCTGAAAAATGAAAGCTGATCCGAGGCCCAGGCCGCAGCCGGATGGAGGAGAGGGATTCTGGGGAAAGAAAATTCTGCCAGGAGGCGGCCACATCGAGATTGTTGTCCCAGATCTCCGCCTGCAGCTCTGCCCCCCTTCTCCATGCCAGCTCATGGATCTGGCGGACGGAGCCGGGATAAAGCCGCTCTTCGGATGACTGGGGTTGATGTGGATTCAGCTCGGATAATATGCGGAAATATGCAAATGATTGCAGAGAAGGGAGAAGATGCCAGATCCAGCCTATTCCCTCTTCCCACTCCCCCGGGGCTTTGAGGAGATAATGGGGGCTCCCGGCATGGCTTTCTGCATAAATCAGCCGGTTGGAACCCTTAAGAAGCCAGTCTGCCGCCTCCATGAGCAGGAAATGCTTCCAGACGTCTCCGGCATTGCCGGCATGCACCCGGTGATCATATTTGCCCATCAGTCAGGTCGTGTCTCATTCCTGCTAGATCTTCTTAGCGATGAAAGGCCGTGGCCAGAAAATGACCTGGCCCGCCTCTGCCTATTTTAGCGCCCCCGGATTCCAGATGGACAACAATGATCCCGCTGGGGGATGGGCGCGATGGGCGCATCTGACCAAGCCGGTTATGGGGAAGGTCCAGGATGAGACCTGCCGGGAGGGGAGCTGCCTCATCGCCAGAGGCAGAGCCTGGGCTTCATTCTACCCTTAAAGTTTGCCGCTCTACACTATCTCCAGGAGCTTTATGTCAAAGGTCAATGTCTGCTCGCAGAGAGGATGGTTGGCATCCAGGGTTATCATATCTCCGTCAATATCTGTGATCTGTACCGGGACATTGATCCCGTTGGAGGCGCAGACCTCCAGGGTCATTCCCTCGGCGGGAACTATATCCTCCGGCAGGTCCTTCCGGTCCATGGTGAAGACCTTGTCCTCCCGGTACAGTCCATAACCCTTCTCTGGAGGTATCCGCACCGTCTTGGACTCGCCGGGAGACATTCCCACCACCGCCTCCTCAAAGCCCTGGATCAGAGTGCCCTCTCCGATCTTAAACTGCAGCGGATCGGCCCCCTCGGAGGTATCAAAAACAACACCTGTGTCAATCCTGCCGGTATAATGCACCTTTACCGTGTCGCCGTTCTTTGCCTGTGTCATATGACCACCTTTAATCTCTTTATCTGGAAATGCCTTTCCATCCGGCTCTTCTTTTTCCTCTCCAAACTATTTAGAACAACCACCTGGTAGGCCCGGCTCAGATGCCGCCATCGATAACCATAAATCCTTGCGGCAGTTCAGATGTCATCAGTGTATTATTATGTCCGAGAAAAAGCCTATGTGTGAGTCCTGCCCTCTGCGAAAATACTCTGAAAAGCATCCCGGTTCCCTGGTGGATCGGATCTGGCGCTGGCATACGGGATGGTGTCCCGGTTGGAAGGCATATCAGAAGTCGCTCCAGCAGAAAGAGATATAATTTTAATATAATAAAGTTAACATAAAGATCTATGCTTGCCGCTGTCAGGCTGGCGGGTGAGGCCAGATAGGATGGAGAAGGCGGCAACAACTTCCCCAACCATCCCCACGCCCGCACAGATCGAGAAGAGGACGCTTTCGCCCTGCCCGGCTTGGTCGGTTTATCGGGCTGGCGTGCTACTATTGTTTGCTGCAATGAAGGCCGCGTCGCGCTCCTTCACTCTTAAAGGAGAGACTGGCTTTCCTATTCATCGTGATATTTGATTATGGCAATAATGAACTCATCGGGATTCAGGAGATCTTTGATAGAGACGAGCGATTAATGTATGAATAGCCTAAAAAACCTGAGTTAGTCTTTTTGAAACATTGCTATGCAAAGCGCTGCTATTAATTTGATGGAAGCAGTCCGAAGTTTCGTCTCATCTCCCTCTCTGCAATCGAAATAGTTCCGATGCTGCATGTAAGTTGGAAGATCTGTGGTATAGAGATATAGAGGGAATAATATTTCTTGGTCGGTATTCCTGCACCTGATCCATGCGATATTGAATTCTTCTTTGCACATCTTTGACTTCAGATAATCCGGCGAAAAGAATGCAACGACTTTTCTGCATTTGTCCAGGCTTTCGAATATCTGAGGTTGCCAGGGTGAACCTATATCTATATCTACCCCTCTTCTAAGATCACCAATAAGGTATGGCCCTTTTATCGATATTTAGGTCATCTAA
>MTKX01004453.1_pt2 | contig 20071 bp, 18 predicted proteins | sample 1042771 | NCBI WGS metagenome assembly MTKX01 (sample SAMN06212183, study PRJNA360534) | anaerobic digester metagenome | biome: Wastewater treatment plant; material: sludge; isolation source: anaerobic digester fed with sludge from wastewater treatment plant | place: Denmark: WWTP Randers ... | reverse complement strand
CATAGCTGACAGTGTAGGGTGCAATGGCAACCGGCATGGTATAGGTCATCCCGATGGGGTTTAATATTGCTTCGTTGATCTTCTGCTGCTGTAATACAATTTCTGATTGTATCTCTTCCAGGGCAGTGGTTCTGTCGTCAACAGGAATGGCCTCGTATTTTTCAAGCTTTAAGCTGCCGTTGATTACCCGGGCATCAATTCTTCCGACAAACCTTCCGTTGTCTCCGACCGCTACTATCGGTACAGCGTTTACAACAAGCGGCTCCTTAAGCAGCGTATGGGTATGCCCGCTGATGATAAGGTCGATCCCTTTCACTTTTGAGGCAAGTTTCACATCCTCACCTGTCCATTCCCCTTTATCGTCTTTTCTTATGCCGCTGTGTGACAGACATATAATAACATCACAACCTTCCTTTTTCAGATTCCTGACCAGTTTTTTTGCAGCCGGGATTATTTTGCCAAAGGTCACCGGCGGGGCATAGGGAGCTGATTCATCTGCGTCCTTGCCGATCAGGGAGAAAAGGCCTATCCTGATGCCGTTTATCTCCTTTACGGTATAAGGTTTAATGAGACCATCGCTTATCAATGCCTCGAATGCATCATCAGCAGGGTCATCGGGATCAGTGATGGCATTTCCCGTCAGGATAAGGGGTATCTCTCCGCGCTGTGACGCTTTTCTCAGTATGCCGGCAAAGGCCTCCGGCCCGAAGTCGAAATCATGATTACCCATGGCAACCACATCATATCCCGCTTTTTTCATCAGCGCATGCTGGAATCCGGTCTCCGGCTCCAGCGCCTGGAAAAGCGTTCCCATAAGACAGTCACCTGCATCAACTACAAGTGCTGATCCGGGATTCTCATTACGCACCTCCTCAATAATACCGGCAATGCGTGCCATTCCTCCGATTGTGGGATCATTGTCAGCCACGCCGGGTGTATAGGCAGACTCCGGGGCATAGCCCTGGAGATGCGAATGAAAATCATTTGTATGAAGTATGGTCAGTTTCTTTTCCTCCTGTGCTGCGAGCGCCAATGCTACGGTGAGGAATATTGCTATAATAATCATCCTTTTCATCTCTCATGAAATTTGGGATTAAGTTAGCAAAAAGCTTTATATCCCTGCCACAGAGGGGCTGAAAGAATTCATACACCCGGACAGATGAGGCTCCGGATGGCAATGACTAAAGTTATTTCTGCCAGGCAGTTTATCCAGCCATTCTACAGGAAGACCGAGAAACCCACCTTGATTGCCGGTCCTGCATATATCTCACGAAGATCGGTTTCCTCCCCCTCATAATACTGGGTACTCCCCCACACAGTCCTTATGTAACCTGCCATGATATCTACAGTCACCCTGTCGGCCAGAGGTACGGCCACACCGAGTGACACTCCCAGGCTGAAAAGTGAATACCGGTCAACATCCGGATCAGGACCCGAAGTCGGCATTTTGGCGACGCACGTTCCTGCCATCACCTCCAGCTCGGCAAATGGATAGACCTTTTCAAGGGGATAGTAGTACCTGGCCCAGGGTCCGGCAGCAAAGGAAGTCTCTGTCAGCTTGCCCTGTGAATCGACATGCTGGCTTGAAGATCTGACAAACAGCAACCCGAGCCCGGCTGAGAGGTTATCAATAATGAAATATCCTCCCTTCGGGATCAGGCTGAATGACCTTACCTTATTTTCATTGTAGGAATCGGTACCGGAGGTGTATTTGGTACGCATGATGCCGAGGCTCATCAGGTCGGATCCCCATGATCCTTCAACGATTGCGGTGGAAGTAACCCCCAGAAGAATATTTCCCTTTTCAAGCTGGGGCGCCTGTGCCATAGCACTGCATGCAATCACAAGGACTGCAGTTATTGTTAACAGTTTTCTTTTCATAGTTCCGGCTTATTACAGGTAAATAGTGAAACCCATCCTCAGACAGAATCCGCTGGTTATGAAGTGGACCTCGTCCTCAGTCTCCGCGTCAGTGTTCTTCAATGAAGAGCGCAGGTAACCCGCGGCGGCATCAAAGGTCACATTATCGCCAAGGGGAAGTGCGGCCCCGACCATTACTCCGAACATGATAAAAGGAGTCTTCTCATCTTCGTCGTACCAGAATTCCTTTACTGTGCCAAAGAGAAATTCGGCTTCAGCGAAGGGGTAAAATCTGTCAAGAGGATAATAGTACCTCACAAAAGGACCTATCCCGATTGTACTTTCCTTATAGGTGTCATCATATTCCAGATCCTTTTCGGTGTACCCGAAGACTACTGCCTGAAGGCCCGCTGCCAGATTATCGGTCACAAAATATCCCGCTCTCGGCAATATGTTGAAGCTTGTCCTCCTGAATGCATCCTCGGCAGGTCCGGACCCGTACTTGTACGTGGCCTTGATGAAGCCGAGACCAATAAGCTCTGAACTGGCTGATGTGCTGAGAGCAACCGTCGAGGTGGCCCCCAGCAGCAGGTTGCCCTTTTCAAGCTGCGGCTGTGCCGTAATGGTTGCAATACCCAAAAGGAAAACCGCAACCGTCAGAAAAGTTCTTTTCATAGTCCGTGTTTTAGGTGTGCCTACTCTTTAGTTTTTCGGCCTCTACTCCCTACTCTTTACCGGGATTTTCGGGAAACTCCCTATATAATTGTGCCTGAGGTTATTGTTTATCAAATTTACACTACGGGAAAGGCGTTGTCAAATTTTTCTCCGCAATGGTTGAAAGAGTGCTGATTTCTTCCTGGTCACACATACCTCAGGGCAATCAGCCTTGATTATCTTTGCATCAACCAAAAAAAAATTCAGGGAAAATGATCAGGGAAATAAAGGTGCAGGATCTTAACACCGAAAAGTTCATTGCCGAAAAGGTCAGCGAAATCAGGGCCGCTGTGGGCGAAGGCACAGCAATCAACGCTCTGTCAGGGGGAGTGGACTCCTCAGTTGTCACTATGATAGGCCATCTCGCCCTGGGCGACAGGCTCAGGACAGTGTTCATCCAGAACGGGCTGATGCGGGAGGGAGAGGCCGAAGCTGTTGCTTCAGTATTCGCAAGGCTCGGGGTGAAGGTTGAGATCATAGACGCTCAGAATGAGTTCCTCGAAGCCCTGAAGGGAATAACCGATCCCGAACAGAAGCGAGAAGCCATCACCCAGACATTCTACAAAAAAGTGTTCGGGCGCATCGTCTNNTCCTGACAGACATAGATGAGACAGTTGCCGGCATCAAGCGTCAGCACAATGTCTTCGCTCAGCTGGGAATTGACCCGCAGGAGACTTTCGGATACCATATCCTCGAACCGCTGATTCAGCTGCGCAAGGACGGCGTCAGAATGACCGGCCGGGCTGCAGGACTTCCCGAAGAGATGTTTAACCGGATACCTTTCCCCGGTCCGGCCCTGGCAGCCCGCATAATAGGCGAGGTTACACAGGAGAAACTTGATATTGTCAGAAAAGCCACGGTTGTTGTTGAGCGGCTTCTGGCCGGGCATGGGGCATTCCAGTATATGGCCATACTGCATGATGACCGTGTGACGGGCATGCGTGACGGCAAGCGCGATTTTGGCAGGCAGATCGAGGTTCGCTGCTGGGACAGCATCGATGCACGCACCGCCACCCCCACCCGGCTGCCGTTTGAACTGCTTGAACAACTTGCGGCAAAGATTCTTGACACCGTCCCCGGAGTGGTCTCCGTAACCTATAATATAGCCACAAAACCACCCTCAACCATAGAAGCGGTCTGAGGATTTGCGATTTGCGATTTGCGAATTCCGAATTACTTTCAAATCGAAAATCGAAAATCGCAAATCGCAAATCACAGTGCATCCGCCACCACGAAGGTTGACCCCCCGATGAAGATCATATCCCGTGGCCCGGCAGCGGTACGCGCAGCGTCAACAGCCACAGGCACGGAGTGGAAGGTTTCACCGTTCAGACCGTACCTCCCGGCTTCAGCCTTAAGAAGATTCTCATCCAGCGCCCTGGGCACCGAGGCCCGGGTAAAATAATACCGGGCATCACGCGGAAACAGAGGCAGGACCGATCCCAGGTCCTTATCATTGACGAAACCGATGACCATATGAAGATTCTCCTTCTCTGCCGCCCTGACCTGCCTCATTACATATTCCAGACCTTCCCTGTTATGCCCGGTATCGCACACTGTCAGCGGCGACCGCGACAGTATCTGCCACCTGCCCATCAGCCCGGTGTTTTCAACCACACCTGCTACCCCCCTGAGAAAGTGTTCGCGGCTGAGCCCGAGATCTGCAGACAGTTTCTCCACAGCTGCTGCCGTGGTCTGCAGGTTCTTCCTTTGTGCCAGGCCTCCCAGCGGTGTTTCACCCTTCAGGGTCATGCCGTCATCAGGGCCTGAAAGAGTGAACCGCCTCATGGAACTGTCCGGAAAAATCCTTCCCAGCCTGCACCTGAACCGGCTGTCGGCAAAGGTGACAGGCGCATGCATGGCTTCAGCCCGCTGCAGGAAAACATCCCGCGTCTCAGGCTGAGTCTCGCCTATTACAACGGGCACACCCTCCTTGATGATCCCGGCCTTCTCGCCGGCAACCGCCTTCAGGGTAGGCCCCAGGAACTCCATATGGTCATGCCCTATATTGGTTATGACTGACAGCAGGGGTGTGATAATATTGGTCGAATCAAGCCTTCCTCCCATGCCCACCTCAACTACAGCAATGTCAACCTTCATCCTGGCAAAGTAGTCAAACGCCAGCGCAACCGTCAGCTCAAAGAATGATGGCTTCATCTTCCCAATGATTCCGTCATGGTCTGCTACGAACCTGACCACCTCCTCCTCCGGAATCATCTCCCCGTCAATTCTTATCCTCTCCCTGAAATCCTTCAGGTGGGGAGATGTGTAGAGACCGGTTCTGTATCCTGCCTCCTGCAGTACCGAGGCAGTCATATGCGATACTGATCCCTTTCCGTTGGTGCCTGCGACGTGCACCGAACGGAACCTCGAGTGCGGATGACTGAAATAGCGGTCAAGCTCAAGCGTATTGTCAAGGTTGCCCTTGTATGCAGGCTTGCCTACGCGGTGGTAGGCCGGCAACAGGCTGAATAGATACTCAACGGTTTCCTGATATGTCATGTTGATAACCTTTATGCGGTTGTTCGCAAATTTACAAAAAGCGCTTTTCCCCTACATACGGCACCGCTATCTTTGTCACCGTGGTAATATCTGCGCCGGAGATGCTGCCCTTTAAACCAAATCTGTTATGGCGAAAAAGAAAAAGCAAAAGAAGATTTTTATTCTTGACACGAACGTTCTGCTGCATGACTTCACATGCATCTACAACTTTGAGGAAAACGATGTGATAATACCCATCGTGGTGCTGGAAGAGCTTGACAAGTTCAAGCGGGGCAATGACATGATAAATTTCCATGCCCGGGAATTTACACGCGAGCTTGACAAGATAGCCGGTGACATGCTCCTTACGGGCAATATTCCTCTTGGTGAAAATCTGGGAAGCCTGCACATCGAGACCGGAAAACAGTTTTCAGAAAGAGTCTCCGAATCATTCCCGGAAAGAACGCCTGATCACCGCATCCTGGCAATAGCCGAGTTTGTCACCCAGGAGAACAAGGACAAAACCGTTGTCCTGATAACAAAGGACATCAACCTCAGGATGAAGGCAAAGTCGCTGGGTATCAGGTCTGAAGACTACCAGAATGACAAGGTTGCCAACCTCGATGACCTCTACAAGGGGATCAGGATAATCGAGAACATTGATCATGACCTGATCAACAAGCTGTACGAGAAGGCTGACGGGGTGCCTGCCACGGAGCTCAAAATCAAGGATACCGAGCCGGGGCATCATTATTTTATCCTGCGAAACAGCAATTCCAGCGCCCTTGCCCATTATGACCCTGCCAGCAAAATGCTGCTGAGGGTTCTCAAGCAGACCACATATGGCATTGACCCGCGTAATGCTGAGCAGACCTTCGCCCTCGACGCACTCTGTGATCCTGACATACAGCTTATTTCCCTTACCGGCAAAGCCGGCACAGGCAAGACCCTTCTGGCACTTGCTGCCGCACTGCACCAGCACAAGCGCTACAAGCAGATATTCCTTGCAAGGCCGATAGTTCCTCTCGCCAACCGCGACATGGGCTTCCTTCCGGGCGACGTGAAGGAGAAGATGGATCCCTACATGCAACCGCTCTTTGACAACCTGACGGTCATCAAGCACCGGTTCAGCGCCCAGAGCCCGGAGTTCATACGCATAAATGACATGATAAAGGACGAGAAGCTCGTGATCACCCCTCTGGCATATATCAGAGGCCGCAGCCTCTCGAACATCTTCTTCATCGTTGACGAAGCCCAGAACCTTACACCCCATGAGGTGAAAACAATCATCACCAGGGCCGGCGAGGGAACAAAAATGGTCTTCACAGGCGACATTGAGCAAATTGACTCGCCATATCTTGACTCCGGGTCAAACGGGCTCAGCTACCTCTCTGACAAGATGAAGGGGCTTGATCTCTTCGCTCACGTCCACCTCGTCAAAGGCGAGAGAAGCTTCCTTGCAGAACTGGCGAGCAAGCTGCTCTGATCCGGCTTTTTTGCTATTTTTGCATCCGGAACAGTAACCATTTAGTTTTGAAGAGGAAAGTAGCGTTTCATACACTGGGATGCAAGCTTAATTTTGCCGAAACTTCCACAATGGCACGCACCTTCCCGGATGATAAGTTCGAGAGGGTATCTGATGACAGCCATGCTGACATATATGTGATCAACACATGTACCGTCACTGACACTGCTGACCGCAAATGCAGACAGGCTGTGAGGAAGTTCGTCCACCGCAATCCTGACGCCTTCATTGCCGTCGTCGGGTGCTATGCCCAGCTGAGACGCGAGGAGGCAGCCTCCATCGAAGGGGTCGACCTGGTGCTCGGAACCTATGAGAAATTTGACATCGCCTCCTATATCGACAACCTTCAGAAACGAACAGCTCCCGAGATCCACTCCTGCGAAACCGTTGACACTGACGGATTCATGACTTCATGGTCAGCCGGCGACCGCACACGGTCATTCCTCAAGGTGCAGGACGGATGTGACTATCACTGCTCATACTGCACCATTCCCCTTGCAAGGGGGAAGAGCAGAAATCCTGCCGTCAGCGAAATAGTGGCCGCAGCAGAAAAGATTGTCGCTGGCGGAGTCATGGAGATAGTCCTCACAGGAGTCAATGTTGGTGACTTCGGGAAGAGCACCGGCGAGTCCCTCGGACAGCTCCTGGAAAGCCTCACTAAGGTGAATGGACTGCAGAGACTTAGACTGTCATCAATTGAGCCGAACCTGGTCACTGACCGGATCATTGATATTATCTCTGAAGGGAAGGTGCTGCTGCCTCACTTCCATATGCCTCTTCAGAGCGGAAATGACAGGGTTCTCGGACTTATGCGCCGCCGGTACCGCAGGGAGGTGTTCCGTGACAGGGTCATGAAAATCAGGGAAAGAATTCCAGATGCCGGCCTGGGGGCAGATGTCATCGTCGGCTTCCCGGGCGAGACGGAAGAAGACTATGCAGACACATACACCTTCCTTGAGAGCCTTCCACTGTCTTATCTTCATGTCTTTGCCTATTCACCACGGCCCGGAACACCTGCTGCAGAGATGCCGGGAGCTGTGAACCGCCAGGAGAAGGAAAAAAGAAGCAGACAGCTCATAAGGCTGTCGGAGAGCCGGCGGATGCAATTCATGCGAAACGCCTCGGGAGAGGTACATGAAGTTCTGTTTGAAAAGAGAGGTCACGACGGAACAGTGGCCGGACTGACAGGCAATTACATACGGGTGATGACGCCCTGGGTAAAGGGACTGCCCGGTTCAATACGGCAGGTCAGGCTCACCACCCTTCGCGACGACTCTTCAATGAACTGCGAACTGACAGATAAAGAAGCACAATGAAACGTGCCGGTTATTACATATTCGTGGCCATGAGCTACACCATCACACTCCTCCCCATGTGGGCGCTGCACCTGCTGTCAGACCTGCTATGGCCGTTTTTCTATCATGTCGTAAGGTACCGTCGCAGAGTGGTGGAGACAAACCTCAGAAACGCATTCCCGGAAAAGAGCCCGGAGGAACGTAAAAAGATCACAAAAAGATTCTACAGGCATCTCACCGACATGATCGTGGAGACCCTGAAGGCCATGCACATGTCAGCGGAGCAGATCAAAAAGCGTTTTTCCGTGACCGACACCTCCCTGGCCGACAGGTTCTACAGCGAAGGACGTGATTTGGTTGCCCTCTGCAGCCACTATAACAACTGGGAGTGGTACTCCTCAATGCAGCTCTCATCGAAACACAGGGCTGTGGCTATTTACAAACCATTGAAAAACAAAGATTTTGACCGTTTTCTTTATAAAATAAGAACCAGGTTCGGGGTATGGGTCACACCCATGAACCATATCGTAAGGGACCTGGTAAAATGCAGGAGTGAAAAGATTCTTACCATGTCAGGATTCATTGCAGACCAGACACCTCCCCCCGATGACAACGCATTCTGGACCACATTCCTTAACCAGGATACAGGCTTTTACAGGGGGGCGGAAAAAGTCGCAATAAAATATGACATGCCGGTAATCTTCATTAATATAGTCAAGAGAAAAAGAGGCTTTTACGAGCTTGAATACAGCCTGATATCAGAGCACCCCCGCGAAGAGGAGCCCAATGCCATTATTGCCCGTTATGCCGCCAGGCTTGAAGAGGTGATCAGGGCAAAACCGGAATACTGGCTCTGGTCACACCGGCGGTGGAAACATAAAAGACCGGAAAAAAAATGATCAGGACAGCCGTGGTCATCCTCAACTGGAACGGAAGAAAATTCCTCGAACAGTTTCTTCCGGGTGTGGTTAAAAACACCCTTGCACCCGACACATCGGTCATTGTTGCTGATAATGGGTCTGAAGATGATTCGTTACTGTGGGTAACGGAAAACCACCCGGAGGTGGAGGTCATCAGGCTTGACAACAATTATGGATATGCAGGAGGTTACAACAGGGCACTGAAGGAAGTTGAAGCCGAATACTACATACTTCTGAATTCCGACGTAGATGTTGAGCCCGCGTGGGCGGAAAAGCTGATCACCTTCATGGAAATGCACCCGAATGTGGGCGCCTGCCAGCCCAGGATCAGGTCTTACTCGAACCGTGACTCTTTTGAGTATGCAGGCGCTGCAGGAGGGTATATTGACAGGCTGGGCTACCCTTTCTGCCGTGGCCGTATCTTTGACACGGTGGAGAATGACCACGGCCAGTATGACGATGTCCGCGAGATCTTCTGGGCATCAGGCTCCTGTATGGTCGTCAGGGGTGCCGCATTCGACCAGTGTGACGGCTTTGACGAGTCGTTTTTCGTCCACATGGAAGAGATTGACCTCTGCTGGAGGATGCAGAACGCCGGGTATACCATCAGTTACTTTCCTCATTCCGTGGTCTGGCACGTAGGAGGAGGAACCCTCGGCTACGGATCGCCCTCCAAGATATATTATAACTTCCGCAACAGTCTTATCATGCTGGCCAAGAACCTCCCGGCAAAGCATCTCCGCAGAACCATCCTCACCCGACAGGTGCTCGACGGACTGGCAGCTGTTATGCTGCTCTTCACGGAAGGCCGCGCAGCAGCAGCTGCGGTTGTAAGGGCACACAGGGATTTCAGGAGGCAGCGGACTGCCATCAGAACCTTCAGAACCCTGACCCCTAATCCCGGAATCTTCCATACTCCGCATACCACGATGAACAAATATCTCCTTTATGAGTATTATATACGCAAAAGGAAAACATTCACAGAACTCAAGTGGACCTGAACAGAAAGCAGCAGATGGCAATATTCCTTACGGTTGTACTCACCGTCTATATCCTTACCAACCTGTACCTCTGGTTTAAGGGCCGGAGAGCTCTCTCAGGCGCAGGAATAAACACGGGATGGTATAATGCAATCTTCATTGCCCTGGCATCAGCCTTCGTGATCGGAAAATTCCTTGAAAATTCTTTCACCAGTGTTTTCACTGACATAGTAAATGTTATCGGCGGTTTCTGGATGGCATTCATGCTCTACGGATTCCTTGCGTGGCTGGCGGCGGATACCCTGATGCTGTTGCAGAAACCTTTCCACCTGATCCCTCCGGATGTCATCCCGAAACTCAGGCTGTGGCTGTTTGCAGGAATAACCTCAGTAACGCTGCTGCTGATCATAATCGGATTCATAAATGCAGTCAGTCCAGTTACCAGTAGATATGCCGTTGAGGTCAGCAAGAAGCTTGACAGCAGTCATGAACCGATGCGCATCGTTGCTGTCTCTGACATACACCTTGGCAGCATCATCCGGAAGAGAAGCATGCGCCATCTCTCGGAAATGATAACCGGTGAAAAGCCCGACCTCGTCCTGTTCCTCGGTGATCTGCTCGACGGAAGCATAGGTCCGGTGCTCCGGGGTGATCTGCTCTCGTACCTCAGCATACCCGCACCACGGTTCGGGACCTATGCCATTACAGGGAACCATGAGTATATGAGTGACCTGGTTAAGTCTGTACCATATATTGAAAGCAAGGGAATAAGAGTGCTCAAAGATGAGATTATCAGCCTTGAAAACGGCGTCCAGATAATCGGCCGGCTTGACAGAACGGCCATGCATTCACAGGGCATCGGCCGCAAGCCGCTGGAACAACTGCTGGCTGAGACTGACACAACGGCCCCNNCCTTTCAGCCCTGGCCTCAACACCGGTTGACATGCAACTTTCAGGGCATACCCACAACGGACAAATATGGCCCCTCAACCTTATCACTGACAGGATGTTCGAACTGAGTCACGGTTACAGGGTGTTCGGAAAGGCACACGTGATCGTCTCTTCAGGATTTGGCATATGGGGTCCCCGGATGCGGATAGGAACCAGGCCGGAAATACTCTCTATTACCCTGACGGGAAAATCAGAGTAAGGGAAAAACCTTTTCAAGCATTATGCCCCTCGATCCTTTGACAAGGATTGTGTAGCCTTCGGGTCTCTCTGACTTCAGCCACTCGGCAGCAGCCTCTGATGTACCGAAGAGGGTGGCGGGGAAATCAGCTGCCGCCTCCCGGAAAAGGGGACCCACAAGCACTGCCCTGATGTCACCAATATTCCTCAGCTGCCTGATAACGGCAGCATGGCCGTGAGCACTCTCGCTGCCCAGCTCCAGCATATCACCCAGGATAACCATTTTCTTATCTGCCTTCAGCGCAGCAAATGAGGCTATTGCATTCTCCATGCTCGAGGGATTGGCATTGTAGGCATCACGTATAACAGTGTTCCTCCCGGTCTCCGTTACCTGCGACCNNCCCGAAGAGTTCTGTTTTAAAACAGTGCTCCTTGCCGTCAATCACCGCTTTTACCTTCAGCAGCATCAGGTCATCACCCGCAGGCGCAGCACTGAGAGTGTGCCCTCCCGGCGCCGAGTAGGGTACGCCATTGGTCATCCCTGATACCAGTTCACACAGGACGGGATTATCATCGTTGTATATTGCAGTCCCGTTACTCTCCCGGAGCGACTGGTAAAGCTCAGACTTCGCTTTCCTGATGTTTTCCATGGAGCCGAAACCCTCTATATGTGCCGTTCCGATACTGGTGATGATACCGTGCGTGGGCATTGACACTTTACAGAGGGCTGCTATCTCTCCCATATGGTTGGCGCCCATCTCCACCACAAGGAAGGCTGCATCATCAGGTGCGCTGAGAAGTGTCAGCGGAACCCCGATGTGATTGTTGAAGTTGCCCGGGGTGCTGTGTACCCTTCCACGTCGCGACAGAACGGCTGTCAGCAGTTCCTTTGTGGTTGTCTTCCCATTGGTTCCGGTTATCCCGATGACAGGCATCTGCAGCCTCTTCCGGTGACAGGCAGCCAGTGCTGACATGGCCTCAAGAACATCGTCAACAACAATTATTCTTTCTCCGCTGAGCGAGTGATCATCCACTATGGAGGCCAGCGCTCCGGCCTCCAGGGCAGCTGCGGCATGCCTGTTCCCGTCATGGGCAGGACCCTTCAATGCAAAGAAAATCTCACCTTTTTTTACTGCCCGCGAATCCGTCGTTACACCGGCAGAATTGCGGTACAGACCGTACAACCTTTCAATCTCCATCTCAATCCAAAAAGAAGCCTCATTACTTTCGATAATGAGGCTTTATTCTTACCTATATATATACATTATAGTCCTGAGGGGCTTCCTACCCTGATCATTGCACACCTGAAACCAAGATCATCACGCGATGCTTCCTGATCAAGATAGCGGCGGGTTGAGGGGTTGAGCCAGTAAGCCCTGTCCTTCCATGATCCGCCCTTGAATACCCTTGCCCTGTCATTGATGAGGGTAACATAGTCATTGTCAACCTCGTTCTGCGAATACATCCTTTCTGTCTGTGGCAGGTCAGCATTTCCTGACCATTCAAGGCTTGAAGAGATACTTGAGATGACGTCACCGTCGAGGTAGTTCCGGTAGTCCGACTTCTGGTAATTATACCTGTGGGCCACATCTTCCGGCTTGACAGTGTCAATCTGGAGTCTTCCCAGCCTGTCCTTCTCTACCACATCGCCATTGGCGTCACGCCTCAGGTCGGTGAATACGTTGCCCCTGAACGGGTTGAACATGTCAACATCCTCTGAGGAGAGCGGACGATAAACGTCCATTACCCACTCGTTAACGTTTCCTGCCATGCAGTAAAGGCCGTAGTCATTGGGCCAGTACGACCTGACGTCGACCGTGATGCTACCTGCGTCGTTCAGGTTTCCTGCAACGCCCATCATGTCACCGCGTCCGCGGACGAAGTTGGCCATGAATTCACCCCTGTACTTGGGAGCTGCATTACGGACGTTATGACCGTCCCACGGGTAAATAGCCCTTTCATATATTCTTTCCTCGAAGGTATTGCCCCTGAGGCCGTAAGCTGCAAATTCCCACTCAGCCTCCGTCGGCAGGCGGTAGCGCGGAAGAAGGATGCCATCCTCCTGGCGGACACGCGGATGAAGCTCATCAACTCTCTGCCCGGGGACACCTTCATACTGGCCTGCCAGATAAGATTCAGTATTGAAGTTGTTTGCTCCTGACTGTTCCACATTGGCATCCTGCCACTTGCTGTCAAGAAGAATCTGCTCATTGACCCTGTCAGTACGCCAGACACAGTAGTCATTGGCCTGCAGCCAGCTGACACCCACAACCGGATAATTATTAAACGAGGGGTGACGGAAATAGTACTGAACATAGGGTTCATTCAGTGCGAGCGGACTTCTCCAGACCAGAGTGTCAGGAAGAGCGCGGCGGTGAACCTCCGGATAATCGCTGTATACCCTCCTCAGCCAGTAGAGATACTCACGGTAGTCAAGATTGGTGATCTCTGTCTCATCCATATAAAAGGAGGAAACGGTTACCCTGCGCGGCGAGTTGTTCCAGTCAAACATTACATCCTGATCAACCCGTCCCATGGTAAAGGTACCACCTTCAATCAGCACAAGGTTCGGACCGGTGACCTGTTCCGAAGCCTCTCCTATCGGGTAACCCAGGTCATTGACATCGCTCGATTTGGGATCCCTGTAGCTCCAGCCAGTAGTCGGAGACACATTATCCTGCTTCGCTCCCTTGCAGGAAAAGAGGAAGAGAGCAACAACTACAAAAACCGGTAAAGCTCTGAGTTTATACATAGCAATATAAGGTTTACTTGATTACTTTTTAAGTTTAAAAATTGCGTTCATTTACAAAACTCTGCACCAAAATAACTACAAAAGGGGCAACTTTATTATGTGCGCTCCCCTACTTTTTTCAACATTTCCGAAACTAAATATTGCCCCGGCTTTTACCATGGCGGTGCCCCCGAGCGATGTGATGCCACCAGCAACGATGTAACTGTATGATATCATGATCTTTACAGATGTCGCATCCCATCCGGCGGAAGCTCCCAGAGCCGTAAATCCGTTTGTGACATGCCATAGTGAAAGACTGCCGGCAAGACCCTTCCATGAGGCTTCGCTCCCTAAATAAATTTTCGTCTCGTCACCCTGGATGAGGAGCGCAGCTGATGGCAACAGGGAGAAATCCTTTCCGCCGGGTGTGAGCGATATTCCCCCGGTCAGTGTCAGCAACCGGTTCACCCTGTTGTGCTCAAGGGCATCATCGCTGAGCGATGGCCTTGTCAGGTGCATGATCGATGCACCGGCGAACCAGTCCCCGGACGATACAGTAAAGCCTGTACCCAGGTCGAATCTCGTAATGGGGGCAGGAGGAATATAATCGGTGCCTCCGCCGGTTATGCCCCTGAAGGGATCGATGTCTCCCGGAAGGATAACCGATCCGCTTCTTATGCCACGGGTGATTACTCCGGCTGTCAGGCCGGCTGTAACAAAGAGCCTGCGCCCGGCACGGAAATGGTATGAATAGAATGCTCCGCCCCTGAGATCATTCATGATATCCCCCAGCATATCATCAGAGACCCATGCACCGGCACCTCCCCGCAGGGAACTGAAATACCCGTCATATGATGCGTATACAGACCTCAGTCCGAAGCCGTTTCCCGGAAGAAAGGAAAATGCAGAGATCTTTACCGTGGAGGTGCTCTCAACCCCGGCAAATGCCGGATTATGCATGACTTGCATGCCAGATACCGACCCGTACCAGGTGTCCTGCCCGCTGAGGGTCAACGGGCAGATGAGCAATGCCGCCAGAAGAGTCCTGTATCTGAGCTTCATGGTTGTGTTTCAGAATTATCAACGCTGCCGGGCGGTCATTATTTTGTCCCCGGCTGCATCAATACGGGAGCAAAGATAGGTGACTTGACTATCTTTGCGTTGATTATGATGAAAAGTGTTGCCACCGGCCTCCTGGTTATGGCGTCCGCGCTTAACGCAGCGTCACAGGAATATTCGGCTTCGTCTGTGCCGGCAGCCGGTGCATCAGGCCGGGCTTCGGTATCGGTGCAGGGCGCAGCTGAGCAGGAATATTCGGCTTCGTCCGTGCTTGGAAACGGGCAGTGGGTGAAGATTGCCGTGACCGAAGAGGGCATTTACCGGCTCGACTATTCCCGTCTGAAAGAGATGGGATTCACCGATCCGTCTTCAGCGGTCCTTTACGGCAACAATGCAGGCCAGCTCTCATTCATGAACGATGACACTGCCCCGGATGACCTGAAAAAAATTGCCTTCAGAGCAGAAAAGGGAACCGACGGGGTTTTCAACGAAGGTGATTATCTTCTCTTTTATGCTGAAGGCACTCACCGTTGGATTGCTGATCCCGGCAGGCGCGGCAGCCGGTTCGTGAGGCATCATTACTCAGATACGGCATGGTATTTTATAACCTCGCAACCCGGAGGGGCCCTGACAGTGCAGACCGAAACACCCCCGGCAGCATCACCCTCAATCATCTCATCATCCACCGACCTGTACATGAGACACGAACGGGAGGAGATCAACCTGATAAGGTCAGGAAGGGAGTGGTACCAGCAGGTGGTTCCCGGTACTCAGAACAACATCGGACCGGGGTTTACAGACCTCCCTGCCGGCGGGAAAATACACTACACCATAAGAGTTGCCGCAAGGTCTGACACCGAGACCTCCTTCATCCTCAGACAGGGAGGAGAAACGATTAAAACCATCACAGTCCCGGCCGTGACCATGACCGATATCAACGGCGTTTATGCAGCCACCATGACTGTTTCAGATTCCATCGTCTCCTCCTCCGGATCACCTGCATTCAGCCTCGCATTCTCCTCAGGCGGTAATATGGCCGCCACCGGCTACATCGACTATGCCGATTTCACGGCAAGGTCCTCACTGGTCTGGCGCGACAGGAACCTGTTCATCAGCGACAGCAGGTCTGTGGGCACGTCGGCTGTCACCCGGTTCACCGTGGAGGGATCATCTTCGCTGAGCATCTGGGACATCTCCAATCCCGCTGCCCCGCTGACCATACAGACAACACCATCCTCCGGGAATACAGTCTTTGTGGCGGCAACTGACAGCCTCAGAAGATTCGTTGCCTTCAGCCTGGCACAGGTAAAACAGCCTTTAAGAAGCGTCAGGGTGCCCGCCCAGAACCTGCACGCCATGATGCCTGCCGGTATGATCATCGTCACTTACCCGCTATTTATGCCGTATGCCAAAAAACTTGCGGAATTGCATCTTGCGGATGACGGTCTGACATCATTGATCGTAACCCCGGAACAGGTCTACAATGAGTTTTCAGGAGGGGTGCCCGATGCGGCTGCACTAAGAAACTTCATCAGGATGATCCGGGAGAGGGGGATGCAGTCGGGTCAGCAAACGAGATACCTGCTGCTCTTTGGTGACGGCTCGTATGAGAATAAAACCCCGCCGCCCGGAAACAGCTCATTCATCCCCACATGGCAGTCTGTCAACTCGACAACCGGTGTACTCTCCTTCACTTCAGACGATTTCTACGGCCTGCTCGATGATGGCGAGGGTGAGGCTGACGGATTCCTTGACATGGGCATCGGCCGGCTGCCGGCGTATGATACCGCATCTGCCGGCATTATGGTAAGAAAAATCTCATCCTACCTTCAGGGGTCAAATCAGGGCTCATGGCGGAATATTCTGTGCCTTGTCGCAGACGATGAGGATTCTAATCTGCATATGTTTGATGCTGAAGGCCTTGCCGAAGCAGCCACCACCGCGGCACCTCCCCTGACGGTGGAGAAAATATACCTCGATGCTTACCGCCAGATGACCTCTGTCTCCGGTGATTCCTACCCTGACGCTTCGAGGGCGGTTGACGACAGGATGGCGGCCGGATGCCTGATAATGAACTACGTGGGTCATGGCAACGAATCAGGCCTCGCCCATGAAAGAGTTATCAGGACCGGCAATATCAACTCGTGGAAGAACAGCAGGATGCTGCCGCTGTTCATCACCGCAACATGTGAGTTCTCCAGGTTTGATGATGTGGAGATAAACAGGGCTTCCTCCTCGATAACCGCAAGAAACTCAGCCGGCGAGATGGTGCTTCTCAATCCTGACGGCGGAGGGATTGCCCTGATGAGCACCACCAGGGTAGTGTACTCAGCTCCTAACTACACACTGAACCGGGCCATCTATGATTATGCTTTCAGGACAGACGCTGAAGGCCGGTCGATGAGGCTTGGCGACATCATCCGGCAGGCCAAGGTCAGCTCCGGAACGGGGATGAACAAACGGAATTTCCTGCTGCTGGGTGACCCTGCCCTCAGGCTGGCATGGCCTTCGACAGGGAAAGTGGTGACTGACAGTATCAACGGGATCCATGTCTCGATGCCTTTTGACACTCTCAAGGCCCTTTCACTGATGACTGTCAGCGGTCACCTGGAAGATGCCGCAGGAAACCTGATGACCGGATTCAACGGCACCGTGGAACCTGCTGTATTTGACAAGCCCGGACACGTCAGCACCCTGGCCAATGACGGCGGTTCCCCGATCACCTTCCCGGTGGATGGCAACGTGCTCTTCCGGGGTAAAACAAATGTCACCGGCGGCCGCTTCAGCTTTTCATTCATCGTACCCCTCGACATCAACTACAGCTATGGCAGCGGATCCGTGAAATACTATGCATACAACGGCGCCACCGACCTCAACGGAAGCTTCACGGGAATTTCGGTGGGAGGTTTCTCGGATGCGGCATCTGATGACACTGAAGGACCACAGATAAGACTCTTCATGAATGACACACTGTTCAATGACGGCGGAGTGACCGATGCATCTCCGGTACTGCTAGCCCTTCTCAGCGACAGGTCAGGCATAAATGCCACCGGGACGGGAATCGGTCATGACATAATAGCCTGGCTTGACGACGACATGTCAGAAGCTGTGGTTCTTAACAGCCTTTTCAGGGCTGACGTTGGCAGGCATATCTCAGGCTCTCTTGCCTATCCTCTGCTTGTGACCGGCCAGGGGAAACACACGGTTTCACTCAGGGCATGGGATAATCTCAACAATCCGACAGTGGCCACGCTCAGGTTTGCTGTGGAGACCGGCGGCACCTTCAGGCTCACGGACCTCCTCGCATTCCCGAATCCGGTGACAGACGGCACAAAGTTCACTGCCGGTCATAACAGGCCGGGTACGGAGATTGATCTGACCATAACAATTTTCAGTTCTGACGGGCGTGCCATGAAAGTCCTGAGAAATAAAAGTTCCGGCGCCGGATATGCCCTTCCCGACATCCCATGGGACGGCTGTGACGAGAACGGCGGAAGGGTGGCAAGAGGACTCTATCTGTGGCGTGCAGAAGCAGTTACCGCAGATGGCGAGAGCACATCGGCCACAGGCCGTTTCATCATTTTGTAAAACAACACAATAAGTAGCCCTTATTTTTGTTTTATATTTGCACAAATTTCGAACAAGGACAAATATGAAAAACAAGGCGCTGACTGTAAGCATTATACTCCTCTTTTCAATTTTTGTTTCACCGGCATGGGCACAGGATGATGATCCGTATAACGTTATTCAGACTGCTGTCCCGTTCCTGACCATTGCTCCCGACTCGCGCGCCGGAGCCCTTGGCGATGCAGGCGTAGCCACTTCACCGGACCTTTTCAGCATGCACTGGAACCCGGCAAAATATGCCTTCATCGACGGTAACGGCGGATTCGGAATGTCTTACTCGCCATGGCTGAGGGCTCTTGTGCCCGACATCAACCTGGCTTACCTTTCGGGTTATTACAGGGTAGACAGCAGGCAGGTACTGGCTGCAAGCCTCATGTACTCCTCGCTCGGCGAGATCCAGTTTACCGATGACTACGGAAACTACCAGCGTAATTACAATCCCAATGAATTTTCAGTTGACGTGGCTTACTCCCGCCTCTTCTCCGAACACTGGTCGGGCGGCGTTGCCATGAGATTCATCTATTCAAACATAACCGGAGGAATGACTGTCGGAACAACCGAAACAAAAGCAGGTATTGCTTTTGCTGCTGACGCTTCGGCATACTATACCAACAAACTTAAACTGGGATCACGTGACGGAAACATTCCTGCAGGAATAAACCTGTCGAATATAGGCTCAAAGATGAGCTATACAACTGATGTTGACCCGGACTTCATCCCTATGAACATGCGACTGGGAACAACTTTCAGCATTAACCTCGACAGGTACAATGCAATCGGATTCTCCCTTGACGTCAATAAGCTTCTGGTGCCAACCCCTCCAGTATATGACGAGGAAAGCAATATTATCGACGGTAAGGACCCGAACGTATCTGTTCCCGTGGCAATCTTCCAGTCCTTCTATGATGCCCCCGGCGGCTTCAGCGAAGAGATGAAGGAGTTTTCCCAGTCATTTGGCATCGAGTACTGGTACAACCAGCAGTTTGCACTGCGGACAGGATATTTCAATGAGGCCCAGAGCAAGGGAAACAAGAAATATTTCACCGTAGGAGCCGGATTCAGGCTGAGCATCTTCTCACTTGACTTCTCCTACCTTGTTCCGATTACCCAGAACAACCCGCTGGCACGTACCCTGAGATTCTCACTGGGATTCGAGTTCGACTCCCTACGCAATCTCAGCCAGAAGTAAATCACAAAATGACACTCCACCAGAGGATAGGACAGGGCATCGACTTTCATCGCCTTGAGGAGGGTCGTGAACTCTGGCTCGGAGGCGTGCGCATCAACTCTGCAAAGGGATGTGTTGCTCACTCTGACGGAGATGTCCTTATCCATGCCATCTGCGATGCACTGCTGGGTGCGGCAGGACTCAATGACATCGGCTATCACTTCCCTGACACATCGGAGGAGTTCAGGGGGATCGACAGCAAGATCCTGCTGAAGCGGGTGGTTGAGCTGATCACCGGTGCAGGTTACAGGATAGTGAACATTGACAGCACTGTCTGCCTCGAGCTGCCAAAGCTGGCGCCATATATCACCGCCATGCGTACGACCATGGCCGCCATTGCGAACATCTCACCCGATGCTGTCTCGGTCAAGGCCACCACCACAGAGAAGATGGGTTTCACCGGCCGCGGAGAGGGGATAGTGGCCCTGGCCATATGTCTGCTGGCAGACCTGATCCCGGATAAGGTCTGAAGGTCTGAAGGTCTGAAGGTCTGAAGGTCTGAAGGTCTGAAGGTCTGAAGGTC
>MTKX01025922.1_pt1 | contig 20079 bp, 15 predicted proteins | sample 1042771 | NCBI WGS metagenome assembly MTKX01 (sample SAMN06212183, study PRJNA360534) | anaerobic digester metagenome | biome: Wastewater treatment plant; material: sludge; isolation source: anaerobic digester fed with sludge from wastewater treatment plant | place: Denmark: WWTP Randers ... | reverse complement strand
GACGTCCCCTCCAGCCGCCAGTCCACCGCCGGCTGCACCAGGTGGATGCCGTCGCCATAGATTCGCATTTTGCGCGATCGCTCCCAGGCGTCGGTCCAGACGCAGCGGCGGTCGGGGTAAACTTCGCAAAAGCCGCCGGGGCGGACGCCGCCGCAGGGGCCGTTGCGGAGCTGCTTGGGGCAGGTCATGGGGCAGGTCATGCCCGTCAGGCGCAGGGTGCATTGGCCGCAGGAGCGGCAGTCAAAGACGAGCTCCTTCATGATGCGTTCCGCGGGAAAGAGCAGGCGGCCGGCCCGCTCGTAGCCCAGGCGGGCCAGGAGCGGGTCGGCCAGGCGAATGGTGTGCTCTCCGAAGCGGTAGAGCCACTCCAGGGGGCGGGGGTGATCCTGTATCCAGCGGCGCAGAGCCGACTTGCCTTGCTTCGTCTGGGCGCTCACCTGCTCTTATCTCCCTTTGCGGAAGCTGGCCGCAGCCCGCGCACGGGCTCCTTGCGAAGTCCGTCGGCCAGGTGCAGCGCGGTCAGGATCGGATGGCGTAATAACATGCGCGGGCCGGCATAGCGCATCACGGCGCGGATCTGCTCGCGCATGTGGGGTTTGTAACAGTGCACCGGGCAGCGGGCGCAGGTCGTCTTGCCCTCCTGGAATGGGCACTTTTTCAGGCGCTGCCGCGCATAGTCGCGCAGCCCGGCGCAGCTCGAGCACAGGCCGGCCGCGCTGCCGTGTACCTCCCGGCAATACAGCTCGATCATGGCGTCGACGGTGCGCGCTTCCCGCGCCATCCGCCCGCCACTGTTTACTCTAGTGTCCAAGGGTCTCGCTCCTTCGCGATGTGTTAAAGATGCCCGTCGGCGTCTCGACGCCGCCCACCTCGGCCACCTTCTCAAAGGTCTCGGCGTCGTAGACTCTCACCACGTTGCCCTGCCAGTCGGCCACGTAGACATAACGGCCGTCATGGGTAAACTCCGGATGCAAGGGCTGGACGCCTTCCTCGATGACCTTGACCACGTCAAAGGTCGAGCCGTCCAGGACATAGATGCGGTTGGCCGGATCGGCGAACATGGTGTCGGCCCACACGGTGGGGCTCTCGTGGTGCGAGCGGATGAACAGCCCCGGCCCGGAGGTCTCGACCTCGGCGGCGATGCTGTTGTCGGTCAGGTCCCAGATGGTGATCTTGCCCTCGCCGGCGTGCACCGTGGCGGCATAGGTCGTGCCGTTCGCCTCCCAGACGGCACCGGAGCCGGGATGGGGCGTGTCGCCGGTGGCGATCTGGGTCACCAGCTCCCAGTTGGCCACGTCGACGACGGCCATCCAGTTGTCCTGCTGCGAGGCGATGTAAAAGAAGCGGTTGTCGGCGCTGAGAAAGCCGTCGTGGAGAATGTTGCCCACGCCCTCCAGCTTATCGATGGGAAAGTCGGGCTGCGAATAGTCGATGCGCCACATCTGCCCGGCCTCCTTGAGGGCCAGGACAAAGTAGGGGCCGACCTTTTCGGGCGACACGTCGGAGGTGATGGCCACCCGCGAGGGGACCATCTCGCCCTGGGGGTTTGTCCCCTCGGTGACGATGACCTTCAACGGCTCCAGGGTCCTGGCGTCGACAATGACCGCCGAGTTGGGAATATAGTTGCCGACGATGGCATACTTGCCGTCGTCCGAGATTGCCAGGCCGCGGGAGTCGAGCCCGACCCGCACCTTGGCAACCGTCTGGAGGGTATAGAGATCGATCTTGAACAGCCAGCCGTCCCGCCCGACGTTGTAGGCCCAGCGGTCAGACGTGGGGTCAAAGGCATAGCCGTGGGCCCGGTAGCTGGCCTCGATGTGGCCCAGCAAGCGATGGGTGTCGCCGTCAAAGATGGCGATGGAGCGCGCCTCCCGCTCGGTGACCAGCATCAGGTTGTCCACGTTGCCGTCGTGGGTGGGCTCGGCCGGCAGGGTTGCCTCGTCGACCAGCACCTCGCGACTGGCTGCCACCAGGTCTATCTCCCACTGGACGGCCTCAGACGACGGCTCGCTGCGGATGTAGCCGACCATGGCCCACACCTCTTGCTCCGACATGCCCGCCGGTCCCCAGGCAGGCATGACCGTGCCCGGACGGCCATTCATGATGGCGTCGAAATAGACCTCGTCGCCGGCATCCAGCCGGCCGGGGATGAGGGCCGGGCCGGTGGCGCCTTCGCGGTTGGGCCCGTGGCAGCCACTGCAGCTATCCTGGAAAACGTCTTCCACCGCTTTGCCGTCGAACAGGGCCGGGCTCACCGCGCCGCCGGGCATGACGACGACGACCCCCTCCATGTTGGGGTGTGTGCTGCACCGATAGCGAAAGGTGCCGGGCTCGTCGAACTGCCGCTGAAAGCGCGCGCCCGCGGCCAGCTCGCCCGACTCGAACCAGCCCTCGTCGCTGGTCAGGTTGTGGGTCACGCCGTCGTCGTTTTGCCAGGTGACCGTGGCGCCGGTGGCCACGACCAGGGTGTGTGGCTGAAACGAGCCGCCGGCCATGGTCACCGTCGCTTCAGTGACGGCTGCGACGCCGAGGGTCGTCGGCTCCGGTTCGGCCTGGGGCGTGGCTGCCGGCTCGGCCGGTCCGCAGGCGGCCAGCAGCAGGGCCAGGACAACGATGAGAATGGGTGTCAGCTTTGCCATCGGGCTCCTCCAGCAGGAAAGGTTGGGCCTAGGCCGGCTTCTGGCCGGCCGCGGCGGTGTTGAGGGCGCTGAGCAATGGCTCCAGGGCCACGGCGTGCTCTCGGGCGCTGTCGGCGATGGTGTGAAAGGGCGAGATGTCGCAGCCCACGCATTGCAAGCCATGCCGGACAAAGACGAGCACCGTCTCGGGGTAGTGGACCACCACCTCCTGGACGAGGCTCTCGGCCGAGATTGGCTTCTCTACTTCTAGCATGTCCGTCACCATTTTCTCCAATCGCCGCCCAGGGAGCAGGGGTGGTCGTCTACGAGGGCAGCATTTTCTCCAATACCACCTGGAGTGCTCCTATTCTAGCCCAGATGTCCTCCGGCTGCCATGATCTTGATCATACAATCTGGCGGGCCCGGGCAAGATTTCGCGGCGCGGCATTTGACAAGAGGCAGACCCTGAGGGTACAATGAGCCTACAAATGAACTTCCAGGCCATCTTGACTCTCGGCATCCTCATAGCCACGCTGGCCGTGTTGGCCAGCCGGCGCCTTCGCCCCGATCTGACGGCCGTGTGCGCGACGCTGGCCCTGGTGCTGACGGGCGTGCTGGAGCCCGGCGAAGCCTTTAGCGCCTTTGGCGAGCCGGTCATCGTCATCGTGGCCTGCGTCTATATCCTCGGGACTGCCCTGTACGAAACCGGCGTGGCAACGCTCATCTCCGAGAGGCTGATGAGGTACAGCCACCGGGGCACAGGCTTTCTCCTCCTGGTCCTGATGCTCACCGCCGGTCTGCTGAGCGCCGTCTTGAGCAGCCTGCTCGTGATCGTGATCCTCATGCCGGCCGTGCAGCGCCTGTGTCGCAAGACCAAGATGGCACCGGCCCAGTTCCTGCTGCCCGTGGTCATCGGCGCGTCCATGGGCAACCTGCTGACCCTCATCGGCACGGTTTCCAACCTGGTGGTGGACGAGCTGCTGGCGACCGCGGGCCAGGTCTCCCTCAGCTTCTTGAGCCTCGCGCCCGTGGGTCTGGTCTCCCTCGCCCTATCCATCGCCTGGTACGTACTTGTGGGCCACCGGTTGCTCCCCCGAGCCGTCACAACCGAGCCGGAACAGCCTTCCTTGGAAGAGGTTGCCGAGGACTATCAGCTAAAGGAAGAGCTCTATCGCCTGCGGGTGCGAACCGATTCGGATCTCGTTGGCCTGCGGTTGGGACAGACGGACCTGAGCAGCAGGTATGGGCTGAACGTGCTCGCCATCCAGGTGGGCGGCAAGCCCCTGCGCGTGCCCGATCCGGTGCGACCCCTGGAGCACGACGACGTGCTCATCGTGGAGGGCAAGCCGGGCACTGCCTACCAGGCGGCGACCATCCACGAGCTGGAGCCAAAGGGGCGTGTCGAGCTGGAAGAGCTGAGCGGGCTGGAGGCTGCCCGCCTGGCCCTGGCCGAGCTAATGGTCCCCATCCGCTCTCAGCTCTCCGACAAGTCGTTGGCCGAGGTCCGATTTCGAGACCGCTATGGCCTTAACATCCTGGCGGTGCGCCGCCGCGGCCGTATCATCCGCCAGAACCTACGCCAGGTGATCCTCAGGACGGGCGACACATTGCTGGTGCAGGGCCCGGCCGAGCGACTGAAGCGCGTGGGCTATGATCTGAACCTGGTGCTGGTCAACCAGTTGGGCCCCCAGCCGGGGGACCGGGTGACGGCCAAGGCCAGGCTGACCGTCGGCATCCTGCTGGCCATGATCGTGGCCGTCGTCACCGGGATCTTGCCCCTGGCGACGGCCAGCCTGGCGGCTGCCATCGCCCTTATCCTGACGGGCAGCGTCCGCGTCGAGCGCGCCTATCGCAGCATCGACGGCAGCATCCTCATCCTCGTCGGCGCCATGCTGCCCATGGCCATGGCCCTGGAAAAGACGGGGGCGGCGGCAGCGATTGCGGGGCGACTGGCAGCGTTGAGCGGCATCGTCGGCCCCCTCGGGACGCTGGGACTCCTGTTCCTGTTTGCGGCGCTCGTCACCCAGATCGTCTCCAACTCGGCGGCGGCTGCCCTGGTGACACCCCTGGCCATCAGCCTGGCCAACGCACAGGGGCTCCCACCCCAGCCGTTCGCCATTGCCATGGCCGTGGCCGTCACCACGTCCTATCTCACGCCCTTGACCAACACCGACAACCTGTTGGTGCGAGAGGCGGGCACCTACACCATGCGGCACTATGTCATTAACGGCTTGCCGCTGTTCGTCATCCAGCTCGCCTTTGTCCTGGTCTTGAGCTGGTTTTCTGGCGTGCGTTGAGTCTCGGCTGCGTCAGCCCCGGGCGCCGTCGCCTCCCGGCCAGGAAGAGCCACGACCCTCTCGCGACAACCGGATAGACCGCCCTGCGTTGGCGGGCGGCACGCTTTGGCGTGGTTGTCGTGTGCCATGCGAGAAAGGTTTAACCCATGAAACGTTCGACACTCTTGATTCCGTTGGCCCTCCTGGCCGTGGTACTGGCTGCCTGCAATGGCGACGGCAACCTGACCCAGGCCCCGGCCACGTCCCCGGCGACCGTGGAGGCGGACGCGGAGCTGGCAGCGACGGCGAGTCCCGGCGCCACGGCCGCAGTAGCAACCGATAGCCCGTCCCCGTCGCCCACCGTAGCGGCGAGCGAGACGCCCGCCCCGGCGACGGCCGCGAGCACCGACGCCGTGCCCCCGGCGGAGCCCACTGCCGTGCCTTCGCCCGAGGCCAGCGCCACGCCGGCGCCGACCGCGACGCCTGCTGCCACGGCGACCACGGCGCCGCCAAACCCAGGGGTGGTGGCCCTCCGTCTTGAGGAAGTGGCCGGCGGGTTGGCCAGCCCTTCGGGCATCGTCGCGCCCGGCGACGGCAGCGGGCGGTTGTTCATCCTGGAGCAGCCCGGCCGCATCCGGATCGTGGACGATGGCAGCCTTCTGGACGCTCCCTTCCTGGACATCGTCGACAGAGTGACCTCCGAGGGGAACGAGCAGGGCCTCCTGGGCCTGGCCTTTCACCCGCGCTATGCCGAGAACGGCCGGTTCTTGATCAACTATACCGACCGCAACGGCGACACGGTCATCTCGGCCTGGACGGTGAGCCAGGATCCCAACCAGGCCGACGCGGGCAGCGAGAGCGTGGTGTTGAGCGTGGACCAGCCGGCCGGCAACCACAACGGCGGACACCTGGTCTTTGGGCCCGACGGCTATCTGTACGTGGGGCTGGGCGACGGGGGCGGCGGAGGCGACACGTATGGCAACGGCCAGAACGGCCAGACACTGTTGGGGGCCATGCTGCGCCTGGACGTCGACGGCGCGCAGCCTTACGCCATCCCCCAGGACAATCCCTTCGTGGACGACCCGGCCGTGCGCGACGAGATCTGGGCCCTCGGCCTCCGCAACCCGTGGCGCTACTCCTTCGACCGCCTCACGGGGGATTTGTACATTGCCGACGTCGGGCAGAATGCCTACGAGGAGGTGAACTTCCAGCCGGCCGGCGGCGGCGGCGAGAACTATGGCTGGCCCATCATGGAGGGTCTGCACTGTTTTCGCGGGGAGGGCTGCGAGACTGCCGGGCTGGTGATGCCCATCTGGGAGTATGACCACTCGGCCGGCTGCTCTATCACAGGGGGCCACGTTTACCGCGGCAGCCGGTATCCCACGCTGCAGGGCATTTATCTCGTGGGCGATTACTGCAGCGGCACCATCTGGGGGCTGGCGCCCGGCGAGGACGGCAGTTGGCAGTCGGCGGTCCTGGCACAGACCAACGCCCGCCTGACCTCCTTTGGCGAGGACGAGGCGGGCGAGCTGTACCTGGTGGATCGCAGCAGCGGCACGCTCTACCACCTGGCGGCGCAGGCGAGGCCCTAGTGCGGACCTGGCCGGCGCTTGACAGAAAAGGTACTTGAGATATAATGAGCGCTGAGGCCCGCTGCCGTGGCCATTCGCATTGGTGAATTTCGGCAGCGGGCGCCCTTTTTTTTCTGGTGGAGGTGCGGCATCATGACCGGACGGCAAGCCTTTCAGACGACCGTCGTAGTGTTGGCCACCCTGCTGCTGGCCTACCTGCTGTACAGGGTAGGGCAGATCCTTCTCGTCCTGTTCTTGGCCATCATCTTTGCTTCGGCCATCCGGCCCGTAGTCGACACGCTGTCGCGCTGGCGCATACCCCGGGGGCTGGCAATCCTGCTCGTCTATCTCCTGGTCGTGGGCATCCTTTTCGGATTGATCGTCGTAGCGACGCCGCCCCTCGTCGAGATGACCACGGGGTTGCTCTCCGGCGAACTGCTCCGGGAGCCGCTGCTGCGCTTTTCCTCGTGGTTGACCATCTTTGGCTGGGAGAACTTTCGGGTGATCCTGCCCGTGATCGCTTTGCCGGAACAGGTCCAGGCGCTTATCGAGCAGGCCCGAGGCATGGCCGAGCAGCAGGTGTGGCCCCTGGCCATGGGCGGCGTGCTGGTGCTGGCCCAGTTGGTCCTCGTCTTTGTCATGACCTTCTACTGGCTCACGGCCCGCGAGCCGATGCTGGCCTTTATCCTGCGCCTCAGCCCCATGCGGATACGCGGCCAGGTCGAAAACATCTGGAACGACGTGGAGGGCACGCTGGGTTCGTACCTGCGCGGGCAGGCGATCCTCATGGGCGCGGTGGGCCTTGCCTCGTACCTGGGCCTGCTGGTCCTCGGCGTGCCCTATGCCCCGGCCCTGGCCGTCATCGCCGCCATCACCGAAGCCATCCCCGTCGTCGGCCCCTTCGCGGGCGCCGTGCCCGCCGTGCTCCTGGCGTTTACCGTGTCCTGGCCGGTAGCCCTGGGCGTGGCCGTGTGGTATTTTCTTGTGCAGCAGTTGGAAGCCCACGTCCTGGTGCCCAAGGTCATGGAGCGGGCCGTCGGCCTCAATCCTCTGCTGGTGATCGTGGCCCTCATCGCCGGCGGCTTGCTGAGTGGAGTGGTCGGTGCCCTGTTGGCCATCCCCGTGGCGGGCGCGGCCCAGGTCATCGTGCGCCATCTTCTCATCGATCCCACCATCCGCAAGCGCACCCTGCGCACCGAGGAAGGGGTCGTGATCGTGAGTGACGAGGAAGAAAAGGAGCCGGCGGTCGTTTCTTCCACCATCCAGGTGCCGGGACAGCCGGGCAACGGGCCGCAGACCTGACGGGCCGCGTCAGGGAAATAGTGCCTGGCAGGTACGGCTCAACTGCCTGCCTGCCTGGTCTGTGGTCTATTGGCGGGGGTACCGGCCGGCAGATGCGCAGTCATCGCCTCGACCGAGCCCTGCAGGCCCACGCACGGTTTGCATTGTCCATTGACTTCGGGCCGGGCCATTGTCGGCTCTGGCGGGATCGGCACTCCCTGCGGTCGCCCGCGGCTTCGTAAGGCGGGGGATCGGCCCCCTCGAGCCTTGTAGGGAGCTGCCGACTTTGCAACGGCCCTGACGCCCGGGCTTTGGGCTTGACAGGCACGATAGATGGTAGTATAATCGAGCCAACTGGTATGACCACTTACCAGTGCGTCACCAACAGGAGGCTCGATGAGCAACTGGTCGGCACCACAACGACCGGCAGCGTATGCCGAGGAAGCGCTGCTGACCGCCATCCTCGACGGCACCTACCCGCCCGGGTCGACCCTGCCGGGCGAGCGCGACCTGGCAGCCCAGTTGGGCGTGACACGGCCACCCCTGCGCGAGACCTTGCAGCGCCTGGCCTGCGACGGCTGGCTGACCATCCAGCAGGGCAAGTCGACCCGCGTCAACGACTTCTGGCAGGAGGGCGGGCTGAACGTCCTGGGCGCCCTCGTAAGCTATAGCCGGCGCCTGCCCCCCAACTTTGTGTCCAACCTCCTCGAGGTGCGCCTGGCGCTGGCTCCGGCCTACACCCGGGCTGCCGTTATCAGGGGGGTGGAGGCCCTGGTGGACTACCTGGCGGGGCAGCAAGCCCTGGACGATACGCCCCGGGCCATGGCTGCCTTTGACTGGGGCCTGCACCGCACCCTGACCATCGCCTCCGGCAACCCGGTTTACACGCTCATCCTCAACGGCTTTGCCGGATTCTACGAGGAGATGGCCTGCCTCTATTTCGCCCTCGACGAGGCGCGCGCTTCGTCCCGGGCCTTTTACGCCGCCCTGGCTGCCATGGTGAGCCGGGGCGATGCCGACGGCGCCGAGCGCCTGGTCAGGGAGGTGATGCAGGAGAGCATCGCCCTCTGGAACCAGGCGGCCACAGGGGAGGGGAAAGATGAAACGATGGAACGGCTGGGGGGATGAAGGGGTCACCCACGCACTGCACGAGAGACCGAGGCGCTACCTGGAGGCGCTGGTGGGGCCGGGGAGGCCGCCCCGGGACGCCACCCTCGAGGAGGTTGCTGCCGGCGTCGCTGCCTCTCGGCTGCCACCCCATCCCCTGGTTTCGGACGACATAATAGACCGGGTGCGCCATGCACGCGGCCAGAGCCTGCCCGACTGGATCGCGCTGCGCACCGGCCAGATCGAACGATTTCCCGATGGCGTGGCCTACCCCACGGACGGCGCGGAGGTGCGAGAGCTGATCCAGTACGCCGCCCGGACCGGCGCCCGGCTGATTCCCTACGGCGGCGGCACGAGTGTCGTGGGTCACATCAATCCTCTGCCGGGCGAGCGACCGGTGCTGACGGTGGATCTCGGTCGCATGAACCGCCTGCAGCACATGGACGACAAGAGCCTGTTGGCCACCTTTGGTGCCGGCGTCACCGGGCCCGACCTGGAGGCCCAGCTCCGCGCCAGGGGCTGCACACTGGGCCATTTCCCCCAGTCCTTCGAGCTGTCTTCGCTGGGCGGCTGGATCGTTACCCGATCCAGCGGCCAGCAATCGCTGGGCTACGGGCGCATCGAGAGACTGTTTGCCGGGGGATGCCTGGAGTCGCCGGCGGGCACGCTGGAGCTGCCACCCTTCCCATCGTCGGCCGCCGGCCCCGATCTGCGCGAGGTAGTGCTGGGCTCCGAGGGCTGTCTCGGGGTCCTTACCGAAGCCACGGTCCGCTGCTCTCGCCTGCCCGAGGTCGAGGCCTTTCACGCCATCTTTTTTCCCGACGAGATCCGGGGCCGCGACGCGGTGCGGGAGATCATGCAGGCCGGCGTGCCCCTGTCCATGGTACGCCTTAGCACGGCGGTGGAGACACAGACCACGCTGGCCCTGGCGGGTCACGAGCGGCTCATCGGCGGCCTGGAACGCTTGCTCTCGCTGCGCGGCGCCGGCGAGGAAAAGGCCATGCTCCTCCTGGGCTTTGTCGGGCGCGAGGCGGTGGTCAAGACGGCTCGCGGCGAAGCGCTGGGCATTGCCGGCCGCCACGGTGGGGTGCACGCGGGACGCACCTTTGGCAAGGAGTGGAACAAGAGCCGCTTTCGCACGCCCTACCTGCGGAACACCCTCTGGGAACTGGGCTACGCCATCGATACCCTGGAAACGGCCACCGGCTGGGCCGAGCTGCCGGCGGTCATCGAGGACGTGGAAGCCGCCCTGCGTGGGGGCCTGGAGGACGTGGGCGAGCGGGTGCACGTCTTTACCCACCTGTCGCACCTGTATCCTTTTGGCTCGAACATCTATACCACCTATCTCTTTCGCCTGGCGGCGACGGGGGACCGGGGAGAGGACGCCCGGCAGAACCTGCGTCGCTGGCAGGTCCTCAAGGGGGCAGCCACCGAGGCCATCCTGGCCAGGGGAGGCACCATCACCCACCAGCACGGGATCGGCACCGATCATCTGCCCTACCTGGCGCGCGAGAAGGGCGTCCTGGGCATGCAAGTCCTCGCCGACCTGTGCCAGAGGTTCGACCCGGACGGGATCATGAATCCCGGCAAGCTGATCGAGAGGGGGAACAATGTGGGCTAAGGACTGGCGCGAAGAAGCCTGGGCCGGCCTGGGAGAACCCTGGGACCTCATCGTCGTGGGCGGCGGCATTACCGGCGCGGGGGTGCTGCGCGAGGCGGCCCGCCTGGGCCTGCGCACGCTGCTGGTGGAAAGGCGTGACTTTGGCTGGGGTACCTCCAGCCGTTCGTCCAAGTTGGTGCACGGTGGGCTGCGCTATCTGAAAGAGGGCAAGCTGCGGCTGACGCGCGCCTCGGTTCACGAGAGACAGCGGCTCCTGGAGGAGGGGCCGGGGCTCATCGATCCCCTGGGCTTTCTCCTGGCAACCTACAGGGGCGACCATCCCGGCCGGTGGACCTACAGCGCCGGGCTGTCCGTCTACGATCTCCTGGCCTTGCAGTGGACCCATCGCCACTACAGCTCGCAGGACTTTCAGATGCTGGCGCCGCACATCAGCCTCGAAGGGCTGAAGGGCGGCTTTCGCTACGGCGACGCGCAGACGGACGATGCCCGCCTGGTGCTGAGGGTCATCCGCGAGGCGGTGTCGAGCAGCCCCGACGTCGTGGCCCTGAATTATGTGGCCGTCGAAGGGCTGTTGTGCGACGAGGACAAGCCCGACAGGCCCGTCGACGGCGTGCGCCTGCGGGACCAGGTGACCGGGCGCGGCGCAGAGGTCCACGCCCGCGTGGTGGTCAATGCCACGGGCGCCTGGTCCGACGCGCTGCGTAAACAGGTGGGCGCCCCGGCGCGCCTCCGGCCGCTGCGGGGCAGCCACCTGATCTTTCCGGCCTGGCGGCTGCCCGTCGCTCAGGCCGTGGGCTTCTTGCATCCCGTCGATGGCCGGCCGGTGTTCATCTTTCCGTGGGAGGGCATCACCCTGGTGGGCACCACCGATGTGGACCACGACGAGAACCTGGAGGACGAGCCGCGCATCAGCCCGGCGGAGGTCGCCTATCTGATGGCCGCCGTCGAATCCCAGTTCCCCTCCCTGGGACTGACGTTGGACGACGTCCTCTCTACCTTTGCCGGCGTGCGACCCGTCATCGCCACCGGCAAGGTCGATCCGTCGAAAGAGTCCCGCGACCACGTGGTGTGGGAGGAGGGAGGGCTGCTGACCGTAACGGGAGGCAAGCTCACCACGTTCCGGCTGCTGGCCCTCGACGCCCTCAAGGCCGTGAGCCACCGCCTGCCCGAGCTGCCCCCCGTGGACGAGCGGGCCGGTGTGCTGAACCCCGTGGAGGTGGATCTGCCCGGCGCCGAGCACCTGGACGACGTGGCCCGCCGCCGGCTATTGGGCCGTTATGGCGCCGACGCGCCGGCGCTGGTGGCCGCTGCCCTTCCCGGAGAGCTGGAGCCGATCCACGGCACGCAGACCCTGTGGGCCGAGCTGCGCTGGGCCGCCCGCGCCGAGGGCGTCGTTCACCTTGACGACCTCTTCTTGCGGCGCGTGCGCATCGCCCACCTTCTCCCCGAGGGGGGCAAGGGGCTCGTGGACCGCGCGCGTGCCATCTGCCAGGGCGAGCTGGGCTGGGACGACGAGCGCTGGGAGGCTGAAGAGGCGGCCTACCTGGCGCTCTGGCAGAGCTGTTACAGCCTGCCGCCCCGGAGCAGCATCCCCGACTGGAAGGCCATGCTGGCCGAGGCCCGCCAGATACGGGCGGCCGCCCAACCCAGCCGCCGCCGCAAGGTGATCAAGCGCTCATCCCTGGCTGCCGGCCTGCTGGCGCTGGCGGCGGTTGGCACCTGGCTCTATGCCCGTTCCAGGAGGCGATAAGGACGATCTCGCCTGCTTTGACAACGCCACCCTGGCGTGCTATAATTCCCAGGCCCGCGACTGCTTGCAGCGGACCGCCGCCCGGTGCATGTGCAGCGGGGCGGGCGGCAGCGTCCGACCTATTCGACGGCGAACCGGAGGCAGGGGATGGTGGGGGATTGTATCCTGGCGATTGACAACGGCACCCAGAGCGTGCGCGCTCTGCTCTTTGATTTGCGCGGCCAGGTGGTGGCCGGCTCCAAGATCGAGATCGAGCCCTACTTTTCCCGGCATCCTGGCTGGGCCGAACAGGACCCCGAATTTTACTGGCAATCCCTCTGCCAGGCCTGCCACAAGCTGTGGCAGGCGACCAACGTGAACCGGGAGGCCATCGCGGGCGTGGCGCTGACCACCCAGCGCGCCACGATGATCAACGTCGACCGGGAGGGCCAGCCCCTGCGCCCGGCCATGGTCTGGCTCGACCAGCGGCGCACCGAGGGCCTGAAACCGGTCGGGGGGCTGTGGGGCCTGGCGTTCCGACTGGTGGGCATGACCGAGACGGTGGCTTATCTGCAGGCCGAGGCCGAAGCCAACTGGATCCGCACCCACCAGCCCGAGATCTGGGAGAAAACCCACAAGTACATGTTCCTGTCGGGCTACCTGACCCATCGCCTGACGGGGCGCTATGTCGATTCCGTGGGCTGCCAGGTGGGCTACCTGCCCTTTGACTACAAGGCGCTGAACTGGGCCTCTCCCCGCGACTGGAAGTGGCAGGCCGTCCCCGTGGACCCCGGGCGGTTGACGGACCTTGTGCCTCCCACGGGCCGCCTGGGAGAGATCACGAGCGCCGCGGCCGAAGCCACCGGGATCCCCGCCGGGCTGCCCGTGGTGGCGGCCGCCGCCGACAAGGCATGCGAGGTCATCGGCTCGGGCTGCCTGGATCCGCACATCGGCTGCCTCAGCTATGGCACGACGGCGACCATCAACACCACCCACACCAAGTACGTCGAGGTCATCCCCCTTATCCCTCCCTACCCGTCCGCCGTGCCCGGACGCTATAGCCTGGAGATGCAGGTGTATCGCGGGTACTGGATGGTGAGCTGGTTCAAGCGCGAGTTTGCCCACCGCGAGCAGCGCCTGGCCGAGGATCGGGGGGTAGAGCCCGAGCAGCTTTTTGACACCCTGGTAGAGGCCGTCCCGCCGGGCTCCATGGGGTTGACGCTTCAGCCGTATTGGTCGCCGGGCGTGAAGGTGCCGGGTCCCGAGGCCAAGGGGGCGGTCATCGGCTTTGGTGACGTGCACACCCGCGCCCATCTCTACCGGGCCATCCTCGAGGGCGTGGCCTATGCGCTGCGCGAGGGCGGCGAGCGCACCGAGGCGCGCAGCGGCACGCCCATCCACGAGCTGCGGGTGGTGGGGGGAGGCTCGCAGAGCGATGCCGCCCTGCAGCTCACCGCCGATCTCTTTGGCCTGCCCGCCTCCCGGCCCCACACCTACGAGGCCTCGGGGCTGGGGGCCGCCATGGACGCCGCGGTGGGCCTGGGCCTGCACCCCGATTTCGAGACGGCCGTGGCCGAGATGGTCCGCCTGGGCGACACGTTCGAGCCCAACGCGGCGCATCACGAGATCTATGACGCGCTCTACCGGCGAGTCTACAAGCAGATGTACAGGCGCTTGCGGCCGCTGTACGAGGAGATCCGCGAGATCACGGGTTATCCCGGCCCGCTGACCTGAGGCTGTGGGGCGTTGTGCCCAAGGGGGGCGCCGCGCGCGGTCAGGGCGTGGCGTTCAGCAGGTAGTCAATCTCCGGGTACTCGGCCCGGATCTTCTGGACCTTTTCCCGCACCTGATCCTCGATGTCGATCATCTCGATGTCGCCCACGTAGGTGGTCGTCTTGGGCGAGACCAGCCGCTGCAGGATGCTGATGACGGCCGCTATCTCCTTGATGTTCATCTCGATCATCTGCAGGTTGCGGCGCAGCAGGTCGCCGGTGCGGTTCAGCTCGCCCTGCTCCAACTTGCTCGACAGCTCGTAGGTGCTGAGATTGATGGCCGTCAGGGGATTCATGATATAGTGCGACAGCGTGACGATCATCTGCTTGACCGTCTCGGCGCGGGCCAGCTCTCGCTCCGATCCGTAGAGGCGGGCGTTCTCGATGGCGATGGCCACGTAGCTGCCCAGGGAGGTCAGCAGCCGGGCGTCGTCGGGATTGAAGGCTTTGCCGCCGAGCTTGTCGGTCACACCAAGCAGGCCCAGGGGCCGGTCCTGGATGTAGAGGGGCACGTATAACAACGAACGGACCAAATAGTCCGTTTTGAGCTTGATGGAATAGTCTGTTGTGCCGCTGGTCAGGAACAACGGCTGGTTGGTCTCGACGGCCTGGCGCAGCGGGCTGGTGCTGTACTTGAGGCGCAGGTCGGGCGGCCGGCTGCGATCCAGCCCGTGGTGGGCGCGCAGGACGAGGGCGTCGTGATCCTCGTCCAGGAGGAGCAGGGCGCTCTCGCGGGCGTCGCTAAAGTAACACGCCGCCTCTACCACGCGAGCCAGGACCTTTTCCAGCTCCAGGACCGAGGTCACCGACTGGCCGATGGCCTGGAGCGTGGTCAGCTCCAGGAGCTGCTGCTCCAACATGCGGTTGGCCTCTTCCAGCCGCTCCGAGATCTGTTCCTTTTCCCGCCGCAGCCTGTCCTCGTTGAGGGCCCGCTCGATGGCCGACAAGGTCTCGGGCACGCGGAACGGCTTGGGAATATAGTCGCGGATTCCGAGACGGAAAGCCTGCACGGCTACGCTCTCTGAGCCATAGATGGTCATGAGGACGACCGGTGCCTTGTTGCCACGCTCGCGCAAGATCTGCAGCACTTGCAAGCCTGAGAGCTGGGGCAAGTTCCAGTCGAGGAGGATGAGATCCGGTTTTTTCTCGAGGGCCAGGCGGACACCCTGGCGGCCGTCATAGGCGTACAGGATCACGTATCCTCGCGTGCGCAGCACATCGGACAACGCGGAGACAATCTCCTTGTTGTCATCTACGATGAGGATCGTCTCTTGGACCATTTCCTGTCCCTCTCTTTGCGACCCAGATACTCTGTTCCACCGCGACCGACGGCAGAAGCGCGGGAAACCATGCAGTTGCTGGGCTACAGTGTATCACAACCTTGGCAGTTTGACAAAGTTGCCAGTTTGACAAAACGGGCTAGTTGTGGGATAATCATGCCAGGCTGAAGTTGGGCCATCCTTACCATCTTGCTATCTTACGATAGGGAGGTGATGCGAATGGACTGTAGTAGTACAAGCCGCGCCGTAGCATCACCTCGACTTTTCTGGTAGCTACGGCGCAAGCGCAGGGGGGCCTCCTCTTCTGAGGGGGCCCCTCGTCTGTTACGGGGGTTTGCATGAAAGTATCCATGGTGGACGAAAGATTGGAACTGGGCAAGCTGCCCATGGGGTTCCTGGAAGCCCTGCTGCAGCGCTACGCGCGCCCTGATGAGCGCGTCGTGGTTGGCCCGCGCATCGGAGAAGACGCGGCCGTGCTGGACATGGGGACGCATTACCTGGTCGTGAAGTCGGACCCCATCACCTTTGCTGCCGAAGAGATCGGCTGGTACGTCGTACACATCAACGCCAACGACGTCGCTTCTATGGGAGCGACGCCGCGCTGGTTCCTTCTGACGCTGTTGCTCCCGGGCCAGCGGTCCACTCGGGCCATGGTCGAAGAGATCTTTCGGCAGGTGGACGATGCCTGCCGGGCGCTGGGCATCGTCCTGTGCGGCGGGCACACGGAGGTGACCCACGACCTGGATCGGCCCATCGCCGTGGGCATCATGCTCGGCGAGGTGGGCAAGGAGGACCTGGTGCGCACCGGTGGAGCGCAGGTGGGCGATGACCTGATTTTGAGCAAAGGCATCGCCATCGAAGGCACTGCCGTCCTGGCGCGGGAGGTGGGCGACGAGCTCAGGGGCCGGCTGGGGCCTGCCATCGTGGAGCGGGGCCGGCGGTTCTTGACCGAGCCGGGCATCAGCGTCTGGCGCGACGCCCGGATCCTTTGCCAGGCCGGCCGGCCCCACGCCATGCACGATCCGACGGAAGGCGGGCTGGCCACCGGCCTGTGGGAGGTGGCCCTGGCCTCGGAAAAGGCGCTCATGGTCGACCTGCAAAGGGTGCCGGTGTACCCGGAGACGCGGGCCTTTTGCCAGAGCCTGGGGCTCGATCCTCTGGGGCTCATTGCCTCGGGGGCGCTGCTGGCCGCCGCTTCGCCGGCCGAGTCGCCGGCCATGCTGCAGGCGCTGTCGGCGGCGGGCATTCCCGCCGCGGTCATCGGTAAGGTGATAGAGGGGCCGGCGGCAGTCCACGTCCAGGGTCCCGAAGGCAGGCAGTCCCTGCCCGTCTTTGAGCAGGACGAGCTGGCACGCTGGTTCGCATCGGACGGTGCAGCCGGCGCCGGCGACTAATTGCGAAGGGGATTTGACTTTCTACTGGACCTGTGCTAAAGTTGGCTTTCGGCAACTATCATCGAGAAACCACGCACATGATGCGTTCTCGACTGGCAGTGGAAGCGTACATGGAGGCCATCGCGGCCGGTGAGCGGTGGCCCTCTATATGCATGGAAGATGTGACGAACGAGTTGAAAAGAGGGGGGATAATTTGCCTACAATCAACCAGTTGGTTCGGAAGGGGCGAAAGCCCAAGCCAGCGAAGGAAAAGGCGCCCGCGTTGCGCTACACCTTTAACGCGCTGAAGGGCAGTACAAAGAAGCAGAGGCTGGGCAATCCTCAGAAGCGTGGTGTGTGCACCCAGGTGCGCACCATGACGCCCAAGAAGCCCAACTCGGCGCTGCGCAAGATCGCCCGCGTGCGGTTGAGCAACGGCATCGAAGTGACGGCCTACATTCCGGGCGAGGGCCACGGTCTGCAGGAACACTCGGTGGTGTTGGTTCGCGGCGGCCGCGTCAAGGACCTGCCCGGTGTGCGCTACCATATCGTCCGGGGCTCGCTGGACGCCGGCGGGGTGGAAAACCGCAAGCGAGGGCGGTCCAAGTACGGCGCCAAGATGCCCAAGAGCGGCGCGGCGGCCAACAGATAGGGAGGAACCGATGCCAAGACGAAACCGTCCGGCCAAGCGAGAGATCGCGCCCGATATCAAGTACAACAGTGTGCTGGTGTCGCAGTTTATCAACAAGCTCATGACGCGCGGGAAAAAGAGCACCGCCCAGCACGTCTTTTACGACGCGCTGGACCTCATCGAGGCGCGCGCGCGCCGGCCCGGCCTGGAAGTCTTTGAGCAGGCCGTGCGCAACGCGACGCCCATCCTGGAGGTCAAGCCCCGCCGCGTTGGTGGCGCCACCTACCAGGTGCCTGTCGAAGTGCGAGCCGATCGCCGCGTCTCCCTGGCCATTCGCTGGCTCGTCGGTGCGTCCCGCAAGCGCTCCGGCAAGACCATGGCCGAGAAGCTGGCCAGCGAGCTGATGGACGCCGCCAACAACACCGGCACGACCATCAAGCGACGAGAAGACACACACAAGATGGCGGAGGCAAACCGGGCGTTTGCTCACTATCGTTGGTAGAAGCGAGATCCGGCCCCAACGATCCGCTCCGGCTCAGGCACTAGACAGCGGCTGTCAGGAACCTTTCCATGTCCAGAGAATATCCCATCGAGCGCATACGCAACATCGGCATCATTGCTCACATCGATGCGGGCAAAACGACGACGACGGAGCGTATCCTTTTTTACACCGGGCGGACGCATCGCATGGGAAACGTGGACGATGGAACTACGGTTACCGACTGGATGGAACAGGAGCGGGAGCGGGGCATCACCATCACTTCTGCTGCCGTCACCTGTTTCTGGCGTAACTGCCAGATTAACATCGTAGATACACCCGGGCACATCGACTTTACAGCCGAAGTACAGCGCAGCCTGCGCGTGCTGGACGGGGGCGTGGTCGTCTTTGACGCCGTCTCCGGCGTGGAGCCCCAGTCGGAGACGGTCTGGCGCCAGGCCGATCGCTATCACGTCCCGCGCATCTGCTTCGTGAACAAGATGGACCGCCTCGGCGCCGACTTCTGGCACACGGTGGACATGATCCGCGAGCAGTTGGCCGCCAGCCCGGTGCCGATCCAGATACCCATCGGCAGCGAGGATCGCTTTCGAGGCCTGGTTGATCTGTTCACCATGCAGGCCATCCTCTACACCGACGACCTGGGGTCGGTCCAGGAGACCACCGCCATCCCCGCGGACCTGGTGCCCTTTGCCGAGGAACAGCGGGAGCACATGGTGGAAAAGATCGCCGAGTGCGATGACGCCCTCATGGAAAAGTACCTGGAGGGCGCCCCCATCTCTCCCGACGAGCTGCGGCAAGGGCTGCGCGGGGCGACCCTGCGTGGAGAGCTGGTGCCCGTGCTGTGCGGGTCGGCGCTGCGCAACAAGGGCGTGCAACCTGTCCTGGATGCCATCGTGGACTATTTGCCCGCTCCTCCTGACGTTCCCCCCGTGGTCGGCATTAACCCCCGGACGAACACCGAGTGGAAGGCATTTGCCGACGTGTCGCGGCCCTTTGCCGCCCTGGCTTTCAAAGTTGTATCGGACCCCTACGTTGGACGACTGGTGTACGTGCGGGTCTATTCGGGGCGGCTGAACGCCGGCAGCACGGTCCTCAACACGGTCAAGGGGCAGAAGGAGCGGGTGGGCAAGCTGCTGCGCATGTATGCCAACCGCCGCGAAGAGGTGTCGGCCATCGAGGCAGGGGACATTGCTGCTGCCGTGGGCCTGAAGAATACCTTCACCGGCGAGACCCTGTCGGACTTTAATCAGCAGGTCATCCTGGAGTCCATCAAGTTCCCGGAGCCCGTGATCGACGTGGCCATCGAGCCCCGAACCCAGGCCGACCAGGACAAGCTGAACGAAGCGTTGCAGCGGCTGGCGGAGGAGGACCCGACGTTCCAGGTGCGGACCGACGAGCAGACGGGGCAACTGATCATCGGCGGGATGGGCGAGCTGCACCTTGAGGTCCTGGTGGACCGCATGTTGCGCGAGTTCCACGTGATGGCCAACGTGGGCAAGCCACAGGTGGCCTACCGGGAAACCATCACAGAAAAGGTCGAGAGCGTGGGCGAGTTTGCCCGCCAGTTTGGCGCGCGGAACCAGTATGCCCGGGTTGTGTTGATGCTCGAGCCCCTGCCCGCGGGCACCGGGTTCGAGTTTGTTCACAAGACGAAAGATTCGGTCCTGCCCAGGCAGTTCCTGCCCGGCGTGGAACAGGGTGTGCGCGAGTCGCTGGACAGCGGGCCCATCGCCGGCTACACCATGGTGGACTTTCGGGCGACGCTCGTCGACGCCACCTACGACGAAGAAGAATCGTCAGAGATGGCGTTCAAAATCGCGGCCTCGATGGCGCTGCGCAGCGGCCTGGAGCGCGCCAAGCCGGTTCTGTTGGAACCCATCATGAAGGTCGAATCGGTGGGCCCCGACGAATTCAGCGGGGCGCTCATCGGCGACCTGAGCGCGCGGGGTGGGCAGATCGAGGGCCTGCAGGCCCGTGGTACCGGGATGCAGGCAGTGCGGGCCATGGTACCCCTTGCCCAGATGTTTGGCTATGCCACGCACCTGCGCTCGATGACCCAGGGCCGGGGCACCTTTACCATGGAATTCGATCATTACGACGTCGTATCAGCGGACGTGCTGGAACAGATCACAATGGGCGGCAGAAGGTAAAAGCCAACCCAGCAAGTGAATTTGCACGTTGATTCTTTTTGTTGTAGAATGGTCAGGTTTGTGATCTGACTAGCGTCCAGGCCAGATAGAAGAAGGAGAGGAATCGTCATGGGGAAGCAAAAGTTCGAGCGAACCAAGCCACACGTGAACGTGGGGACGATTGGCCACATT
>MTKX01001094.1_pt6 | contig 20079 bp, 16 predicted proteins | sample 1042771 | NCBI WGS metagenome assembly MTKX01 (sample SAMN06212183, study PRJNA360534) | anaerobic digester metagenome | biome: Wastewater treatment plant; material: sludge; isolation source: anaerobic digester fed with sludge from wastewater treatment plant | place: Denmark: WWTP Randers ... | reverse complement strand
TACGACTACTACCAGCCCGAGGCCTTCATCCCGGCCTCCAACACCTACATCGCCAAGGAAGCGACGATCAACGACGAGATCGACCGCCTCCGCCTGTGCGCGACGAACTCGCTGTTCTCCCGACGCGACGTCATCATCGTGGCCTCGGTGTCCTGCATCTACGGCATCGGCGCGCCCGAGACCTACTACTCCATGAGCTTCCCGCTCACGGTCGGCGAGGCCCTCGGCCGCAAGGCCCTGCTCGACCGGCTCGTCGGCGTCCAGTACGAGCGCGAGGAGGGCGAGTTCCGGCGCGGCACCTTCCGCGTCCGCGGCGACATCGTCGAGGTCTTCCCGAGCTACGAGGACTCGGCCTACCGCGTCGAGCTCGAGGACGGCCGGGTCAAGGCCATTTCCGCCGTCGACCCCCTCCTGGGCCGCGTCCGCGAGACGCTCGACACGGTCATGGTCCATCCCCGGACCTTCTTCTCGACGCCCGCCGAGACCGTCCGGACCGCCGTGGCCGGGATCGAAGCCGAGCTGGCCGACCAGGTCGCCCACTTCCGCCGCCGCGGCATGGCCGTCGAGGCCGAGCGCATCGAAGAGCGCACCCTCTACGACCTGGAGATGCTGCGCGAGTTCGGCTACTGCCCCGGCATCGAGAATTACTCGCGGCACCTGACCGGGCGCGCCGCCGGCGAGCCGCCCTACACCCTGCTCGACTACTTCCCGGCCGACTTCCTGACCATCATCGACGAGTCCCACGTCACCGTCCCCCAGATCGGCGGCATGTACGCCGGCGACCGCTCGCGCAAGCTGACCCTCGTCGAGCACGGCTTCCGCCTGCCCTCGGCCCTCGACAACCGTCCCCTCAACTTCGAGGAGTTCGAGGCCCGCGTCGGCGAGACCCTGTACGTCTCGGCCACGCCCGGCCTCTACGAGATCAAGAAGTCGCCCGGCCGGGTCGTCGAGCAGGTCATCCGGCCGACCGGCCTGACCGACCCCGCGCTCGAGGTCCGGCCCGTCCGCGGCCAGGTCGACGACCTCATGGCCGAGATCCGGGCCCGGGCCGCCCGCAACGAGCGGGTCCTGGTGACGACGCTGACGAAGAAGATGGCCGAGGACCTGGCCCGCCACTACCACGATCTCGGCCTGCGCGTCCGCTACCTCCACTCCGAGGTCGAGACCCTCGACCGGGTCAAGGTCCTGCGCGACCTCCGCCGGGGCGCCTTCGACGCCCTCATCGGCATCAATCTCCTGCGCGAGGGCCTCGACCTGCCCGAGGTCTCGCTGGTGGCCGTCCTCGACGCCGACAAGGAGGGCTTCCTGCGCTCGGCGACCTCGCTCATCCAGACCTTCGGCCGGGCCGCCCGCCACGTCGCCGGCAAGGCCATCCTCTACGCCGATACGGTGACGGACTCCATGAGATGGGCCATCGCCGAGACCGACCGCCGCCGCAAGATCCAGCAGGACTACAACGCCGCCCACGGCATCACGCCCCAATCCATCGTCAAGGGCATCGACGAGGTCTTGTCGTCCGTCTACGAGCGCGACTACCTCGACTACACGAGGATCTCCGAGGACAAGGACATCTACCTCTCCCCTCTCAAGCGCAAGAAACGCATGGACGAGCTGGCCAAGCTCATGAAAGAGGCCTCGGCCGCCCTCGAGTTCGAGAAGGCCGCCGCCTATCGCGACGAGCTGGCCAAGCTCAAAAAGCGCGAGCTGGAGCTCGATCTCTAGCCATGGCGGACTTCGCGGAACTGAAGGCGCGGGCCGCCGAGCTGCCGGCCAAGCCCGGCATCTACTTCTTCAAGAGCGCCTCGGGCGAGGTCGTCTACATCGGCAAGGCCCGCTCCCTGCGGGACCGGGTCCGCTCCTATTTCCTGCCCGACCCCGACCTCAAGGTCCGCGGCATCCTCCGCGAGACGGCCGACATCGACTACATCCTGACCGGCTCCGAGAAGGAAGCGGCCTTCCTCGAGAACAACTACATCCAGGAGCACCAGCCGCGCTTCAACTTGCGCCTCAAAGACGACAAGAGCTTCCCCTACATCAAGATCACGGTCGGCGAGACCTGGCCCGGCGTCTACTTCAGCCGCCAGGTCGGGCCCGACGGCGCGCGCTACTTCGGGCCGTTCAGCCCGGCCGGCCGGGCCCGGTCCTCCATCCACCTCGTCAACAAGCACTTCCGGGTCCGGGGCTGCGAGGAGGCCGTCTTCCGCGGCCGCAAGCGGCCCTGTCTCGAATACGAGCTCGGGCTCTGCTCGGCGCCCTGCGTCGGGTACGTCCCCGAGGCCGAGTACCGCGAGAGCGTCGACAACGCCTGCCTGTTCCTCGAAGGGCGCCTGCCCGAGCTGGCCGGGACCCTGAGGGCGCGGATGGAGCTAGCGGCCGAAGGCGAGAAGTTCGAGGAGGCGGCCCGCTGGCGCGACCTGCTGCGGACGATCGAGGACTACCGGGACCGGCCCCGGGCCATCTCCACGTCCCTCGAGGACCAGGACGTCGCCGGCCTGGCCCGGCTGGCCGACCGGGCCGCGGTCTACGTCTTCTTCATGCGGCGGGGCAAGATCCGGGACTCGGAGGCCCGGACGCTCGACGTCCCCGCCGGCATATCCGACGGCGACCTTCTGGGGGGCTTCCTGGCCGGGTTCTACCGGGACCGCGACCTGCCGCCCCGGCTGCTGCTGCCCGTCAAGCCGGCCCCGGCGGCCGGCCTGCAGTCGCTTCCCGGCTGGGCCGAGGTCCGGATCCTCGTCCCTCGCGGCGGCAAGAACCTCAAGCTCGTCGACATGGCCGGGCGCAACGCCGAGGCCTATCTCCGCCGCCAGGCCGGCGCCCTCGTCCCTCTCGAGGAGCTGAAGGCGGCCCTCGGACTGCCGGCCCTGCCGCGGACGATCGAGGGCTTCGACATCTCCAACACCGGCGGCGAGGAGTCGGTCGGCTCGCTCGTCGTCTTCCGCGACGGCCGCCCCGACAAGGACGCCTACCGCAAGTTCCTCATCCGCACGGTCGAGGGCTCGAACGACGTGGCCAGCCTGGGCGAGGTCCTGACGCGGCGCTACCGCAAGGTCCTCGACGAGGCCTCGTCCCTGCCCGATCTGGTCATGGTCGACGGGGGCAAGCCCCAGCTCGGCGCGGCCGAAAAAGCCCTGGCGGCGCTGGGATTGTCCGGGCTCCCCCTCGTGGCCATCGCCAAGCGCGAGGAGATCCTCTACACGCCGGCCCGGCGCGACGGCGTCCGGCTGGCCCGGACCTCGGCGGCGCTCAAGCTCGTCCAGGCCGTCCGCGACGAGACCCACCGCTTCGCCGTCTCCTTCCACCGCGGCCGCCGCGAGAAGAGGAGCTTCGCGTCCGTCCTCGACGGCATCCCGGGCCTCGGCCCCAAGAAAAGGACGGCCCTGCTGACCCGGTATCAGAGCTTGGAAGCCATAGGGAACGCCCCGCGGGCCGAGCTCGACGCCCTGGTCGGCGCCGCGGCCGCGGCCCGGGTCCTGGAACGCCTGAAGGACGGGGCCTAGTAGCCCTTGCCCTTGGCCTTGGCCTGCTCGAGCCTCATGCGGGCCCGCTCGACCTCGGACGACTGCTTGGTCTGGGCGTCGAAGTTGTCGCGGATGTCCTGCTCCAGCCTTTCCTTCTTCCTGGCCAGGCTTTGGCCTTCGTCGACCAGCGACTTGAAGCGCTTCTCGGCCTTCCGCAGGTCGTCCTCGAGCGAGGCCACGAAGCGGGCGTATTCGTGGTCGGCGACGATGGTCCCCAGGGAGTCGATGAACGTGAAGGCCCCCCGGCCGGAAAAGGCCGGCAATCCCTCCGTCGACGCCGTCCCGGGCTCGGGCTTGGCCCGCTGGAGGATGTCCTCGTCGGGATCGGCCAGGATGAGGAAGAGCGTCGAGACGGCCTTGTCGCCCTTGCCCTTGCCTTCCACCTTGTAATAGACGTCGTAGGCCCGGTCGTCGGCGTCGCTGAGCATCACCGTCTTGGCCAGGCTGAAGCCCTTGACGCCGCGGACCTTGGCCCCCCGGGACGCGAGGTAGCCCTGGACGGCGTTCTCGAGTTCCTTGGCCGGATAATTGAACTCGAAGATCTTGGCCACCTGCGTCGTTTTCTGGAAATCGACCACGCCGTCGTAGGCCCGGACGGGATCGATCCGCCTGACGAGGTCGTCCTGGGCCGACAGGACGGCTCCGCACAGGACCACCGCCAATACCACTCCGATTGCTTTTTTCATGCCCCGATTATACACGACGGCCCGGCCGGGGCTCAAGGGCGCCGGCCGCCGCTCCGGCCCGGGCTCAGAGGACCAGGCGAACGGCCCAGCTCAGCGCCAGGGCCACGCCGACGCTCAGGGCCACCGACAGGAAGGCCCACTTCCTGCCGACCTCGCGCCACATGATGACGAAGGTCGACAGGCAGGGGATGAAGAAGCTGATGAAGACGGTGAAGACGACGATCTGCTCCCGGCTGACGACGGTCATGAGGTTCTGGTAGTCGACTCCGAGCGCCTGGAGCATCATGATGAGCGACAGCTCCTTGCGCAGGAAGCCGAAGACGAGGGTCACGCCGAGCTCGTGGGGCAGGCCGAGGCCCTTGACCACGAGCGGGGCCAGGACGTCGTTGACGATCCGGTCGGCCCCGAAGTACGTCAGCAGGCTCAGGACGAGGCTGCCGCCGATGAGCAGGGGCCAGGCGAACCTGACGAACGAATGGATCTGCAGCCAGGTCTTGCGCAGGATGGACACCGGCCGCGGCGCCTTGAGCGAGGGGATCTCCAGGATGAGACCCGGCGAGGGCTCGGTCATGAACCGGCTGACGGCCCAGCCGACGAGCCCGACGACGAGGATATTGGCCGCGTAGAAGCCCATGGCCCAGAGCGGGCCCAGGTAGAAGGCCACCAGGGCCAGGACGATGGTCGTCCGGGCCGAGCACGGGATGAACGGGATGAGGAGCGAGGTCAGGACCCGGTCCCGCTGGGACTCGAGGATGCGGGTCGAGACGATGGCCGGGACGTTGCAGCCGAAGCCCAGGATGAACGGCGAGACCGACTTGCCGTGCAGGCCGATGCGGTGCATGAAGGCGTCGAGGAGGAAGCCGGCCCGGGCCAGGTAGCCCGTGTCCTCCAAAGCCGACATGAGGAGCAGAAGCGGCAGGAAGTACGGCAGGACGATGGCCACGCCGCCGCCGACGCCCTGGATGAGGCCCTCGGCCAGGTGGAAGACGAGCCCGTCGCCCAGCCGCGCCGCCAGGACCGCCCTCAGCTCGTTGAACGGCCCGAGCAGGAGCGACTCGAGCGGGCTGCCGACCTCGAAGATGATATAGAAGAAGGCCAGCAGGACGGCGGCCAGGATGACGTAGCCCAGGAAGGGATGCATGAGGACGGCGTCGACCTTCTTGTCCCAGGTCATCCTCTTGCCGTGCAGGACCCGCCCGGTCTCCTCGGCCAGCTTCATGGCCAGGTGGTGGCGCTCGGCGGAAATGACCTCGTAGGCCGGGGCGCCGCGCCGCTCCTCGAGCGCCCGGCGGACCCCGTCGACGGCGGCCCTCAGACCGGGCTCGACCTGGCCGAGGAAATCGCCGCAGGCGTGGCCGGCCGTCTCGATCAGCTTGACGGCGGTGAAGCGGGCGTTGGAGACGACCGGGAAGCCGGCCGGCAGGGCCCGCTCGACCTCCGCGATGCGCTCCTCGACGTCGTCCGAGAAGCGGACGGGCCGGGGCGCCCCTCCCCTGTCCAGGACCTCGAAGGCCCGGTCGACGAGCTCCTTGATGCCCCGGCCGTGGGCGGCGATGGTCGCCGTGACCGGGATCCCGAGCCGCCGCTCGATCTCGGCCTTGTCGATCCGCGCGCCCTTGCGCTCGGCCACGTCGATCATGTTGAGCGCGACGACCACGGGATAGCCGAGCTCGATCAGCTCGAGCGTCAGCTCCAGCCCGCGGCTCAGGGTCGAGGCGTCGACGACGTTGACGACCAAGTCGGGCCTCTCGGCGAACAGGTGGGTCAGGACGACCTGCTCGGCCGGATCGGACGTGCACAGGGAGTAGGTCCCCGGCAGGTCGACGACGTCGAGGAGGCGCCCGGCGATGTTGACCCGGCTGTGGGTGTGCTTGATGGAGGTGCCGGGGAAATTCGAGGTCTCGGCCTTGTGGCCGGCGATGGCGTTGAAGAGCGTGCTCTTGCCGCTGTTCGGCTGGCCGATCAGGATGACCGTGGGGACGTCAGGCCGGCCCATGGACGGCCTCGACGAGGACCTTCTGGGCGACGCCCCGGCCCAGGGCGACCGTCGTGTCCGAGGTGCAGTTGCGGACGAGCAGCGGCCCCCGCAGGATGGCCCGGCCGTCGAGCTCGACGATGTCGTCCTTGTGGAAGCCCATGGCCATCAGGCGGCGGCGGACGCCCTCGCCCCCGGCGAGATCGACGATCCTCAGGGGCGCGCCGTGCGGGGCTTCGAGCAGGGTCATGGGTTCTCCGGCCCCCCAGTTTAATCCATCGTGTATAGGAATCAAGGCTTATTCTCCGGTCCGGGCTATTTCCGACTGATATTGTAGGGTATCCGGGCGGCGAAGTAAAGGCTCCGCCCCGGCTCCCGGCGGCGCCGCCCCCCGGTCGGGCTCAGTACAGGACCTTGGCCTCGCCCAGCGCGGCGATGCGCTTGTCGAGCCAGGCGACGATGAGGTCGCGCCGGGCCATGGTCGCGGCGATCTCGGCGTCCGTGAGGTAATCGCCGACGACCGTCCGGACGGATTCCGCGGTCAGGGCCTTGAAGGCCTCGTAGAGGGCCCGGGGCAGGGTCTCCATGATGAAGTTCGGGCCCTCCCGGTACTTCTCGTCGTAGATCAGCCGGGTCGTGAACTTCTTGGTCGTCCGGAACGAGCGCGAGTGGTCGATGAGGATCATCCGCCAGTCGTCCAGGAGGAGGTAGTTCCTCTGGTGGCGGTCCTCGTTGGAGATGAGGTTGTCGAAGGCCCGTTGGAGGCACATCGCGCGGGTGAAATACATGGCCTTGATGCCGGGGGGCGAGAGCTTCTTCTTGAGGACGCCCTCCATGTCGTTCCAGGGCTCGACCCACAGCTGGGCCGAGCCCCGGCTGCCCTGGTACTCCCGCTCGACCGTCGGCGGGACCATGTGCAGGCCAAGGGCGCGGCTGAGGCGGTAGGCGGCGATCTCGCCCTTCCAGGTCTCCTTGAAGCCGCCCACCCGCTCGCCGAAGACGTCCTTCCAGAGCGCTTTGCGCCGGACGCCGTCTTTCTCCAGGGTCAGGATGTAGGGCTCGGTCACGGCCCGGGCCCCGGTCAGCTTCTCCTGCCCGACGACCTGGGCCGTCTTGAGGAAGTCCTCCCACTTGTCGTACTCGGCCTGCTCGGCCGCGGTGAACTGGGCCAGGAGCCCGCTCCAGGCGCCCAGGCACAGGACGGCACAGACCGCCCACACGGCTTTTTTCATGTGCGACCCTCCCCCGGTCCGGGATACCCTTCGGCCGGAAGTCTATGCCTCTCCCGGGCCCGTTGTCAACCGCCTGTCCGGATTGACTTTGCCGGGGCGTTCTGATAAATAATGGTAAATGTACAAGTGGATTTCCCGCAAGCTCTTCGGCACCGATAACGACCGCACCCTCAAGCGCATCGCTCCCCTCGTCTCCGCCGTCAACGCCCTGGAGCCCCGCGTCCAGGCCCTGACCGACGCCCAGCTGCGCGGCAAGACCGCCGAGTTCAAGGACAAGCTGGCCCAGGGCGCCTCCCTCGACGATCTCCTGCCCGAGGCCTTCGCCGTGGTCCGCGAGGCCTCGCGGCGGACGACCCGGATGCGCCACTTCGACGTCCAGCTCGTCGGCGGGGCCGTCCTCCACCAGGGCAAGATCGCCGAGATGAAGACGGGCGAGGGAAAAACGCTCGTGGCCACGCTGCCGGCCTACCTCAACGCCCTCTCCGGCCAGGGCGTCCACATCGTCACCGTCAACGACTACCTGGCCAAGCGCGACACGGAGTGGATGGGGGCCATCTACCGCTTCCTCGGCCTGACGGTCGGGACCATCCAGCACGACCTCGGCGACGCCGAGCGCTACGCGGCCTACCGGGCCGACATCACCTACGGGACGAACAACGAGTTCGGCTTCGACTACCTCCGCGACAACATGAAGTTCCGCCTGGCCGACCTGGCCCAGCGGGAGTTCAACTTCGCCATCGTCGACGAGGTCGACAGCATCCTCATCGACGAGGCCCGGACGCCGCTCATCATCTCCGGGCCGACCAACGAATCGACCCAGCTCTTCACCCGCGTCGACGGCCTGGTCCGCCGCTTCCAGCGGGACAGGCACTTCACCATCGACGAGAAGAGCCGGACCGTCTCCATCCAGGACGCCGGCGTGGCCGAGGCCGAGCGGGTCCTCGGCGTGACGAACCTCTACGACATGGCCAACATGGACCTCGTCCACGCCATCAACACCTCGCTCAAGGCCCACCACCTGTTCAAACTCGACGTCGATTACATGGTCCAGGACGGCAAGATCGTCATCGTCGACGAGTTCACCGGCCGCCTCATGCCCGGCCGCCGCTACAGCGACGGCCTCCACCAGGCCCTCGAGGCCAAGGAGCGAGTCAAGGTCGAGGAGGAATACCAGACCCTGGCCTCGGTCACCTTCCAGAACTACTTCCGCATGTACAAGAAGCTGGCCGGCATGACCGGCACGGCGGCCACCGAGGCGACCGAGTTCCGCCACATCTACGGCCTGGACGTCGTCGAGATCCCGACCAACCGGACCCTCATCCGCCTGGAGAACCCGGACGTCGTCTACCGGACGGGCGAGGAGAAATGGGCCGCCGTGGTCGAGGAGATCGTCGAGCTCTCGCAGAAGGGCCGGCCGGTCCTCGTCGGCACCATCTCCATCGAGAAGTCCGAGCACCTCAGCACGCTCCTGCGGCGCAAGAACGTCAGGCACGTCGTCCTCAACGCCAAGTACCACGAGCAGGAGGCCCAGATCATCGCCCAGGCCGGCCGCGTCGGAGCCGTGACCATCGCCACCAACATGGCCGGGCGCGGCGTCGACATCCTCCTCGGCGGCAATCCCGAGTACCTGGCCCGCGAGCAGCTCAAGAAGGCCGGCGTCGATCCGGCCCAGGCCGCGCCGGAGCAGATGGACAAGGCCCTGGCCGAGGTCAAGGCCGTCACGGAGAAGGAGCACGAGGCCGTCATCGCCCTGGAGGGGCTCCACGTCCTGGGCACGGAGCGGCACGAGGCCCGGCGCATCGACAACCAGCTCCGCGGCCGCGCCGGCCGCCAGGGCGATCCCGGCTCGTCGCGCTTCTACCTGTCCCTCGAGGACGACCTCATGCGCATCTTCGGCAGCGAGCGCATCTCCGGCCTCATGGCCCGCATCGGCATGGGCGACGGCGTGCCCATCGAGCACAACATGATCACCCGGGCCATCGAGCGGGCCCAGAAGCAGGTCGAGGGCCAGAACTTCACCGTCCGCAAGCACCTCCTCGAGTACGACGACGTCATGAACAAACAGCGGGAGACGATCTACGGCCAGCGCCGCAAGATCCTCCACGGCGAGGACCAGCGCGAGTACTTCCTCGGCCTCGTCGACAACCTCGTCGACTGGATGCTCGACACCCACGCCAACAAGGAGGCCTCGCCCGAGGACTGGGACCGCGAGGGCCTGCGCCAGGCCGTCATGGCCCAGTTCGGCCTGGACATCGAGACCCTGTCCATCCCCTGGGACACGGTCGTCCACGAGGGGCTCCGGGAAGCCCTGGTCAAGGGCCTGGTCGCCGTCTTCGAGGCCAAGGAGAAGCAGCTCGGCCCGTTCATGCGCGACTTCGAGCGCATGATCCTCCTGCAGGTCATCGACTCGCAGTGGAAGGACCACCTCCTCGAGATGGACCACCTCAAGGAGGGCATCGGCCTGCGCGGCTACGGCCAGAAGGACCCCCTCATCGAGTACAAGAAAGAGGGCTTCGAGATGTTCCAGTCCATGCTCGACCGGATCGAGGAGGACGCCGTGCGCTACCTCTTCCTCATCCAGCCGGTCGCCGACCAGCCCGCGCCGGTCCGGCGGCAGGCCCCGGTCTATTACCAGAAGCCGCAGGGGCCGTCGGGCCAGCGGTCGAAGCAGGCCCGGGCCATGATCCCGGGCAAGCGCCACAAGCACTGATCCGTTCCGACGAGGAGGAGCCATGCTCGACGAGAAGATCCGGGAAGCCCTCACCTTCGACGACGTCCTCATCCTCCCGGCCAAGTCCGACGTCATCCCCCAGGACGCCTCGGTCAAGACCCGCCTCAGCCGCCACGTCACCCTCAACATCCCCGTCGTCAGCGCGGCCATGGACACCGTGACGACCTCGCGGATGGCCATCGCCCTGGCCCAGCAGGGCGGCCTCGGCGTCGTCCACCGCAACCTGTCCATCGAGAGCCAGGCCGAGGAGGTCGACAAGGTCAAGCGCCACGAGAGCGGCATGGTCGTCGAGCCCATCACCCTGCGGCCCCAGGACCGCATCTCGCGGGCCCTCGAGGTCATGCGCGAGCACCACATCTCGGGCCTGCCCATCACGGACGGGTCGAACAAGCTCGTCGGCATCCTGACCAACCGCGACATCCGCTTCGAGAAGCGCCTCAACCTGGCCATCGAGCAGATCATGACCCGCAAGCTCGTCACGGTCCCCGTCGGGACCTCGCTCGAGGAGGCCGAGAAGGTCTTCCACGACCACAAGATCGAGAAGCTCCTGGTCGTCGACGATCAGTTCCACCTCAAGGGGCTCATCACCTACAAGGACATCCTCAAGCGCATCCAGTACCCCGACGCGGCCAAGGACGGCTTCGGCCGGCTGCGGGTCGGCGCCGCCGTCGGCGTCGGCGCGGACTTCATGGACCGGACCCGGGCCCTGCTGGCGGCCGAGTGCGACGTCATCGTCGTCGACAACGCCCACGGCCACTCCCAGCGGGTCCTGGACACGGTCCGGACGCTGAAGAAGGAGTTCTCCGGGGTCGAGGTCGTGGCCGGCAACATCGGCACGGCCCGGGCGGCCGAGGAGCTCGTCGACCTCGGCGTCGACGCCGTCAAGGTCGGCGTCGGCCCGGGCTCCATCTGCACGACCCGGATCATCACCGGCGCCGGCATCCCCCAGATCACGGCCATCGCCGACGTCGCCGCGGTCTGCGGCAAGGCCGGCGTGCCGGTCATCGCCGACGGCGGCATCAAGTATTCCGGGGACGCCGCCAAGGCCATCGCCGCGGGAGCCGACTCCATCATGCTCGGCAACCTCCTGGCCGGGACCGACGAGGCCCCGGGCGAGGTCGTCATGTACCAGGGCCGGGCCTACAAGCGCTACCGGGGCATGGGCTCCATCGCGGTCATGAAGGAAGGCAAGAGCGGCGACCGCTACCAGCAGGACGGCCAGACCAACGTGACCAAGCTCGTCCCCGAGGGCATCGAGGGCCAGGTCCCCTACAAGGGCAGCACGAACGTCATCGTTCAGATGCTCGTCGGCGGCCTCAGGGCCGGCATGGGCTACGCCGGCTGCCGGACCATCGAGGAGTTCAAGGCCCAGGCCCGCTTCATCAAGATCACCCAGGCCTCGCTCAAGGAGAGCCACGTCCACGACGTGGTCATCACCCAGGAGGCCCCGAACTACCACCTCGACTGAGGGACGGAGGAGGCGCGACCGTGACGGACATGACCCTCAAGACGATCCTCGGCGGTCTGTTCCTGGCCGCGGGGACGGCGGCCTTCCTGACCATGATGTCGCTCATGGGCCGGCCCGGACGGACGGCCGACACGGGCAAGGGACGGCGGGTCCACCGGGTCTTCGGCTGGCTCTATGTCGTCCTGCTGGTCCCCCTGGTCTACCTGGGCCTCGACTTCGTCGGCGAGATGGGCGACGGCATGTCGACCCGAGGCGCCCTCCACGCCGTCCTGTCCGTGACGCTCGTCTCGGTCCTGCTGCTCAAGGTCCTCGTCGTCCGCGTCTTCAAGGGCTTCGTCAAGAACGCCCCGGCCCTGGGCATGGCCCTGTTCGTCCTGACCCTGGTCGTCTACCTCATCTCGGGCGGCTTCTTCCTGGTCCAGACGCTGGCGTCGAAGTGAAGCCCGTCCGGACCCCTGTCACCGGATCCGCTTGAGATAGCCCTTCGGGCACATGGTCAGCAGGAAACGCTCCCGGGCGGCGTCGGAGACGAACCGGCCGTCCGTCTTCAGGAATTCCTCGACGGCCTCCATCGGGCCGGGCCCATATTCCGGCCGGACGGGATGCCCGTTGAGGTCCGTGTCGAAGACGATCATATAGCCGCCGACGGGAACGAAGGCCGCGTACATCTCCAGCTCCTTGAGGACGTGGTCCTTGCGGTGCCAGGAATCGAGCAGGACCATGGCCGGACGCCCCCCGACGATATCCCCGATCCGCCGGACCGTGTCCGGGCCGATGGAATCCCCGACGAGGGGGATGACGCGGTCACGGAAGACGGCCATCTCCAGGGCCCGGTCGAGCTTGTTCTCGATGTCCACGGTGATGATCCGGGTCGGCAGGCCCAGGCCTTGGACGACGGACGCGTAATAGAGCGCCGAACCGCCCTTGAAGGTACCCGTTTCGATGAGGAAATCCGGCCGGAGTTCGGCGATGATCTGCTGGATCATCCACATGTCCGTCGGCGTCTGTTGGATCGGGACGCCGAACCAATAGGTCGTCCGGTGGATGCGCTTCCGATAGTATTGCCGGAAGAAGGCGGTCGTGATCTCCTCGTCCCCGTCGGCCGGCGCGCGGACGATCCGGTCCATGACGAAGATCGCTCCGACCACAGCTAGGGTGGCCACCAGGACGGTCAGGCGCCGGTTCTTCATCGGTCCCCCCTATGTGCAGGGATGACCGCCGGTTCCCTGCCCCCGTCAGAGCCGAGCAGCGCCGGGCGTTCGAGCCACGCCAGCAGCTCGCGGTGGCTGACCAGACGGACCTCCGGCTTCGACAGGGCGTAAGCGAAGAACGACTCCAGGGCGGCCCGGCGGGCGCGGATGTCCGCGGCCGTGACCGGCCCGCCGCCCGCTTTGACCGTGTAGAGCTCGCTGTGGAGCCCGACGGTCATGGGGCTGCGGTTCTCCGCGGTGTGCCGGTCGAGCGTGTATTCCAGCGTGGCCAGGAACTCGGCCGGGCTCATCGAGAACTCGATCCACAGGTTCCAATCCATGCCCGTGATCTCGCCGTTCGCCGGCTGGAAATAGGCCTGCCGCCGGGCCAGCGCGGCCCTCAGCCCGGGCCGGAGGCCGTAACGGGCGCAGGCCTCGTCGGGCGGGGCGACGAAGTTGCCCAAGGGCATCTCCCAGAGCCCGGGATGCGGCCCGATCGGGGGCCGGTGGGCCGGGATGCCGGCGTCGAGCCGGTAGGGCCAGGGGAAGGCGCCGGGGTGCGGCCCGAGGGCCGGGCCCTCCTCGACGCTCGAATCGTAGGCCAGTCCCGAACGCAGGACGGCGGCCATGCCGTTGTCGGACGGCTCGATGAACGGGGCCCGGAAGCCGGCCAGGTCCTTTCGCGGGATGCCCAGGCCGGGCTCGATCCCCGACGGGGGCCGCGTCAGGATGTCCATCGACCGCCCGATCTCCCGTTCCCATTCGGCGACCGACAGGTCCCGGCCGTGCGGATGGGAATGGGTGTGGATGGCGATCTCATGGCCGCGGTCGGCGGCCTCGCCCCAGGCCCTGAGGACGAGGGCCGGGGCGTCCCCGCCCCCGTAGCCGGCCGAATGGGGATTGGGGACGTCGGGGACGACGAAGCGGGTGTTGACGAAGAAGGTGTAGTGCGGCGGCGCGCCGTCGAAGGTCCGGGCCTCCCCCGCGCCGGCCGGGTTGCGGAGCCGGGCGAAGAGTCCCGTGAGATAGCCCAGCCCGCCGTCGTGGGGTGAGCCGGGCAGCCCCGCATAGCCGTTGTCGTCCGACGAGACGCAGACGAACTGCGGCGTCCGCTCCGGCCTCCCCCATTCCCGGCCGGGCCGGCCGGTTCGGAAGCGGACCAGCCGGCCGTGTTCGACCTCGGTGACGTAGACCGTCCGGCCGTCGGGCCCGCCGAAACAGAGGTTGGAGGGCCGGGCGCCGAGGACGCCGATCTCCCGCAGGACCTCGCCGTCCGGGGAGAGCACGGCGACCGTGCCCTTGCCGTACCGGGCGACGTAGAGGTTGCCGTCGACGTCGCAGCGCATGCCGTCGAGGCCGAAGTCGGGGAACGCGGCGAACGTCCGCGGGCCGGCGAGGGCCCCGTCCGCCGCGATCGTGAAGGCCAGGATCCGCCGCCCGGCGCTCTCGCCGACGTAGAGGGTCCGCCCGTCGGGCGAGACCTCGACGCCGTTGGCCGTGCCCAGCCCGGAGGCCGCCAGGACGGCCCGGCGGTCCGTCCCGACGCGCCAGATCCGGCCCGTCCCGGCCGTCCAGTCCGGGTCGCTGGCATAGAGAGTGGCGCCGTCGGGGGCCAGGGCCAGGTCGTTCGGCTGGCTCATGGCCGGCTCGTGGACGAGGACGTGGGCCCACCGGGTGACGGGATCGACGGCCAGGATGTTGTGCCCGGTGTAGTCGGCCACGAAAACGGTCCCGTCGGGGCCGATGCGGAGGCCGTTGCCGACGCTCCCCGCGGGCAGCTCCGCGAAGATCTCGCCCCGGCCGTCGGGAAGGACGCGGCCGACGGTCCCCTGACGGCCGAAATTGACGGCCAGGACGCTGCCGTCGGCGACCGCGGCCGGCCCCTCGACGCCCGGTGTGAACGAGCCCTCGGCCGTGAACGGTTCGGCGACGAAGAGTCCGCCGTCGGGCGCCGGGGGATTTCCGCAGGCCGCGCAGAGGGCCAGAGCGGCCAGCAGCGCGGGAACGGGACGGCGGCGCCTCACTTGACGCCGGCGATGCGGTTGCCTTCTTCCATCAGGACGACCCGGGGCGCGAAGCCCTCCATCTCGGCCTCGTCCATGTAGCCGTAGGCGGCGATGATGATGAGGTCGCCGACCGCGACCTTGTGGCCGGCGGCGCCGAAGACCCCGACGGCCCGCGAGCCCCGTTGGCCGGAGAGGAGGTAGGTCGTGAAGCGCTTGCCGTTGGTCACGTTCCAGACCTCGATCCGCTCGTAGGGCCGCAGCCCGGCCGCCTCGAGGATATCCGTGTCGAGGGACAGGCTGCCCTCGTAGCCGATGTCGACGTGGGTCACCGTGGCCCGGTGGACCTTGGCGCGCAGGAAGGCTCTCAGCATGGGGCTCTCCTCAGACGGCGATGCGGACGTTGTCGATGAGCCGGGTCGAGCCGACGAAGGCGGCCACGGCCACCAGGACCCGGCCGCGCATCTCCGCGACCGGTTCGAGGGTTTCGGGGTCGACGGCCTCGATGTAGTCGATCCGGGCCCGGGGCTCCGCCTCGAGGACGGCCCGGATGCCGGCGACGACCTTGGCCGGGTCCCTCTCCCCCGCCGCGACGGCGCGCTCGGCCCAGCGCAGGCCGATGGACAGGGCCAAGGCGGCCTGGCGCTCCTCGGGCGAGAGGTAGGCGTTGCGCGAGCTCAGGGCCAGCCCGTCGGGCTCGCGGACGAGGGGGCAGGTGACGACCTCGACGCCGAGGTCGAGGTCGCGGGCCATGCGCTCGATGATCAGGACCTGCTGGGCGTCCTTGGCCCCGAAGAAGGCCAGGTCGGGCCCGACCGTCTCGAAGAGCTTGAGGACGACGGTGGCCACGCCCCGGAAATGGCCCGGCCGCGACCGGCCGCAGAGCTTGTCCTGCAGGCCTTCGACCTCGACATAGGTCCGGTATCCGGGAGGATAGACCTCCGCCGCGGGCGGATGGAAGAGGACGTCGACGCCGGCCCGTTCCAGATAGGCCGCGTCCTTGGCCAGGTCGCGGGGGTACTTGTCCAGGTCCTCGTTCGGCCCGAATTGGGTGGGATTGACGAAGATGCTGACGACCGTGACGTCCGCCCGCGTCTTCGACTCCCGGACGAGGCTGAGGTGGCCCTCGTGGAGGTAGCCCATGGTCGGGACGAACCCGACGGTCTTCCCGGCCCGCTTCCACTCGCGGGACAGGGCCTTCATGCCGGCTACGGTCTCGACGAGGATCATCGCCGTCCTCCGCCCTTGGCCGCCGGCTTGGCCGGCTTGCGGGCCCGCTTCGGGGCCAGCTCGGCGGCGACCTCGGGCCGGAGATGGTAGGAGGTGGCGTCGTCCGGGAAGCGGCCGGCCCGGACGTCGGCCGCGTAGGCCCCGACGGCGACGCCCATGACGCCGTGGAGGTCGGCGTAGCGCCGGACGAACTTGGGCATGTAGCCGGTCGAGTAGCCCATGACGTCGTGGAAGACGAGGATCTGGCCGTCGCAGGCGGGCCCCGCGCCGATGCCGATGGTCGGGATGCCGACGGCCCGCGTGACCAGCGCGGCCACCTCGACCGGGACGGACTCGAGGACGACGGCGAAGGCCCCGGCGGCCTCGAGGGCCTGGGCCTCCTCGACGATGCGCCGGGCCTCGGCGGCCAGCTTGCCGCGGACCTTGTAGCGGCCCAGGCTGAGGATGGACTGGGGCGTCAGCCCGACGTGGCCCATGACCGGGATCTCGGCCTCGACCATGGCTTTGACGAGCTTGAGCCGCTTGGCCGAGGCGCCCTCGATCTTGACCGCCGAGGCCCCGCCCTCCTTGAGGAAACGCGAGGCGTTGCGGATGGTCTCGTCGGCGCCGAGGTGGAACGAGAAGTAGGGCATGTCGCCGACGACGAGGGCCCGGCGCACGCCCCGGGTCACGGCCCGGGTGTGATGGAGCATCTCGTCCATGGTCACGGGGACGGTGTTCTCGTAGCCCAGGACGACCATGCCCAGGGAGTCCCCGACCAGGATGAGGTCGACGCCCCGCTCGTCCAGGATGCGGGCCGTCGGGAAGTCGTAGGCCGTCAGGCAGACGATCTTGGGCCCCACGGCCTTGCGGGCCTGGAGCGAGGGGATGGTGATCTTTTCGACCGGCGTCTCGGTCATGGGTCCGTCCTTTCTCCCCACCCCGGCCGTCCCCCGGGGTTGAGGTAAAGCCGCATTCCGTTCCGGGGCTCCCGGTCCCGGCCCCGCGACCGCGGGGTCCGGGCCGCCTCGACGCCCCTAACCTTTCTTCTGGCCCTTGCCCCCGTAGCTCTGGGGGACGTAATAGAGCGAGCCCTTCTTCATGTCGCGGATCTGGTCGAGGAGGTCGAGGACGTCCTCCTCGCGCCCGAAATCGATGTCGTCCGCCTTGACCACCAGGAGGGGCGCCCCCTGGTAGTTGAAGAAGAAATAGTCGAAGGCCTCGACGATGTCCTCGAGGTACTTCTCGGCGATGTTCTTCTCGACGGAGTCGCCCTCCTTGGCGATCCGCCGCGTCAGCGAGCCCAGCGAGATCTGCAGGTAGATGACCAGGTCGGGCTTGGGGACGCGCTCGGACAGGATGCCGTAGATCTTCTCGTAGACGAGCAGCTCGTCGTCCGACAGGGTCTGGTAGGCGTAGATCTTGTCCTTCTCGAACAGGTAGTCGCAGATGATGCGGTCGACGAACAGGTCCCTCTGGAGGAGGCGGGTCTGCTGGTTGTACCGGTTGGCCAGGAAGACGAGCTGGGTCAGGAAGGCCGAGCCCTCCCGCTCGTTGTAGAAGTCCTTGATATAGGGGTTGCCGGCGTTGTCGAGGACGACCTTGCCGCCGATGCGCTGGGCCAGGACGTTGGCCAGCTGGGTCTTCCGGGAGCGGAATACGCCCTCGACGGCGATGTGCTTGAACGGGATCTCGAGGGCGCTCTTCATGGCCATGGGCGGGCGGTTAGGTTATAACCGAACTCTGACTGTAAGTCAACGGCCCCGGCGCGCCCTCGGCGCGCCNNGCGCCGGCCGGAGCCGGCGGACCTCCCCCGGTCAAGCCTGGGCGGGGGGCGGCCCCTGGGGCACGACGATCCAGGCCACGATGTAGAAGAAGGTCATCGGCAGGAGGGCCGTCACGAAGGCCAGGCCGACCAGGAGCAGCCGGACGATCGAGACGTCGATGTCGAAGTATTCGGCCAATCCGCCGCAAACGCCGCCGAGCATCTTCTGGCTGGCCGACCGGTAGAGCTTTTTCGCCATTTCCGTTCTCCTCTCGGGGGCTCACGGCCCTCCACCCCATTATACGGATTTTCCGCCCCTCCGGACCGGAAAATGGGGACGTTTCCGTTTATTTTATCCATCTTCGGCGGGCCGGCCCGGACGACTCCTTCTCCCCCTGCCCGCGCCCTGGAATGCCTTGACTAAAGACGGCCCTCCGTTTAGGATGGGGATGGATTTTTTCATCTTACCCGGAGGACGCCCCATGAACGGTTGGACCGGCCAGATCCTGAGGGTCAACCTGACCACGAAGACCCATAAGACCGAATCGTTCAGCGAGGAATTCGCCCGCAAGTGGATCGGCGGCCGCGGCTTCGCCGTCAAGATCCTCTACGACGAGCTGGCCCCCGGCGTCGACCCCCTCGGCCCGGACAACAAGTTCATCGTCGCCCTCGGGCCCATCGCCGGCATCCCGGCCCCCAACACGGGGAAAGCGGTCGTGGCCGGCAAGTCCCCCAGCACGGGCGGCTACGGCGACGGCAACCTCGGCACCCGGGTCGCCGAGCAGCTCCGCAAGGCCGGCTACGACGTCCTCATCGTCGAGGGCCGGGCGGCCGAGCCGACCATGCTCACCATCGAGGACGACAAGGTCGAGTTCCTGCCCGCCGGCGAGGTCTGGGGGCAGGGCACGTACGTCACCAACGACTGGATCTACGCCAAGTACGGCAAGAGCGTCGGCGTCCTCAACATCGGCCAGGGCGGCGAGAACCTCGTCCGCTACGCGGTCGTCCGCAGCCTCGAGGGGCGGGCCGGCGGCCGGACCGGCATGGGCGCGGTCATGGGCTCCAAGCTCCTCAAGGCCATCGTCGTCAAGGGCACCAAGCCCATCCCCCAGGCCGACCCGGCCGGGATGAAGAAGGTCGGCTACGACGACCTCCGCGAGGTCAACCGCATCGACAAGAAGACCGGCTGGTCCATCCAGAGCACCAACGGCGTCCTGGCCTGGTGCAACGAGGTCGCCGCCCTGCCCGTCCACAACTTCCGTCGGACCCACCATCCCGACGCCTGGAAGGTCGACGGCGAGCGCCTCAACAACGCCCGGGTGGCCACCTACGGCTGCCCCAACTGCACCATGCGCTGCGGCATCACCATCCACGACGACGAGGGCCGCGAGTCCGAGCTCGACTACGAGAACGTGGCCCTGCTCGGCCCCAACCTGGACATCTTCGAGCTGGCCCCCATGGGCTCCCTGAACTACCTTTGCGACGACTACGGCATCGACACGATGTCGGGCGGCTGCGTCATGAGCTTCTACGCCGACGCCGTCGAGCGCGGCGCGGCCCCGGGGGCCATCCGCTTCGGCGACGCCCCGGCCTTCAAGACCCTCCTGACGGACATCGCCCTGCGCCGGGGCGAGATCGGGAACATCCTGGCCGAGGGCTCCCTGCGGGCCGCCCGCAAGTTCGGCCACGGCTCCGAGGCCTACGCCATGCAGGTCAAGGGCCTCGAGGTCGCCGCCTACAACTGCAAGTTCATCCCCGGCATGGCCCTGGCCTTCGGCGTCTCCCCCATCGGCGCCCACCACAAGGAGTCCTGGGTCATCACCTTCGAGCTCAAGCAGTCCGTGCGCGAGTCCTACGGCCCGGAGAAGGCCCAGAAGGTCATCGACCTCCAGCGCATCCGCGGCGGCCTGTTCGAGTACATCGTCGCCTGCCGCTTCCCCTGGATCGAGAACGGCTGGGAGCTCGAGCACTACCCCAAGTACTTCAAGCTCGTCAGCGGCCTCGACTGGACCCTCGAGGACTTCTGGACCGTCTCGGACCGCATCTACTCGCTCATCAAGCTCTTCTGGCTCCGCGAATACCCCCGGACCGACCGCACGCTCGACTACCCGCCGGCCGTCTGGTTCGACCCGGCCAACGCCGACACCGAGGGGCCCATCGCCGGACAGCACCTGGAGGTCGACAAGTACGACGGCCTGCTCCAGCACTACTACGACCTCCGCGGCTACGACAAGCGCGGCATCCCGACCAAGGCCACGCTCGAGCGCCTGGGCACCGCCGGGGAGGGCCGGGCGGCCGA
>MTKX01003705.1_pt2 | contig 20119 bp, 19 predicted proteins | sample 1042771 | NCBI WGS metagenome assembly MTKX01 (sample SAMN06212183, study PRJNA360534) | anaerobic digester metagenome | biome: Wastewater treatment plant; material: sludge; isolation source: anaerobic digester fed with sludge from wastewater treatment plant | place: Denmark: WWTP Randers ... | reverse complement strand
AAATGCTTGAGGTTCCTCAAAAAAAGGATTTTCATCGCATTATCCTTTCTGCCAAATCAACCGATATAAATGAAACTATTGAGGTTTATGAACGCTTAGCTGCCACTTTTTCCTATCCTTTGCATGTAGGGCTTACTGAAGCTGGCGAGGGATTTGAAGGAATCATCAAATCGACAATTGCTTTAGGTACAATCCTACAAAAAGGAATTGGTAATAATATACGAGTTTCTCTCACATCACCCAATCCGATTCTTGAATCCCAGGTCGCGGTAGAAATCCTCCGAGGAGTTGGACTACGGCAAAAGGGAATCGAAGTAATTTCCTGCCCAACCTGTGCTCGAACCAGAGGAGATGTGGTATCATTTGTAAGAGAAATAAAAGCAGCTGTACAAAAGATATCATCTCCCTCTCCCTTAAAATTAGCAATTATGGGGTGTGAGGTAAATGGTCCGGGAGAAGCGAAGGAGGCTGATTTAGGGTTAGCTTTTGGAAAATCAACCGCACTTCTTTTTGTTCGAGGTAAGGTTATTAAAACCGTGCATCAACAGAATGCTTTGAATGAGCTCATAAAACAATTACGATCGATGGTATCCAATCAAATGGTGAAAGAATAGGAGGAAAATACGCCTTGAAAATGTCAGCTTTGTTTGCTCCAACACTGAAAGAGAATCCTGCCGAAGCCGAGGTGATCAGCCATAGCTTAATGTTGCGGGCAGGAATGATCAGACAACTTTCATCGGGAATTTACAATATCCTCCCTTTGGGTTTACGTTCTTTAGAAAAAATCATGAATATTGTTCGTCGAGAGCTTAACCGAGCTGATGGACAGGAACTTTTATTACCGGCTCTTCAACCAGGAGAACTCTGGAAAGAAACTGGACGGTGGGAAATTTATGGTCCGGAATTAATCCGTTTTCAAGACCGCCGAGAAAGGGATTTTTGTTTGGGACCAACCCATGAAGAGGTTATTACCGATATAGCCAGGAAAGAGATCCGTTCTTATCGACAGCTTCCTTTGCTGTTGTATCAAATTCAAACTAAATTTCGAGATGAAATCCGACCGCGCTTTGGAGTAATGCGATCTCGAGAATTCATTATGAAGGATTTGTATAGCTTCGATCGGGATTATGAAGGATTACAGGTTAGTTATCAAAAAATGTATAATGCCTATTCAAAGATATTTTCATCTTTTGGTTTAGAATATATTGCAGTGAGAGCCGATTCGGGAGTAATCGGTGGTGATATTTCTCATGAATTTCTCATTATTGCCAGCTCTGGAGAAGAAAAAGTGATGAGATGTCCAAAGTGTTTGGCCACCTCAACCCAGGAAGTCAACGATTGTCCGAAATGCCATGCTGATATGGAAGAAAAACGAGGCATTGAAGTTGGCCACATTTTTCAATTGGGAACCAAATATTCAGAATCGATGAAAGCCTATTTTGTTGATCAGGACGGAAAAGAAAAACCTTTGATTATGGGATGTTATGGAATTGGCATTGGAAGAACTATGGCTGCAGCAATTGAAGCCAACCACGATGAAAACGGAATAAAATGGCCCTGGAATATCGCTCCTTATGAGATAATTGTCATACCGGTAAAATTAAAAAATCAAGCCAGTATAGAGTTAGCCAAAAGTATTTCCCAGCAACTGGTTTATGAGGAGTATGAGGCGATATGGGATGATCGTGATGTTTCCGCTGGATATAAATTTAAAGAAGCCGATTTAATTGGATTCCCTATTCAAGTAATTGTTGGTGAAAAAGCCTTGAAAAATAGTATTTTGGAAATTAAAATACGTTCAAACGGGAAGAGGATAGAGTGTACCCGGGAGCAATTGATATCAGTGATAAAAAAAATTAAGGAAGAATTGGTTATTTTGCAGGAATGAGCATGGGAGATCAAACTGAAACAAAACAATTAAATAATAAAAACCACCGAATTACGTCAATTATTGCTGCTTATAATGAAGAAAAAACGATAGGACCAATTATTGATGTTTTGAAAAGTGTACCCATTATTGAACAGATTGTAGTAGTGAGCGATGGGTCAACCGATCGAACAGTTGATATTGCACGAAGTCGTAATGTTGAGGTAGTAGATTTAATTAGTAATGTAGGAAAGGGTGGTGCCCTTTATCGAGGGCTAGAGTATATAAGAACCGATGTTGTTCTCCTATTAGATGCGGATTTGGTTGGTTTAGAAGAAAGTCATGTTTTGAGTTTGGTTCATCCTGTTACCGAAAGAGAAGCCGACGTAACCATTGGGGTATTTGAAGAAGGCCGCTTTGCGACCGATTTTGCCCAGAAAATTGCTCCATTATTATCTGGACAACGGGCGATTCGGACCGATGTCATCCAAAACATATCCGATCTGGAAGTATCCCGATATGGGGTTGAAGTTGCTATGAACCGTTATATTCGAAAAAACGGTGTGACGATGAAACTGGTAAAGTTACCGGGGTTGACTCATGTGATGAAGGAAGAAAAAATGGGCTTGATGAAAGGACTTCGTCATCGAGTTAAAATGTATTGGGAAATCTTAAAAAATTCTTATGGAGGAGGAGGTTGATATAGCTCTGAATAATCAAAAATTATTCATTAAAACCCTTGGTATTGTTTGCAGTGGTCATGACAACCAGACGAATATGGGAGCGGATGGTGTTTGTCAAGAATTACTGGAGATTTCTCGTAGTGCAGGCTTTCAAATGAGCGAGATTTTTGATGTAAAAGTTCTTCATCCTTTTCCTCATTACTATCTGGGAAAGGGAAAGGTTGAAGAAATTAAAGTTTTTTTACAGAAAAATCCTGATATTCGCGGTGTAATTATTGATACCGAAATATCACCCTCACAACAAAAAAACCTCGAAAAAGCCTTTAATATCAAAGTTTATACTAAGATAGCTCTTATTCACCGAATTTTTGCTGCGCGTGCTCGTTCTTCAGAAGGGAAGATTAAAGTTGCAGTGGCATCACTTCAGTATGAATTAAGTCGATTGTCCGGAAGGGGAGTCGAAATGTCCCGCTTGGGCGGTGGGATTGGTACCCGTGGACCAGGAGAACAAAAGATTGAAACCGAACGAAGACGCATTAAACAAAAAATTGCACAGCTTAAAAGAGAACTCGTTAAAGTGAACCGGCGCCGTGAGGTTCAGAAGAGCCTTCGGATAAAAAAGAACTTACCGATTGTTGCCATTGTTGGATATACCAATGCTGGGAAGTCGACGCTTTTAAACAGTCTTACCAATGCCCATGCCTATGTTGAGGACCGATTATTTGCCACCCTTGATCCGACAGCTCGAAAGGCATTTTTGCCAGGGATTGGTTCGGTTGTTTTTACCGATACGGTAGGATTTATCCGGGAAATGCCTGAAACACTTATTGATGCCTTTCGAGCGACTCTGGATGAGATAAACGATGCCGATTGTCTTCTTGAAGTTTTAGACGCTTCAGATCCCAGTTACCCGGAACATCATAAGGTGATTAACCGCATCTTGCAAAATATGGCCATATCATGCCGACCGAAGATTATCGTTTTTAATAAAATTGATATGGTTGAGCCTGTCCCGGTTATATCACGGGATTGGTTTGATGATTATCCAGTAGTCATGGTATCAGCCGAGAAAAAAATTGGTATTGAAAACCTGATCGAGATGATTGGTAAACTGCTGAGAAACAATCGGGAAAGCTTAAACATCACAGTAAGCTACCAAAATCTTCCTCAGATCGAAAAAGAGATATACCAGCATGGCTATATCGAAAATATTGAATATCGAATTGATGGTATGGTTGAAGTCCATTGTTCGATATCTCGAGAAGCTACCGGACGCATCCGTCAATTGGACTTTTCATCTTAAAAAACTGGTTGAAAAGTAGTTGATTTGATTTCAGAAGTGGTTCCCATAAGGTATATTATGTAAAATTTATTTCTTTTCGCTTTGCTCCTCTTCTTTTTTAACTTTTTCTACGTAATTGAGTTGTAAATTGGTCAGATGCATTTCCATTTCTTTTTTAATTGATGAAGGGAAATCATTTTTTAAGTTCTCAAAAATTAATTCAAAGAGATCGATGGCACGACGAGCTTCTTTTAAATCAATTAGAGTTTCACCGTTTTCAGGATGAACCAACAATCCTAAATATTGCCAGGCTTTTGCTTGTATTACATTTAAAAAGTAATACCCTAAGTCAGTAATTTTTTGAGGTGGTATCTTTTCCTGGTTTTTTTCATTCATTTGAATGACCTCCTATGCAATAGGTTAAAAAGATGCGAATAATCTCATCACTTATTATATCGAAATTTTTTCCCTCGGTAGAAATCCAAAGAACCGGAGCTTTCCGAAACCAAGTCAATTGTCTTTTCGAATATTGAAAAGTTCCTATAGTGATTCGTTTTTCCATTTGTTGGATGGTTAAACGACCTTGAAGACATTGAACCACCGGTCCATAGGTAAAATTTTTTAAAGCAGGAACATTGGGTGAAAAACCTTTTAATAAAATATCTTGAGTCTCTTGGATAAGTCCTTGTTTTATCATAAGCTGAGTTCTTTCGATGATTCTTCTTTTTAGGTCTACTCTCTTATGATCAAGGCCAATTAGAATAAATTGAAAGGGATTTCTGGTTTTAGAGGTTATTTTTTTAAAAGAGGTCGGAGGTTTACCAGTTTGATGGTAAATTTCGAGAGCACGAATCAAACGTTTTCGATCGTTTTTACCAATCTGGAACGCACGAGGAGGATCAATAGCTACAAGATAAGCAAAAAGCCGGGGATTGGAATAACGTTCCAAAAGGAGTCGCAATCGGGGATGGGCGGGGCTTCCTTGGGGAATTGAAGGTTGATATAAACTTTTAAGGTAAAAACCGGTACCACCAATGATGATCGGAAGCGAATGTCTTTCTAAACATTCAAGAATACATCGAAAAGCTTCAACCCGAAAACGAAAGGAACTCCAGATTTGATCTGGTTCAAGTAGATCAATGAGATGATGAGGAATAAGACCCCTCTGCTCTATAGAAGGCTTGGCGGTACCAATATTTAAGTATTTATAAATAGCCATAGAATCAGCATAAATCAATTCGACCTTCCCTAATTTCTGAGCAAGAAATATGGAAAGATCGGTTTTCCCGCTGGCAGTTGGACCAGCTAAACAAAGGATTGGCATCGGATCTAAATTATCAGGAAAGAACCAATTCTCCATAAAGTTTACCTTTCAAAGTATTTATCACTACGACCGAGATTACTTGTCCAAGGAATAAATTTGAATTGGGAAGAAAGATTCTTTGATTATCGGTCGTTCTTCCTGAAGCATTCAATCCTTCTATTTGATCAATCATAATCTTTGCTCTTTTGCCGACCCAGGCTTTTAACTTTATTTGATGAATATCAGAAAGAGTTTGATTGAGCAATTGAAGCCGTTTTTTCTTTTCTGCCAACGGAAGTTGATCAGGAAGCTGATAAGCAGCAGTTCCTGATCGAGAAGAATAGATATAGGTGTAAGCTTGTTCAAACTGAGCTTCTTGAACTATATCAAGAGTATCCAAAAAATCCCTTTCAGTTTCACCGGGAAAACCAATGATAATGTCAGTCCCAATTCCCGAATCAGGTAATGTTTGTCGGATATAATTTATTAATCCCATATAATGATCGCGGGTATAACCCCGATTCATGGCAGCTAAAATACGATCTGATCCGGATTGAATTGGAAGATGAAAATAACGAGTCATTAAAGGAGAATTCTTTACGATGTCAACAATGGATGGTCGCATATCTTTGGGGTGAGAGGTTAAAAAGCGAATCCAGATCGATGAATCATGAAAATTTTGATCAATAGTTTGTAAAAGAACTTCAAAGCCATTTTTTAAACCTAAGTCTAATCCATAACTATTCACATTTTGACCTAAAAGGATGATTTCTTGGTATCCATCTTGGATAATTTTCTCGATCTCCTTTAGGATGGTCAGTAATGGTTTGCTTCTTTGGGGACCGGTTGTATAAGGGACCACACAATAACTACAAAAATTGTTACATCCATAAGTGATGGGTAAAAAAGTGAAAATCTGTGAAGAATTCCGGAGATAACCTCTTTCATCAAAAACCTGAGAAGTTGATGGGAGATTAAAGTCCAATATTTTCTTCTTTTTTCTTGTATATTCTTCAAGATATTGAGGAATTTGTTCGATGTTTGAAGTACCAATCACTATTTGAGCTCCAGGAACTCTTTGAACGAGACGGTTTTTAAGGAATTGACTCATACAACCAAAAATAACAATAATTGGATGTCGCGAAATTTTATTGAGGTCCTTAATGGTTTTTTGAATATTACTAATGGCTTTTTCCGAGGCATGTTCCCGTACAGCGCAGGTATTAAACAAAAGAATATCGGCTCTTTTTTTATCTTCGATCAGATGATACCCATTTTGAACCATAACCTGGGCAATATGTTCGCTTCGGCTTTTATTCATTTGACATCCATAGGTTTCAACAAAAAAAGTCTTGTTCGCCATAATTAAATTTTCTACCCATTTTGATAAATAATAAAGCCTGTACACAATGCAATTTATCCTTGGTACAGGCTTTATTATTTAAAATAAGATTTACTTATTCCAAGGTTTTGCAATTAACTTAATAGCAGTTCTTTCTTCACCATCTATAATGATGTCGGTGAAGGCTGGAATACAGACCAGATCAATTCCATTCGGAGCAAGAAATCCACGAGCAATAGAGATGGCTTTAATTGCTTGATTGACAGCGCCAGCACCCACTGCTTGTATTTCAACTATTTGTTTTTCTCGAATGATTCCAGAAAGAGCACCTGCGACTGAATTTGGATTCGATTTTGAAGAAACCTTCAGTACATCCACCTCTGAATATCCTCCTTGTTGAGGTTAGAATAAAATCGAATACACTTCAACTCAAACTGTATCGTGTGATGAAAACCGATTTCCCAGTTTGGTCATCAACTTCTACAATAACACCATTCAAAATGACATTATCCTTGGCAACAGTATACCGAACTGGTATTTGGGTCAAAAAACGACTTAAAATTTGTTTGGTTTCAATACCAATTACGGATTGATGAGCCCCAGTCATACCGATGTCAGTGATATAAGCGGTTCCACCAGGAAGAATTTTCTCATCTGCAGTAACCACATGGGTATGTGTTCCAACGACACAAGAAACTCGGCCGTCACAATACCATCCAAAAGCAATTTTTTCTGATGTTGCCTCAGCATGAAAATCAACCAGTATAATATTGGTTTCTTTTTTTATTATTTCTAATTCTTTATCAAGGGTTTGAAAAGGACAATCCAGTGGTGACATAAAAACTCGACCGCTTAGATTTAAGGCTGCCCATTTCCTCTGGTTGTTTTTTAGAATAACCGATCCATTTCCTGGGACACCGGGTGGATAATTCAAAGGACGTAACAATCTAAATTGACTATCAATATAAGGAAGGATTTCTTTTTTATCCCAGACGTGGTTACCAGTGGTAACCACGTCTATTCCAAATCCAAGTAGCTCCTCGGTTGTTTCGGGGGTGATTCCCAACCCTCCGGCTGAATTTTCCCCATTGACAATTACTGCATCAATATTATGAGACTTTTTAATGGTTTTAACTTTTTCTCCAACTAATTTTCGACCCGGTTTTCCAATAACATCTCCTATGATGAGAAATCTCAAAGTGCTTTCCTCCTACTTGGCATATTCCACAGCTCGGGTCTCACGAATGACAGTAACTTTAATTTGACCTGGATATTCAAGCTCTTTTTCGATTTTTTTAACGATATCGTAAGCTAACTTTGCTGAAAGAGCATCATCCACTTTCTCGGGTTTGACAATTATTCGAACTTCTCGACCAGCTTGAATGGCATAGGATTTCTCAACACCATCAAAAGAATTAGATATTTTTTCTAATTGTTCCAACCTTTTGATATAGGCTTCTAAACTTTCCCGACGAGCTCCTGGTCGTGAAGCTGATATAGCATCAGCAGCTTGAATCAAGATAGCTTCGATGGTTTGTGGTTCGATGTCGTTATGATGTGCTTCGATAGCATGAATGATTTCCCACTTTTCACCATATCGTTCCGCTAATTCAGCTCCGATTTTGGCATGAGGTCCTTCGATTTCATGATCGAGAGATTTCCCTATATCATGAAGCAGACCAGCCCTTTTGGCTAGGTTGACGTTTAGTCCCAGTTCGGAAGCCATAATCCCAGCGAAATGGGTCACCTCTTTGGAATGTTGGAGTACATTTTGCCCGTAACTGGTTCGATAATAAAGTTTTCCTAAAAGCTTTACCAGATCTGAATTGACATTTTTTATTCCAGTGTCAAAAAGAGCCTGCTCACCCTCTTGGATTATTTTTTCTTCAACCTGGGTTTTTGCTCGTTCAATAAGCTCTTCGATTCGTGCTGGGTGAATGCGACCATCCAAGATCAGTTTTTCCAAAGCAATACGAGCGATCTCCCGACGGATAGGGTCAAAGGATGAAATTATGACTGCTTCAGGAGTATCATCGATGATAAGGTCAACTCCGGTCATCATCTCAAAAGTCCGAATATTTCTTCCTTCTCGACCGATAATACGTCCTTTCATGTCATCGTTCGGTAAACTTACAATCGAGACGGTGTTTTCTGCTGTGTATTCAGCAGCATATCGTTGTACTGCTTGAACAACGATATGTCGAGCATTTTTTTCTGCTTCTTTTTTAGCATTTTCTTCCGCTTCTTTAATTCTTAAACCTGTTTCAAACGCCAGGGTTTTTTCTAATCGATCCAACAATTCATCACGAGCATCTTCAATAGTTAATCCGGCAATTCGAGCCAGTTCTTCAACTTCTTTTGCTTTCATCTCTTCAACTTCTCTAAGAGTTTTTTCTGCATCTTCATGAATTTTTTGAAGATAACTTTCTCTTTTTTCGATCTGCTCATTTCTTCTTTCTAACATTTCCTCTCTTCTCAATAAGCGAGCTTCAAAACCCTGTAAATCTTTCCTTTTCTTTCTCATTTCTTCTTCTAAGGCTTGTTTTTCTCGAATAATCTGTTCTTTAGAGCTTAGTGAAGCCTCTTTTTTTATAGTTTCGGCTTCACGATTGGCATCTTGAAGCATTTCTTGAATTTTTTGCTCCACATCTTCTTTTTTCTGTAGCATCTGTTTCAACTTAAAAGACATGCCAGCCTTAAACCCTAACCCGGCTCCAACCACAATACCTATTAATATATATACAAGCAACATTTGTGCGATCACCCCTTATTCAATTTTCAAAGTACGTATAAAAAGCCTGATGGGTATTGACTGATTCTATTCGATGTTCGAAGAATTTTCGGATTTTCCTTCTTACCAATAAAATAAATTTTGGTATTGATTAAAAGCTATGTTAAAAAACTGCATAGAGAATATTTTACCGATGGGCAAAGATCAAGTCAAGATAACTCTTATTCCCGATTGGCTTGGAATAGGTTCCATGACCATTCGGCAATATCGTAACTAAATCCCTTTCGTGATAGACGTTGGATAATTCGATCCCGACTGGTTTCACCTTGTTGAAACCATTTCCGGATGAGTTCGATTCCATCTTTGACTTCTTCGGAAGGGGGAAAATAAATAGATCGAAATTGTTCAAGTAAATCTTTTTCGATACCCAATCGTTCCAATTCAGTTTTATATGCCCAGAAACCACGTGGATTGCTATTTCTTTTTCCTTCCAAATAGGTTTTCATAAAAAATTCATCATCAATATATCCATCTTGTTCAAAAGCTTGGAGAGCTTCCTCGACATCGTTTTCTGGGTATCCTTCGGATATTAGCTTTTCTCTGAGCCTTTTTTTGGTATACCAGGATTTACAGATCATTCGAACAATTCGTTCTTCAACAGTTAGTTTTTTTTTCATTAGGTTAATTCATGACTAAATTTGGGTCTACATTCATTTTTTCCAAAGCTGCGATCAGAATTTGGCTGGCAACATCCGGGTTTTCTTTTAAGAAAGAGCGGGTATTTTCTCGTCCCTGTCCTAAACGATTATCATTAAAAGAAAACCAACTTCCAGCTCGTTTCACTAATCCGGTATTTTCTCCAATGGTGAGAACTTCCCCTTCTTTCGATATTCCCTCCCCGTATATCAATTCGATTTCTGCTTCTTTAAAAGGAGAGGCCACTTTATTTTTAACCACTTTAATTCGAGTTTTGGTTCCAACAATTTCATTATCGGTAATGCGTATAAAGTCTCTTTTTCGGACATCAATGCGTACACTGGCATAAAATTTCAACGCTCGTCCTCCGGGCGTGGTTTCAGTTGGCCCATAAATATTCCCAATGGTCTCTCGCAACTGATTTACAAAGATAGCGACGGTTCTGGTTTTACTTATAAATCCGGTTAACTTTCGTAGTGCTTGGGACATAAGCCGTGCTTGGAGTCCAATAATTTGTTCTCCAATAGTCCCTTCCAATTCGGCGCGTGGAACTAAGGCGGCTACCGAATCCAAAACTACCGCATCCACTGCTCCACTCCGGACCAAAGTATCGACGATATCCAAAGCTTCTTCGGCGGTACTCGGTTGAGAGATTAGAAGTTTGTCAACTTGAACTCCTATTTTTCCTGCATAGATGGGATCAAGAGCGTGTTCGGCATCTATAAAAGCAGCTATTCCACCTTTTTTTTGGGCTTCGGCAATTATGTGAAGTGCAATGGTGGTTTTTCCCGAAGCTTCCGGGCCATATATTTCCACCACTCGTCCGCGAGGAATACCACCTACTCCTAATGCCATGTTAAGGAGAACCGACCCGGTTTTAATAATTTCAATATCGGTTGTCATGGTTTCTTGGTTCAATAACATAATTGAGCCCTTACCGTATTTTTTTTCAATCATATTGATGGCTTGTTTTACCATATCTTCTTTGTCTGTCAATTATTTCACCTCTTTCAGCGGTATGGTAATCAAAGGGGAATAAATTGGTCCCCGAGGCGTCAAAGTGCTTTGATAAAATGATACCTGTCTGATAGAAGTAGTATAACATGTTGGTTGAAACAATTGTTGAGGAAGAATAGAAACCGGATTTTTAAGCCGAGCCAGGGTAAGATGGGGAGAAAAAGGACGGGTTCGATCAACTGCTATACCTTGTTTTGTACATTCTTCGTTAAAAACCTGTGTTGCTTGTTTCATTATTTCACCCGACCGAAGATCAAGTCCAAGCCAAATAACCCGTGCTCGATTCCAGGAAGAAAATGCGCCGATTTCTGCTAAGGTGGAAGGAAAGCTTTCAATCAGTGGAAAGAAGTTTTGGATGATTAATTTTACCTGATTGACTTGAGTGGGTAATAATGCAGCAAAAAATTGGAGAGTGACATGAATCTGATTAGGTTGCACCCATCGAGCTTGGGGTAAACGAGTTTGATTTTTTTCAATTATTGAATGAATGAAGGCTTTAGCTTCTGGAGAAAAATCAAAAGCAACAAAACAGCGGATGGGATTATCGTTCATCATTTATCCCCCTCTGGAGTTGAAGAAATAATTGGGTAAGCGCGCTTTGCGTCGAGAGCATTTTGATAACCTCCCGATCGCCGGAAAAGAGATGTTTCTTAACCTGAGTATGTTGAAAATTGGATATTCCAATATAGACTAATCCGACGGGTTTTTGCTTCGAACCTCCGGAAGGACCAGCAATGCCGGTGATTCCAATCCCGATATCGGTATGGGATTTTTCTCTCACTCCTTCAGCAAGGGCTCGAGCGACTTCTTCTGATACAGCACCATACTCAGCAATTAATGATGAAGGCACTCCAACCGTGTCGATTTTGGCTTGGTTACTATAGACTACATATCCACGATAAAAATAGGCTGAACTTCCGGGAATGTTGGTTAAGCGATGGCTCAATAACCCCCCGCTACAAGATTCTGCTGTAGCAATGGTTAAGCGCTTTTCCCTGAGAAGCTTTCCACAGGCCTGTTCTAAGGTGTTCCCCCACTGAGAAAAGAGAAAGGATTTCCATACTTCCTTGATTTTTTTTATGATATTTTCAGCACTTTGAATAACCTGATGATTTTTTTGATAAGAATAGAGATAAAACCATACCTCTCCAAAAAAGGGAAGATACGCTGATTGCAAGGTATCCGGAAGAGAAGATAAAAAAGGCTGGAGTTCGGTTTCAAATTGAGACTCCCCTACTCCACATATTTTTATCATTTCACTTCTATAAAATTGGTTATCATTTGAAGGAAGATGGGTTTTTATGATTGGCCAAAAATATTCTGTTTCTTTTGGTACTCCGGGTATGACAAATATTTTTTTATCTTTAAAATCGGAAACAAATCCAGGGGCGGTTCCCAGAGGATTTTCTAAGAGAAGGGATCCTTCGGGGATAAAAGCCTGCTTTTTGTTATTTTCAGGTGGCAGAGTGTTGCGAATCTTTTGATAAAATCGAATAATATTATCCCATTGTTCAGGCATGAAACATAACTTTTTTCCTATAACTTCAGCTAATATTTCTCGAGTCAGGTCATCTTGGGTTGGACCCAAGCCACCGGTTATAAATATCGATTGAATTTCCTCGTCTTCAAATATAAATTGTAAGGTTTTGGTAATGGTTTCTTTCTGGTCGGGTACAAACAGAACCAACTTAGGGGAAAGGCCAACTGCTGTAAGGTTAAAAGCTAAAAAATGGGCATTTATGTCTTTCACCAGCCCAGTCGTTATTTCGGTTCCTATGCAAAGAATTGCTGATTTCACGGATATATTCCCTCCAAATCATAGGCTGAACTCTTATTGATAGTTACCCTTAAAATATCACCCGACTGTAAGATGTTTAAATTCTTATTGACTTTAACTTTGATTTGACCATCGACTTCAGGAGCATCACCATAGGTACGACCTAAAAAGATTGATGATTTCTTAGGGAGAGGCCCTTGATCCAAAATTACTTCCAAAGTCTTCCCGATTAAAGAGCGATGAAAATCCTGAGCTATTTTTTTCTGAATTTTCATAATCTTTTGATAACGTGCTTGTTTAACTTCATCTTCGACTTGATGAGATAGCTGCGTAGCGGGTGTATTAGATTGTGGGGAATAAACAAAACATCCTAATCGTTCAAATCGAAAGGATTTTATCACTGACACCATTTGATTGAAGATAGCATCAGTTTCTCCGGGAAATCCAACCATCATGGTGGTGCGAAGAAATAAACCTGGTATTGCCAAACGAAGGGTGTTTAAAATTTCCAAAGTTTTATTAATGTTTGATGACCGATTCATATTTTGCAGAATCAAAGGATGGACATGTTGAAGGGGAACGTCTAAATATTTGCAAATTTTCTCCGAAGCGGCTATGGTTTCAATCAATTGTTGATTGATACTGTCGGGAGAAAGGTATAAAAGGCGAATCCAGATTCCACTCGGGAGGGAGCGATCCAACCTTTGCAAGAGATGAGCAAGTTCTTTTTTCCCCGAACAATCTAAACCGAAACTACCAATATCTTGCCCGATGAGGATGATTTCTTTTACGCCTTGATCAATTAGTTGGAGAGCTTCTTTTTGAATTGAATCAATCTGACGACTTCTCTGTTTACCACGAATAGATGGAATGACACAGAAACTGCAACGATGGTTGCATCCTTCGGTAATTTTTAGATAGGCATAATGAGATGGGGTCGAAAGGAGCCGTTCGGTTGATTCATCATAAAGATAAGGAGGCTTATCAATGAATACCTGATTCGGAACTTGGTGGGTAAGGATTTCATTGATAAAGGGAAAGTCATTAACTCCAATCCAAAAATCAACTTCAGGATACTTCGAGGATAATTGCTTTCCATAACGTTGAGGATAACAACCCAAAACGACAAGAGTCTTGTGTGGATCCTTTCTTTTTATCTGGATCAGACGGTCAATCCATGATTCAGTCTCTTGGGTTGCCTCATTAATAAAACAGCAGGTATTGATTGCTATCAAATCAGCTGCTTCTGGAGTGGTTATCGTTGTGTATTTGGAAGAAAGAAGCTTTCCTATTACCACCTCAGAATCCACCAGGTTTTTATCGCACCCGAGTGAAACGAAGGACAAGCTTTTCATGGACGAAAGGTTCTTTCCGCTCGATGTTCGTTTTCAGCAAGATAACCAGCTTCAGTTCCATTTAGGATGACTCTCACCTTTGATCCATTTAAACAAGACATGACCAATGGTGAATTACTAAGAAACCGATATTCCTTTTGTGGAACCAAAACCCCTGAGAATACTTTTTGATTATCGTTGGTTGTGACTTGAAGCCAAGCGACATCATCAGTTTGTAAATTGACCTGTAATATATACTCTGGGGTTGGTGTTGGCGTAACCACTTGAACCAAAGCTGGTGTTGGTTCAGGACTCGAATCGACTAAGGGGGACGTTAATCCCGGTTGCTCAGTTACTTCAGAAGCCGAGAAAGTGCCATAGGCGTCAACACGATTTTTTCTAAATTCAATAGATAAGTAGAGAGAGGTTAAAATTGCCGCAGCGATAATCAGGAAAAGGAGAATTTTTTTAAAAAGATCCGCTTTGTCTGGAGTATATTCGCGATACTTGCTTCGAGGAGAAGGTTCATTTTTAGAGAGATTGGGGTAACTTTGATGAAAACTACTCTTTAAGGTTTCTTGGTCTAAGTTGAGCACCCTTCCATAGTTTTTAACATATCCAAAAGCGTGAGAAAATCCAGGAAGACTTTCCCACTGTTCTTCTTCTATTGCTTTCAGATATCGTTTATTGATAAAGGTTTGTTGTTCAATGTCTTCTAAAGACAAACCAAGTTTTTCCCGCTGGCTTTTTAAAAGATTGCCAATTCCCAGTATTTTTTCTTCGCTCATAAAATATCGTCCCCTCTGTTGGCGATTACTTTTCTGGGTTTACTTCCTTCATAAGGACCAACCAAACCTTCGCTTTCCATTCGTTCAATTAACCGGGCAGCACGGTTAAAACCAATCCGGAGTCGTCTTTGTAAAAGAGAGGTTGAAGCTTTTCCATTTTCTATGACAACTGAAACCGCTTCTCGATAGAGTTCATCCTCATCGTCAGATGTATCAGCAACCTCTTCTTTAAGAACAAAATCCATCGCATAGTATATTTCCCCACCTTGATTTAACCAATGCTCAACAATTTTTTTGGTTTCAGCAGTACTGATATAAGCTCCCTGGCCTCGTATAGATTTATTCACTCCCACTGGGGAAAACAACATGTCTCCATTTCCTAAGAGCTTTTCAGCACCTGAACCATCAAGAATAGTTTTTGAGTCGGCTTGAGAAGACACTGCAAATGAAATTCTTGAAGGAAAATTTGCCTTAATGAGACCGGTAATGACATCTACTGAAGGTCGTTGAGTAGCAACCANNATACCAACCGCTCGAGCCATTTGTGCTAAACGACAGACATAGGATTCGACATCAGAAGGAGCGGTCATCATTAAATCGGCCAATTCATCGATAATGACTACAACATAGGGTAGTCGTTCGTATTCTTCCACAGTTTTATTATACTCTTCAATGTTTCGAGTGGAGAGATCGGAAAGCATTTTATATCGGGTATCCATTTCACGACAGAGCCACTTTAAGAACTTCACCACCCATCTTACATCAGATATAACCGGTACACAAAGATGGGGAAGATCGGCGTAAATCGACAATTCAACCCTTTTGGGATCGACCATAGCAATTCGAACTTGGTTGGGATCGGCTTTATAGAGGAGGCTGGCAAGTATTACATTGATACACACACTTTTCCCCGAACCGGTTGCTCCAGCGATTAAAAGGTGAGGCATGTCACGAAGATCACAAATTAATGGTCTTCCAATAACATCTTTCCCGACCACAATGGATAGTGGCGATGTATCTTTTATGAAATTGGTGGTTTCTAAAAGTTCTTTCATCGATACAATTTCTTTGCTCTCATTAGGAATTTCAATACCAACCGCTGATCGACCGGGTATGGGGGCTTCAATTCGAACTGCAGCAGCAGCAAAAGCCAGGGCTATATCGTTCGAAAGAGCAACGATCTTATTCACTTTTATTCCTGGAGCCGGCTGGAATTCATACCGAGTTATGGTGGGTCCAATCCTTACGTTAACCACCTTTCCCGGTACGTTAAACTCAAGAAAAGTTTGTTCTAATTTTTTAATTCCAAGAGTGATTTCTTCCCGGGAAACCCTATCTCCCCGGTTGGGATATTCATTTAAAATATTCATTGAGGGGAGCATCCATTCCTTCCCTCTCTTTTTTTTCGCTTTAGAAACTGCTCCTCCAGTTTTCTCTGGTGCTGGAGGGGTGTTAACGATTTGAGGGAGTGGTTCAGCTGGAGGCTCAATATCCAATTCTTCTAATCTAAAGACGTCATCCTCAAGGTTTTTTCCCTCAGATATAAGGGATTCTTTAGTTATTATTTTCGATTCCAAAGTTGGAGCGGCTTTTGATTGGGTTTTCTTTGGGAAGAGACGAGTTTTGGTCTCTTTTTTTGGGGAAAGAGGTTGAGCCTCTTCTGGGTAATGATTACTATGCCGATGGGAAGGACTTAATCCTTTCTTGATGGTTGAAAGAAGAGCTCTTATCCAGCGTCCTTCACCGATGATGAAGGTGCTAAAAAAAGAAAGACAAAGAAGAACGAGAAAAAGACCAGACGATCCCAAGTAATAAATTAACGAAGAAAAAAGAGCTTTTCCAAACCAACCTCCGAATTCACCCGATTGCAGGGCGAAATTATTTTGATCGGCCTGCCACTGGCTAACAGTAAGAAAAATCATAAACCAGAGAGTAATCCCGGCGATTCGACTCCAGGTTCGAAATCGACCGGGATGTTCAAAGGTATAGATTTCTATACTCAGGTAAAAAAGATAAAACGGGATGATATAGGCACCAATACCGAACACATATAATAAAAAATTTTTGATGTATTCACCAAGGATGCCTACATCATAGGACAGTAGAGCAAGTAAGGCATATGCTCCAAAAATGATTAAAAAAGTGTCAATGAGTATCTTGTTTTTTTTTGAAAGCATAACTATTTACTCAATCTTTCTAATCTTTATCTCTTTTCGAGTGAAAGCGAGGTTTTTCTCTGGAGCGCTGGATGTCTTTTGAGGGAACGGGAGAGTCAGATAGCGTATCCTTATGGCTTAGAGACACCTTCCCAAAAGAGTCGATACCGATAACTTTGACTAAGATATCATCACCAGTTTTAACCACGTCTTCTGTTTTCCGAACCCGTTCCCGAGCTAATTGAGAAATATGAACGAGCCCTTCCCTTCCTGGAAAAATTTCAACGAAAGCTCCAAAATCAGTGGTTTTGGTCACTCGTCCCAAATAGGTTTTTCCAATTTCGACTTCTTGAGTAATGTTTTTAATCATTTCAACTGCTTTAACTTTCCCCTCTTCGTTACGGGAGAAAATGATTATCTTTCCATCATCTTGAATGTCTATAATCGCTCCAGTTTCGTCGACAATTTTTTTAATAATTTTTCCACCTGGTCCGATAACCGAACCGATTCGGTCTGGATTAATTTCGATGATACCGATTTTCGGGGCATAAGGAGAAAGGATTTCACGCGGTGCATGAATAGCTTGATCCATGATCTCCAGAATATGATTCCGTCCAGATTTGGCTTCTTCAAGTGCTTGGCTTAAAAGCTCCCAGCTCAGTCCTCGATTTTTTACATCGAGTTGGATAGCAGTGATTCCTTGTCGGCTACCAGCCACCTTAAAATCCATCTCACCATAATGATCTTCAGAACCAAGAATATCTCTCAATAAAATATTGGTTTCTTGATTTCTCATTAAGCCTATCGACAGACCAGCGCAAGCTGATCGAATCGGTACACCAGCATCCATCAATGAAAGACTTCCTCCACAAACGGTCGCCATCGACGATGAGCCATTAGATTCAAGAATTTCAGAAACAATCCGTATTGCATAAGGAAATTCCGATTCAGGTGGGATAAAATATTCCAGTGCTCTTTCAGCCAGAGCTCCATGTCCGATTTCCCGGCGTCCTGGACCTCTCATCGGTCTCACTTCACCAGTACTAAAGGGTGGAAAATTGTAGTGGAGCATAAACCGCCGAGCTTCTTCATCCTGTAGACCATCAACTTTCTGCCCTTCACTGGTCGCTCCTAAAGTAGTAATAGCCATAGCTTGGGTTTGCCCTCGAGTAAAAAGAGCTGATCCGTGTGTTCGGGGTAAAATCCCTACCTCACACTCAATCGGTCGAATTTCATTTGGACGCCTGCCATCCTGTCTTAACCCACTCTTAAAGAGAAGGTCCTGGATGTTTTCTTTGACAATTTTTTCCCAAAGCAATGCAAACCCTTGGAGATTCTCAAAGGTTGGAGTGGCTTCTTCAACTGCTTGTTTATAAAGCAGATTGATGGTTTTTTGCCGTTCAGATTTATCAAAAACGGCAATTTTGTCGGCAATTTTTAAATGATAATTATTTCGAATCCAATCTTCGATTTCGGAAAAATAGGCGGGGATTTCGAATTCTTTTTTCGTTTTTCCCCATTGAGATATGATTGCTTTCTGGGTCTGAATGGTTTTGAGAATAAATTCATAACCAATTCTCAAGGCTTGAGTGATGTCTGCTTCCGAAACTTCTTTCGCTCCAGCTTCGATCATGGTAATACCTTCTTCTGAACCAGCAATGACCATATCCAAACGGCTGGAAACAAGTTGTTCCAAGCTGGGATTGATTATAAAATTATCTTTATCCAGCAAGCCGATTCGACAAGCACCGATTGGGCCTTCAAAGGGTATTTCTGAAATTCCCAAAGCCAAGGAAGCACCTAACAAACCAAGCACTTCCGGAGTATTTTTTTCATCTACCGAAAGGACAGTTGTAACAACTTGAATATCATTTCGATAAAATTCAGGAAAAAGTGGTCGGATCGATCGATCGATCAAACGCCCGTTCAGAATGGCATCGCTTCTTGGCCTTCCTTCCCGTTTAATAAATCCACCTGGAATTTTTCCAGCAGCATAGAAGCGTTCTTCGTAATCGACTAAAAGGGGGGTAAAGTCAATATCTTCCCGTGGTTCTTCGGATGCAGTTGCGGTTACTAAAACTTCCGTATCTCCGTAACGAACCATAACCGCTCCACCAGCCTGTTTGGCGACCTTCCCGGTTTCAATAATACAATTATTTTCACCAAACTCAATTTCGGTTCTGTTTATTTTCANNTCCTCTTACTTTCGCAATGATAACTTTTCTAAAATTGAATAATAACGGTCAACGTGGTACTTTTTTAAATAGTTCAATAGTCTACGGCGTTGACCGACCATCATAAAAAGACCTCGACGGGAATGAAAGTCTTTGGTGTGGATTTTTAAGTGCTCGGTTAGTTCACGAATCCTTTCTGTCAGCAAAGCAATCTGAACTTCTGGAGAACCAGTATCTCCATCGTGATTTTTAAATTGTTCTATGAGCTCATTTTTCTTTTCTTTAGTAAGAGCCAATTGATATTACACCTCCGATTTCTATACGTTCGATGTTTAGTTTATCATACCCTGAGTATGCTGTAAATACGCGTTAAAAGCGGCTTGATCTACGGTTATTTGTTCTCTCAGACCCTCAATAGTAGGAAAATGTTTTTCTAAGCGCCAAAATTGCTGAAGTTGAACCGTAATTCTTTCTTGATAAAGAGATTGACGAATATGGTGGGCAATGTGAACTTCAACAACCCTCCTTTGATTTTGACTGACGGTTGGTTTGGTTCCAATATAAATCAAAGCTGGATATTCTACCCTTTTCCAGCTCATGTAACCGAAGTATACACCATGAGGAGGCATAATTTTTGAAGAAACCGGAAAAAGATTTGCCGTTGGGAAACCAATTTGACTTCCAATTTGTTTTCCTTTTACAACTCGGCCCCGGATGGAAAAAGGATATCCCAAAACCATATTTACTTTTTTTATATCACCCTTTTCAATAAGTTGGCGAATCATGGTACTGGATAGAACTGCTCCGTCAAGAGATATTGATGGAATGATAGCAGTTTCAACCCCTCTTTTTTTAAAAAAATTTTGAAGAAACAATTGATCTCCTTGGGTTCTATACCCGAAACGAAAATTTTCACCAGTTATCACCGCTATTGGTTTAAACCAATGATTGATCAGATCGAGAAAACGT
>MTKX01016387.1_pt2 | contig 20135 bp, 17 predicted proteins | sample 1042771 | NCBI WGS metagenome assembly MTKX01 (sample SAMN06212183, study PRJNA360534) | anaerobic digester metagenome | biome: Wastewater treatment plant; material: sludge; isolation source: anaerobic digester fed with sludge from wastewater treatment plant | place: Denmark: WWTP Randers ... | reverse complement strand
AGAATTTAATGTAGCAAATTCAATGCTTATAGCCATTCCTAGAATTTACCTTTACATTCAACTCTTGACAAGCTTATAGCAACGTGGTTAAATTGGTTTAGTTTTTTATAGGAGAATTTTAATGTCACATAACATTTTTGGTTTTGCATACTTTTATTACTTTTGCGATACAACGCAAGGTTGATTTGTGCATGACCGATTAGTAAGAGACATTAGTTGGTAAGTAAATAGGCGCCGCACGAATCACAAGTTCGGGCGGCGCTTTTGATTGTGAATTTGATTATGAATAGGAGAATAAAAAATGATAGCAGTAATTAAGAATGATGCCACAAAACAACAGCTAGACAACCTTATTGATTGGTTTAACAAACAAGGTGTCAAAGTACATCTGTCGCAAGGTGAATATTGCACGGTGCTTGGTCTAATCGGAGACACAACAAAGATAGATGTAGATTTGTTGAACGGCTTAGATATTATTGAGTCGGTAACCAGAATCTCAGAGCCATTCAAGAAAGCTAACAGGAAGTTCCATCCAGATGACACCATAGTAGATGTAGGAGGCGTTAAGATAGGTGGAGGCAACTTCGAATTCATTGCTGGTCCTTGCTCCGTAGAGTCTAAGGAACAAGTAATTGAAATAGCGCAGGCTGTTAAAGCTTCTGGCGCTAACCTTCTTCGAGGTGGTGCATTCAAGCCAAGAACATCTCCATACGATTTCCAAGGACTTAAGGCAGACGGAATAGAGTTCTTGCTTGAGGCAAAGAAAGTCACGGGAATGCCAATCGTTACTGAGATAATGAGCGCAGAGCACCTTCCGCTGTTTGAAGATGTTGACTTAATTCAAGTAGGAGCTCGTAACATGCAAAACTTTGAGCTTTTGAAAGCTCTGGGCAAAATCAATAAGCCTATCCTTCTCAAAAGGGGTCTTGCTAGTACTATAAAGGAGTTCCTTATGAGCGCTGAGTACATTATGGCTGGCGGCAATGAGCAAATTATTCTTTGCGAGCGTGGTATAAGAACATATGAGACTTACACGCGTAACACGTTGGATTTATCAGCCGTTCCTGTGCTAAAAGAACTTTCACATCTACCTGTACTCGTTGACCCTTCACATGCAACGGGAATGGCTAGACTTGTTAAGCCAATGGCAATGGCAGCAGCAGCTTGCGGCGCGGATGGTTTAATGATTGAAGTTCATAATGATCCTCCTCATGCTCTGTGCGATGGCGCGCAATCGCTAACGCCTAAGGCTTTCGATGAGGTAGCTAAGAAGGTTATGAGAATTCGCGAGGTACTCTGATGGAAAGAATGACTGTAGGCATAGTTGGATTAGGCTTAATAGGAGCATCCTTTGCGAAAAGCTACAAAGAGTTCTCTCAAGATACGGAGAACAATTTCTCCGTTCGAATTCTTGCTTATGACAAGGATGAATCTGTTACTTTAATGGCCAAGATGCAAGGCTTTTGTGATGATACGCTTACTAAGGATAACCTTAAGGAATGCGATCTTGTTCTAATATGTCTATACCCTAGAGCAACAATTGAATACATTGAGGACAATCAATGCTATTTTGCCAAAAATGGTTTGGTGATAGACACCTGCGGTACTAAGAGAAAAGTATGTGAGGCAGGGTTTAGGATAGCCTCTAAGAATGGCTTCGAATTTGTTGGCGGGCATCCAATGGCAGGAACGAAATACTCAGGTATGTCTCATTCCAAGGCTACTATGTTCAACGGCGCACCTATGGTTATCGTGCCATCCAGATTTGACGATATGGAGCTAATTGACAGAGTAAGCAAGGCTCTATATCCAGCCCAGTTTGGAAGCTTTGGCATAAGTCATGCGGATACTCACGATGAATATATTGCGTTCACTTCACAGATGGCTCACCTCGTTTCAAATGCATATATCAAGAGTCCAAGAGCGAATGCTCACAAAGGATTCTCAGCAGGTAGCTACAAGGACATGACGAGAGTGGCTTGGCTAAACAATAAAATGTGGAGCGAGCTCTTTATCGAAAACAAGGACAACCTAATAAAAGAGATTGATACTCTAGTTGATGAACTGTTAAAGTATAAAAAAGTGATGGAACAAGACGACGAAGAAACCCTAGCTAAGTTACTCGAGGAGGGTAAGAAGCGCAAAGAGGAGATAGACGGATGAAATCGACCATTCACGTTGCAACTAAGCAGGCCTACGACGTCATTGTTGGACAGGATTTGCTTGATGAGGTAGGCCAGGACATAATCAAAATTTGCCCTACGGCAAGTAAAGCGTTTGTTATTAGCGATAGTAATGTTGCTTCGCTCTATCTCGACAAAATCATAGCTTCTCTGCGTAACAGTAATCTGGAGACGGCTGTCTACGTTTTCGAGGCTGGCGAAGAATCCAAAAACTCGGATACATATATTGCAATCCTTCAAGCGATGGCCTCGAATTTTCTGACAAGAACCGATGTAGTTGTAAGTCTTGGTGGCGGTGTTTGTAGCGATATGGCTGGTTTTGCGGCGGCAACTTTCCTTAGAGGAATTGATGTTATTCACGTATCGACTTCTTTACTAGGCCAAGTGGATGCAAGTATTGGCGGCAAGACAGGAATTGATTTGCCCAATGGCAAGAATCTGGTAGGTGCTTTCTGGCAGCCAAAATTGGTTGTAATTGATACGAACACATTAGAAACCCTTCCAAGAGAGCAAATAATTGAAGGCATGGCTGAAGTGATCAAGTATGCATTAATCATGGATGCCGTGCTTTATGATTTGTTGAAGAACACCAATCTTGATGAGATAATTACGAATCCCCAACTAAGATATGAAATGGTTAGGCAATGTGTTCTTGATAAGACGGACGTCGTTGTATCAGACGAGTTCGATAATGGCAGGAGGCAAATTCTTAACTTCGGACACACAATTGGCCACGTTCTTGAGAAAATGAGTGACTTCAAGCTTTCTCACGGACGCGCAGTTGCAAAAGGAATGAGCATCGTATTGAATGCCTCACGCAAGGAAGGATTGTGCGACGCTGCTACAAACGACAATGGAATCGACCTAATTAAAGCATACGAGTTAAGCGTTGAGGATGACACTTCAAGTGAGCTTCTTGCCCAAGGTGCCATGTCAGACAAGAAGAAGCGAGGCGGAACGGTTTCCTTAGTAGTTGTAAGTAGTATTGGAGAGGCAAAAATAGTAAAGAAAAGTATTGACGAGCTAGAGGCCTTCCTTGAAGCTCGAAAAGAATGTTGAGGTGACACGCTATGCTTCTGAATCCCTCAAATCGCAAAGAAATATTGAAGATACAAGCGCCGTCGTCAAAGTCAATTGAACACAGAGCTTTGATCACATGCTTTCTTGAAGCAATATCCCAAAACCCAATAAACGAAGGCGTTTGTAACAGTGTTACAAAGATTTCAGAGGGTGACAGTAAAGATATTTATGCTACAAAATTGTGTCTTCGTGCGCTCTATAGCGAATCCACCAAGAACGAACCTTCAAGTGAAGTAGAATTCGAATGCAACGAGAGCGGTTCGACGCTGAGATTCATGATAAGCGTAGCAATTTCTTTATTATCCGTTTGCAATGTGAGCAAAAACAGACGTCTTATCTTCAAATGTAAAGGAAGACTACTTGATAGACCTCTTGAAGGACTAGTAAAGTGCCTAGAAAGTCACGGAATTAGCATAGTAAAGGATAGCAACGCCAGTGCTTATATTGTTTCTGGAGTACTACAGGGCGGTGAATTTGAAATAGAAGGCGGTACATCTTCTCAATATATATCGGGATTACTTATGGGATTACCTCGACTCAACGAGAATAGTCAGATTAAGGTGTGCGGTAACATTCAATCTCGTAAATACATTGACCTTACTATAGACGCTTTACATAATATTGGTATAGGAATTGATAATACTAAGGATGAGACCCATGAAAGCTATCTGATTAAGGGTAATTCTTATGGTTCTTATACAGCAAGTTTAGAAGAAATATATAATAACGTCGAAGGGGATTGGTCCAATGGAGCGTTTCTTCTTTGTCTGGGAGCTCTATACGGAATGGGAGAGATTGAAGTCTCAGGATTAAATCCAAGTTCCAAGCAAGGAGATAGAGCGATACTGGATTTCTTCAAATTAGCAGGCATAGAAGCAATCTCAAATAATAGCCAGATTGTATTAAAAGGCAACAAGAATAGTACTTCCTGCGAACGAATAGAGATGGATTGTGCCAACATCCCTGACATAGTGCCTTATATGGTAATTGTTTCTGCCTTCTATGCAAAAGAAGCCATATTTAATAATACTTCAAGACTACGTATCAAAGAGACAGATAGAGTAATGGCAATATGTGAGATGGCTAGAGAAGCCGGAATCAATATCACGGAGAATGAGAACAGCATTGAGGTTAGGGGCTTAGATGAGAGCTTTGACAAAGACATCATTAAGCTATCTTCATATAACGATCACAGAATGGCAATGTGTGCGTTGCTTATCGCAGAAGGAAGAGGCATTTCTGTAGACATAGATGAGATTGAATGTATTAGAAAGTCTTTTCCAGCGCTAATTGACATCATAAATAAGGAGTATGCGAGATGAGTAGAGAGTTAATGTGGAATGGAGACAATTTAACTGTAAGAATCTATGGACAATCTCATTCCGAGAGTATTGGGGTATATGTTCAAGGCTTTCCAAACAGTTTTAATGTTGATGAGGACAAGCTTTCTTCCTTTATGGCAAGAAGAGCTCCAGGAAAGAACGCGTGGTCTACGTCTCGTAAAGAGCCTGATACTGTTAGGCTTTCCTACGAGGATGATGGCTATCATGGAGTAATCTATAACACGAACACTCGCCCCCAGGACTATGAAGATTTGCTAAGAAATCCGCGCCCATCACATGCGGATTATACGGGCAATCTTAAGTATGGATCTTCTATTATGGGAAGTGGCGGTGGTAGCTTCTCTGGAAGAATGACAGCGCCTCTTTGTATAGCCGGAGGAATGGCAATTCAATATCTAGAGAGCATGGGTATTACTATTAATGCTCATATTAGAAGTATAGGTAGTATTCAAGACGATTCTTATTATTCAACTTCGGACAAAGAAGCTTTTCTAGAAAGCCTGAAGGAAGTAGGCGGCAAAGAATTCCCAGTAGTTAATGATGACAAGGGAAACAGAATGAAGGAAGCGATTCAAGAGGCCTTTTCGAGAAAGGATTCTGTTGGAGGCGTAATCGAATGTGTAGTCGAAGGCTTCCCAGAATGTTTAGGTGGACCTTTGTTTAACGGACTTGAAGGAAAAATAGCTAATATAGAGATGGCAATACCTGGCGCGAAGGGAGTAGAGTTCGGTCTAGGGTTCGAATCAACAAGAATTTGGGGATCAGAGAACAACGATTCATTCTTCTACGATGAGACGGGTGAGCTTAAGTTAAAGACTAATAACTGTGGTGGAATTCTTGGCGGGATAAGTGCTGGAATTAAGAATGCACCTATAGTATTTGCGGTTGGAATAAAGCCAACGCCTTCGATCGGATTGGAGCAAGATACTGTAGATACCGTCAGCAAAAAGAACACTAAAATCACGGTAAAAGGTAGACATGACCCATGTATTTGTCCAAGAGCGGTTCCCGTTGTGGAAGCGGCGTGTGCTATAGCTTTGATGGATAGTATTTTATGTAAGGAGAGAGAATAATATGGAATTAGAAGAACTTAGAAGTCAAATTGATTTAGCAGACAAGGAATTACTAGATGCCTTCTCGAAAAGAATGTCAATTAGCGAGCAAATTGGACAGGTTAAGAAGGGTATGAGCAAACCAATATTGGATGCTTCTAGAGAACGTGAGAAGCTTGCGAGTATTTATGACATGGCTAATGAGAAGGATAAGCCATATGTGCTGCCGTTGTACTCATTGCTTTTCGAGCTATCAAGAGCAGCGCAATGTAAGAACAATTCTCAGCTTGAGAGTAAGTATAATGTTATAGATAAAATTATTAAAGAGTACGAGGGCAAGGCTTTTCCATCCAGAGCGATTGTAGCTTGCCAGGGAATCGAGGGAGCTTTCTCACAAGAAGCGTGTGAAAAGATGTTTGAGATTCCAAGCATCATGTTTGTGAATAGCTTTTCTAAGGTTTTCGCATCTATTGATGCTGGTTTATGTGAGTACGGAATAATTCCTGTAGAGAATTCTACTGCGGGAACGGTAACTAATATATATGACTTAATGATTAAGCATAGTTTTAGTATTGTTCGCTCAATTCGAGTTAAGGTAAGCCATAATTGTCTTGTAATGCCTGGAACTAAACTATCCGATATTAAAGAAATAGTGTCGCACGAGCATGCTATAAACCAATGTCGTGATTTCATTAAGAGCCTCGGTAATGATGTAAAAGTGACATATTGCTCGAATACCGCAGTTGCTGCCAAGATGGTAGCGGACTCGGGAAGAAAAGATCTGGCAGCAATATCTTCTGGCACATGTGCAAGTGTATATGGATTAGAGATAGCCAAAGCAGATGTCCATGATAACGGGAATAATTATACGAGATTTATTTGCATAGCTAGAAGACCGGAGATATATCCGGGTGCTGATAGAACATCAATCATGATGACCCTGAAGCATAAGCCAGGAACGTTGTATAAAGTTCTTGCACTTTTATATGCTAGAGGGATTAACCTGGTTAAGCTAGAATCCAGACCTCTTCCGGACAAGGACTTCGAGTTTATGTTCTATTTTGATTTGGATACTTCGGTTTATAGCAGTGGCTTCTCAGAACTTCTGGGCGAGCTAGATAATATGAGTGAAGAATTTAGATATCTTGGCTCATATAGTGAGATTGTGTAAGGGAAGGATTCAAAAATGGCTGATGCTTCCTCGTCAAAAAAGAATAACAGTGTTAAGTATGGTGTACTTGGGCAGAGCTTGCCTCATACATTCTCACCAATGTTGCATAAGATGCTTGGATTTGAATATCAATATGACAAGATTGAGAAGACACTAGGCGAGCTTGACGGTTTGTTCAATTCTAATGAATATGCTGGGTTCAATGTGACTGTTCCATACAAGAAAGAAGCTTATGAGAGAGTAACCTTCGTTTCTAGTGAAGCTAAGGCAACGGGAAGCGTGAACACGGTTGTTTTCGATGATGAGGGAATTTCGTATGGTGACAATACGGATGTTTACGGCTTTAAGTACATGCTTAAGAGAGCTCAGATTGACCCAAAGGACAAGGAGTGCCTAGTTCTAGGTTCTGGAGGAGCATCTTGTGCGGTAGAATATGCGCTTAAGGATTTGGGCGTTAAGACGGTTAAGATTTGCTCAAGAAATGGAGAAATCAACTATGACAATTACTTTGCGAAGGCCTCATGTACTTCGCTTCTGGTAAATGCAACACCAGTAGGAATGTATCCGCATATTGATGAAGATCTAATTGATTTATCGAGACTTCCTAAACTGGAAGCTGTAGTGGATGTTATCTACAATCCTTTCAGAACGAAGATGATTTTAAAAGCAATTGACTTAGGCCTTAAGGTAGGAAATCCTATTGATATGCTAGCTGGACAAGCCTTTGTAGCTGATAAGATATTTCTTAAAAAGAAGCTAGAAAAGATAGAGATCAGCGAAAAGGACGAAGAAGTGATAAATGCTGCTTCCCGTAAACTTGAAGCAAGCACTAGGAACATTACTCTTATCGGTATGCCAGGTAGTGGAAAGACGACAGTTGGTAGCTTGATAGCAGCAAGAACTAATAGAGAGTTTGTTGATCTTGACGATAGTTATACAAAAACTTTTGGTTCCACTCCAGAGGAGGATATTAGGCTCAAGTCGGAGGACTATTTTCGCGATAGGGAAGCCGAAATTATTAGAAGTGTGCTTCATAAGAGTAAGTTGGTTGTCTCTTGCGGTGGCGGGGCGATACTTCGAGAGAGCAATCGCCAATACATTAGGAGTAATTCGATAGTAATCTATATAGATAGACCATGCGAAGTTCTGGAAGATTCTAATCGACCGATAAGCAAGAGTGTTGGCGTAAAAGAGTTATTCAGAATAAGAGAACCATTATATAAGGCTACTTGCGATATAGAAATAAAACTAACCAAGGAAGATACACCAGAAACTACCTTGGATAAAGTAGTAGAGGCCTTAAAAAAGGAGGGAATAGCAATATGAAGATTCTTGTACTAAATGGTCCAAACATAAACATGCTTGGAATTCGCGAACCTCAAATCTATGGTAGCGAAACTTACGAGGCACTAATCTCCAATATAGAGAGTTATTGCAGTAAAAAGAACGCTCAAGTTGAATGTAAGCAGACGAATAGCGAGGGAGAATTAGTTGACTTCATCCAAAAAGCATTCTTTGATAGTGTTGAAGGAATAGTAATTAATCCCGGGGCTTATACACATACGTCTATTGCAATTCTTGACGCTCTTAAGGCTGTTGGAATTCCTACTGTTGAGGTTCACATTTCTAAGGTTAACGAGAGAGAAGCGTATAGACAGGTGTCCTACGTATCTGAATATGCCGAGAAGCAAATAATTGGAAGAGGAACACAAGGGTACATTGATGCTATCGACTATCTTCTTGAGAAGCCTGAAAATTAAGCATTTGTAACAATGTTATATATAGATTCGTAATCAAGCGCTGTTTGATCTATACGAAGTAACTCGTATCCATCAGGAAGAATTCCTGTTCTCGAAAAGAGACAGCAAGGCATCCCGCAATTATTAGCGCCCTGAATGTCAGACGTCAGCGAGTCTCCAACAACAAGATAGTTGTCCGGGTTGCTATCGCCAATATCTTTCATTACATAATCGAAAAATCTAATATCAGGCTTATCAAACCCAACCTCATCGCTAATATATAGTCTCTTTATTCTCGAGTTCAAATTAGACGAAGCGAAACGCCCTTTGGCTGTAATAGTATTACCATTAGTAATCGCCGATAAATCAATGCCGTCAACACTTTGAAGCCTATGTAAAAAATCATGGGCTCCTTCTATGGGAATGCCACTTTGGCTCATTAGCTTGAAGTACATATTATTTACTTCCATAACACTTGGTATTCCAGACGGATTCGTAATATATTCCTTAGAAGCTGCGTGATCAAGTAGCTTCGAGAATCTAGTTTGAAATAAAGTAGGCTTATCTATTAGCTTGCGTTCTAGAAGTTTCCATAGGGACTTATTAATTGGACTAAAGAACTCATATAGTTCTTGCTCGTTCGTAATCTCAAGAGATTTCATAAGCGCAATGAAACAGGACTTCTCAGAAGCGTGGAAGTCGAGAAGAGTTTCATCTAAATCTAGAAGGATATGCTTGTATTTACTCATAAGAAAAGTATACAGCAAATGTAAATTTTGTCGAGGATTCTAGTGTTATCTTATAAAGATCACACATAGAAGTTCGTAAATATAAACCGTTTTACAGAGATTTATCGCTTTTAAAGCCAGCAATCAAAGGCTCTTGCTTGTGCAAGAGAAAAAACTGCATATCCCAAGCAGAATTCAAAACCATACAAACACTCAAAACACACAAATAGAAAACAATCAATACATCTTACAATAATCCAAAAACGCTTTGACTTATGCTCTCGTGTTAACTACAATAGATAAGTAATCGACTTAATTTTGCTCGATATATAAGGAGCGTAATAATGGATATAGCAATTCAGATTTTCCAATTGTTTGGTGGTTTGGCCATCTTCTTGTACAGCATGAAGATGATGAGTAACGGTCTTGAGGCCGTAGCGGGAAATAAGCTGAAGAAGATGTTAGAGAAGTTAACAAGTAACAGGTTCTTTGGTCTTTTAGTTGGAACCGGAATCACGGTTCTAATTCAATCTTCATCAGCGACAACAGTCATGACCGTAGGTTTTGTTAATGCGGGATTAATGAATTTAAGACAAGCCCTTTGGGTAATTATGGGTGCTAATATAGGTACGAATATTACTTCACAGATTATCGCATTTAATGTTGGCGACTTTGTTCCGGTGGTAGCTATAGTAGGTGTAGCAATCATAATGTTTGCCAGCAGTAAGAAGTATCGTAACATAGGAGAGATTCTTGCAGGATTCGGTTTTATTTTTATTAGTATGAGTCTCATGAGTTCAGCAATGGAACCTTTTGCTGATAGTCCAGAGCTAATAAAAGTAATGACAATGTTTGACAACCCGCTTCTTGGAATTCTTGTAGGCGCAGTACTAGTAGCAATAATTCAAAGCTCATCAGCTGGTGTTGGTATTCTTCAGGTTATGGCTATGGCTTCTGCTGGCGCACAAATGATCACTCTAGATCAAGCTATTTTCATTCTATACGGAATGAATATTGGTACATGTATCACGGCAATTCTCTCATCTATTGGTACTAGCAGAATGGCTAAGAGAACGGCACTTATGCATCTAACCTTTAATGTAATTGGAATGATAATATGGACAACGATTACTTTGCTTCTTCCGTTTACTTCTATTGTTAAGTGGCTTTCTCCTGGAGATGTACCAAGACAAATCGCTAATGCGCACCTAATTTTTAACGTAGGTACGACGATACTTCTCCTTCCATTTGGCGGAGCCATTGTTAAGTTTGTTTCACATATTCTTCCTGAGAGAGCTTCAGAGAAGAGCGAGAACATGCAACTTCTGTATTTAGCACCTTCAATGCTTAAGAGATACTCACAAGTCGGATCATCGGCGGCTTTCTTAGCTTCGGTTAAGAACGAAGTTGGGCGCATGTTCCAGATTGCAAGCACTAACGTGGAGAATAGCCTAAAAGCTGTTCTTAACAATAGCGAGCAAATTCAGGCGGAAATTGATAGAGCCGAAGAGTATGTTGATTATTTAAACAAAGAGATTTCATACTATATATCGCACTGTCTTAGCATAGAAATGTCCGAAGAGGACGCGATAGCACTAAATGGACTATTCACGATTACCGGAAACATTGAGCGTATGAGTGACCATGCGACGAATATCGCTGGGTATGCTTCTCTTCTAGAAGAAAAGGGGTACAAGCTCTCTGATAAAGCATGCGACGAGATAAAGGAAATGATTCAGGTAATGAATAAAGCTACTAGTTACTTCATAGAGAAGGACAACAAGGATCTCAGCATCAGAACGGCACAAGCAGAGCAGAAAATCGATGACATGACTGTCCAATATAGAAGCAATCAATTAGAGCGTATGAGAACAGGTGTTTGCTCTGGTGAAGCATGTGTTATATATTCAGAGATGCTTACTGACTTTGAACGCCTTGGCGACCATCTATTTAATATTGCTCGAGCTGCAAACGCAAACGAAATTAACTCGCTGCTTCCTGCTGAAGTACAGAAGATTTAAGAAGTCAGTTAAGTAAATCGATTAAGGAAGTAACAAGTATATGGATGAGAGAATTAACGTTGTTCTTTTCGAGCCCGAAATACCACAAAATGCTGGAAACATAATGCGCACATGCGTCGCGACAAACTGTGCGCTTCACATGATTAAGCCGTTTGGATTTGATATTGAGAGCGCCAAGTTTAAGAGGGCGACGACGAATCACATAACGTGGGCGGACTACAAAGTGTATGACAGCTTTGAGAATTTTCGAGCGCAGAATGAGAAGCAAGGCGATTTTTTCTTTATGACCAGATATGGTAAGAAGTCTCACTCAGGAATTAACTTTGCCGCAGTAGCGCCAGAACGCAAGATTTTTCTCGTTTTCGGAAAGGAAAGCACAGGTGTTCCGTATGAGATCCTTTTGTCTTACCTTGACAGCTGTTTCAGAATTCCAATGGCTGAGAATTGCCGTAGCCTTAACCTGTCCAACGCTGCGGCGATAGCTATATACGAATGCATGCGTCAATTAAACTATCCAGACCTATCCCTCGTCGAAGTTCAAAAGGGTGAAGATTTCTTAGAGTCCTACGATGAGGCCTTGAAGTTTAAGAATTAAGCCATCTAGGCCTTCGTTAATCTCCTTAAAAGTGAGCTCGAAATCCCCAGAGTAATAAGGGTCCGCGATGTTATGCGGATTTGAAGTGAAGTCGAGCAAGCGATAAACCTTGTGCTTAGGGTCATCGCCGAAAACGCGAAGCATCGAGTTGACGTGACAATCTTCCATTCCAATAATGTAGTCAAAATTGTCGTAATCGGACTTCGTAATGCGTCTAGCGCAATGTCTCTCGTAAGGTATCCCGTGCTTATTTAAGCATGTCCTCGAGCCGTAGTGCATGTCGTGCCCAGACTCCTCGTTGCTTGTTGCCGCGGACTCGATATAGAAATCCTGAGCATTTGGCAGGACGCTGACCTTGTTCTTCATTATGAACTCCGCCATAGGCGAACGGCATATATTTCCTAAGCACACGAAAAGTATCTTTACCACTATGTATATCCTCACTAAGTCAATTTCTCAAAAAGCCAGTCGCATCTGGCTGCCCTGGGTCTAGTTAGCTGATGCCAAAACAAACCAAGAAGTATTATACACATAGCGTTTGAATATTCATATTGATTTGTGTACTTCAAGCATAGGCATATTGATTATTACGTTGAAAACATTACTGGAAACTTAGAGTAGTCCCAATAATGGGAGTTATCATGTGTTAAAATATTTTATGTAATGCAATTTGACTTGATTCACAACAAAAAAGACCTTCTCGAAAGAAGGTCTGTTAAATGCTAAGTTGCACACACTGTGCAGTCACAAAGTGACGATTTGGTTAAAACTTTATTTGAACTCGCAGTGCAAATGAAAAGGATCATCAAATGCAATTTCATTAAAACACGATGGATGGAGGCTTGTCAAGATGGAAAATTCTAAGAGTAACGAATTGAAGAAGTGGTATCTCGGACTCGACGTTGGTACTAATTCAGTAGGGTGGGCTGTAACTGACCCAGACTACAATATTCTAAAATGCAAAGGAAATGCCACCTGGGGAATAAACCTATTTGACGAAGCTTCTACAGCAGCTGAGAGAAGGACTAATCGTACTTCGAGAAGAAGATTACAAAGGAAGAAGCAAAGAATTGCATATTTGCAGGAGTTCTTAGCGCCAGAGATCGCTAAGGTTGACGACAAGTTTTATATTCGTCTTAAAGAAAGTGCATTGTGGGCTGAAGATAGGACAACAGATAATCATCTATTCGTTGGAGAATTGAATGATAAAGAGTACAACAGACGCTATCCTACAATTCATCACCTAATTTGTGAGCTAATGGAAGATGATAGCTATCATGACCCAAGGCTTGTTTATATGGCATGCAGCTATATTCTTTCTCATAGAGGACATTTTCTTATTGAAGTAGATGAGAATAATGTTGACAACGTAACAGACTTCAATTCAATCTACGAGGACTTCGTTCATTGGTTTGACTCTTGTGAGGTATCACGTCCGTGGGAGTGTAACCAAATTGACTTCGGTAACATTCTTAAGAGAAAGACTTCAATTAATACCAAGAAGAAAGCCTTCTATGATCTCCTATTTCAAGGTTCTAAGCCGACTAGCAGTGAGGAAGATATTGTCTCCAAAGAAACGCTCATTGGATTTCTCTGTGGAGGTAAAATCAAACTGTCCGCTTTGTTCAATAACGAAGAATATTCTGAACTTGAGAAAGACTCAATTACCGCTTCCTCTGATAGCTTTGATGATGATTTAGAGAGTTTATCTACATCTATAAACCCTGAAGAATTTGACCTGCTTACTATCATGAAGAAGATGTACGACTGGTCAGTTCTGATTGACATTCTAAATGGCGAGAAGAATATATCTTTAGCTAAGGTCAAGACATATGAGCAACACAAAGAAGATCTAAAGTGTCTTAAGGCTTTAATACGCAAGTACGCACCTGACCGATATGATCTTGTATTTAGAAAAATTGGTAAAGAGAAGAACTATGCAAGTTATTCCTATAACTGTAAAGACTTGGGCAAGAACAAAGAAATCCCAAGTGATTACTGCATGTCTAAACAGGATGAGTTCTGGAAGTTCTTGAAGGGAATCGTCGAACCTTTACGCGAGCAAATTGAAGAACAAGATAAAGAAAAATATGATGAAATGATGCTTCGAATAGAAATGAATACTTTCTTACCAAAGCAAATGACCGGAAGCAATCGAGTTATTCCATATCAGTTGTACTATGCTGAATTAAAGAAGATTCTTGAGAATGCATCGAAGTATTTGTCTTCTTTAAATATAAGCGATGAGTATGGATCTGCAAAAGATAAAATACTTTCAATAATGAAGTTTCATATACCTTACTATGTCGGACCTCTTAATAACCATAGTGAATTTGCTTGGATTGCTCGAAAAGAAGAAGGAAAGATTACTCCTTGGAATTTCAAAGACAAAGTTGACGATGATCAAAGTGAAGAAAATTTCATTCGCAGAATGACATGCAAGTGTTCTTATTTAGCTGGCGAAGACGTTCTTCCAAAGAACTCTCTCTTATATTCTAAGTTCAATGTTCTTAATGAAATAAACAACATAAACATTGATGGACAGAAAATATCGGTAGAGATAAAACAAGATATTTTCGAGAATCTCTTCATGAAGAAGAGAAGAGTAACATACAAAGCAATTGTGGATCACTTGGTTTCAAGAGGAGAAATGACAAATAATCAATCATTGAAAGGTGTTGATGACACAATCAAGTCAAGTCTTACCTCATATCATGATTTTCTCCCGTTTATACGTGATAAGAAGCTGAACGAGAGACAGGTTGAAGAAATCATCAACCGAATTACATTAACTACAGATAGAGAAAGACTTGAGAGGTGGTTAGTTAGCACTTTTAATCTATCGAAAGATGACGCACGTAGAATCAGTCGATTCCACTATGCAGAATTTGGTCGACTCTCCAGAAAACTATTAACTGAAACACGAGATCTCGATATAGAGACAGGAGAAGTACGAAGAGAAGAGAATATCATTCAAATGCTCTGGACTACAAATGAGAATTTGATGGTACTTCTATCATCAAAGTACGGCTTTACCGCTCATATTGACAGAGAGAATAGTGAATACAATGCTCAACATCCACTTTCTCTAGACCAACAGTTGAAAGAAATGTATATATCTAATTCCGTAAAAAGACCTATTCTAAGAACTATAGCTATTGTAGATGAACTACGTAAATTAATGGGATGTGATCCGCAAAAGGTCTTCATAGAGATGGCCAGAGGAGCAAGAGAAGAACAGAAGAATAAGAGAACAAAATCAAGAAAAGATACGATAAGAGAATTATATGCTGGTTATGATAAGAATGAAGTCGCGGAAATTCTATCAAAACTAGAGGGTTATTCCGATGATCAATTACGTAGTGAGAAGCTGTATCTCTATTTTATTCAGCAAGGAAAATGCATGTATTCCGGCGAACCAATTGATATTGAGGAATTAGGAACCAAAAGATATGACGTTGACCATATTTGGCCTCAATCGAAGATCAAAGATGATAGTCTAGATAACAAGGTTCTTGTACTATCAGATCTTAATGGCAAAAAGAGTGATAACTACCCGATTAACGAGGAATGGCGAAGCAGGATGTATTCTACTTGGAAGAGTTTACATGATAAGAGTCTGATGTCAGATAAGAAGTTTGAAAGACTTATACGTAATACAAGATTTACTGATGAGGAATTAGCTGACTTTATTAACCGTCAATTAGTGGAGACAAGACAGTCCACTAAGGCGATAGCAAGTGTACTCTCTGGGAAAATGCCAAAGACCGATATTGTTTATGTTAAGGCTGGTTTAGCTTCTGAATTTAGACAAGACAATGACATTAAGAAGTGTCGCGATGTAAACGATCTTCATCATGCAAAAGATGCTTATCTTAACATTGTTGTAGGTAATGCGTATGACGTTAAATTCACGAAGAGTCCAATGAATTTCATTAAGTCTGGTCAGCAATACAATATGAAACTAGAGAAAATGTTAAGCCATGACATTGAACGTGGTGGAGTAATGGCTTGGGATAGCAAAAATGATGTCACCTTAAATCGAGTATTGAATACGCTACAAAAAAACAACATACGCTTTGTTAGGTATTCATATTGTCAGAAGGGCGCATTATTTGATTTGATGCCTGTTCGTAAAGGAAATGGTCAGGTTCCTCGCAAAGAGAACCTCGATATCAACAAGTATGGAGGATATAATAAGCAGACATTTACCGGATTCTATCTGGTTAGATATGATGACAAAAAAACCAGTGAAGTTGCATTAGTACCGGTTCCTCTTATAATTGCTCCTTTACTAAGAACTAATGAAGATATAAAGGCTTATTGCATTGAGAATGGATATATGAATGCAGAAGTATTGCTTAATGGACGATTGATTAAGACCAACTCACTATGGGAGATAGATGGGTATAGAGTTACTTTATCTGGAAAGTCATCGGGAGATATATGGTTTAGAGGTGCTCAGCAGATGGTTGTTGACAATAAGAAAGAAGCCTACATTAAGAAACTAGTTAAGTATAAGGATAAGTCGGTAGGGAAAAAAGAACTACCAAAGAGTACAGAACACGATGGGATATCGCTCGAAGAAAACGCTAGTTTGTATGACTTTTTTGCGGATAAGTTGACCAATACTACTTATAGAACACTAATGCCAACTGCGAGTGATGTTTTACAAAAAGGACGAGACACTTTCCTATCGCTCTCGATTGAACAGCAAGTACTGGCGTTGTTGAACGTAATGGCTCTCTTTGGTTGTGGTGATTCTCAAGGTAAGGATTTAACATTGATAGGGGGTGTAAAATCATCGGGAATTCAGAGAATGACTATGAAACTAAATAGAAAGCGCTTTAAAGATATACGATTAATTGATCAATCGCCTACTGGTCTCGTTGAGAGAAGGACAGATAATCTGTTAATGCTATGAGTTGGAGAACAATAGTAATATCCAACAGATGTAAGTTGGATTTGAAGATGGGGTACATGGTGGTTCGTGGAGACGAGACGGTACGTCTGGTTCTTGATGAGATATCATCAATCATCATTGAGAACACAGCTGTTTCTCTTACTGCTTGTCTTCTTGAGGAACTAACAGCAAGGAAAGTTAAAGTCGTTTTCTGTGATAGTAAGAGAAACCCTACGGCTGAACTGGTGTCAATGTACGGATGTTTTGACTGTTCACAGAAGATCAAGAAGCAAATTCATTGGGATGACGATATCAAGGCAGCGGTTTGGACTGAAATTGTTTCAGAGAAAATACGCAATCAAATGAAGTTCTTGAATGAGATAAATTGCGAGGAAGAAGCCAATCTTCTTCACTCATATATTCAGGAGATGTCATTTAATGATGTTACCAACCGTGAAGGACACGCTGCTAAGGTATACTTCAACGCGCTCTTTGGAATGGATTTTACTAGAAGTGAGGATAATGCTATCAATGCAGCGCTGAACTACGGGTATAGTCTTATTCTATCTACTTTTAATCGAGAGATAGCTAATACGGGATATCTTACGCAGTTAGGACTGTTCCACGATAATATGTTCAACTTCTTCAATTTAAGCTGTGACCTCATGGAGCCATACAGAATTATTGTAGATAGATTTGTATATGAGCGAGATTATGGAGTGTTTGAAAAAGAGGAGAAACACGATATGGTATCAATGCTAGAATCTCAGGTAATTCTTTGCGATTGCAAACAGTATCTGGGGAATGCGATGAAATTATATTGCCACAGTGTCTTTGATGCACTTAATGATAGAGATGTATCTCTAATCAAACACTATTCGTTATGAGTTATAGATTTATGAGAGTAGTCGTATTTTTTGATTTACCTGTTCAGACTTGCGAGGAACGACGGAATTACTCGCGTTTCCGTAGGATGCTTGTAAAAAACGGATTCTTGATGTTACAAGAGTCTGTCTATTGTCGTATGGCCTTGAATCAGAATGTGTCTGCTTCCATTAGTCAGGTAATTCGTAAAAACAAGCCAATGAAAGGACTTGTACAGATTCTTGTTGTTACTGAGAAGCAATTCTCCAAAATGGAATATGTTACCGGAGAATTTCTGACGGATGTTATTTCTGATGATAGGAGAGTGGTGATACTATGAAGAAAGTAGTCTTTCCTTTATTAGATGAGCCGTTCTTGATTTATGATGACAAAGTCAATGTTTTGGTTGTTGAGAATCAACGCGAATTTTTGAACCTGGTATCTGATATTGAGGGACAAACTCGAAAAATGGAGGGTAGTACTGTTTTCTCTGACGAGAGTAAGCTGTCGGATGTTTCAAAGGCTGTCGAATTTGTCTACCAGTATTACCCATTTGAGATTAATAGAAAAGCTCTTCTTACTAAACTATACTCCGTTCTAAGGGAACGTGTTAACAGTGAGTTTATGCCAGAGTCCTTAGAACTAGCTTCTGAAATACAGCAGTTCATTTTTTCAGTTATGGACACGATGGATTGTGAGCTTACTATGGATGATTTTGAATGCAGTATTTTGTTTAAGTCTATGAACGTCAGATTTGCTGATGAGTATGAGAGTTTACCAGAAGCAATTATTGATTATTGTAAAAATGTTGTGGCTTTATTAGGGGACAAGATATTTGTTTTTGTTTCTCTACAGTGCTTTGTTACACCAGAAGAGTATCAAGAGCTGACTAAAACTTTGCTTCAGCATAAGTACACCATATTACTTATTGAGAATACTGATAGGGCTTCTGACACATATCGAGTATCTGAAAACAGGCTAGTTATTGACAGTAATTATAGCGTGTTATAATGAAGAATAATGATCCTCTTACATGGGTTTGCAGAACCAATTCAAACCATTTGGGGTTTGAGAGCAGTGTAAAAGAAAAGGATCATCAAACTTTAATGGTTCGATAACCTTCTTTTTAATGGTTTGAGAGCAGTGTAAAAGAAAAGGATCATCAAACGTCGAGTCGAGTTTGTGCACAATGCTCATGTTTGAGAGCAGTGTAAAAGAAAAGGATCATCAAACTCAGCTATGCCGAGGATGCGACCGTCCTGAGTTTGAGAGCAGTGTAAAAGAAAAGGATCATCAAACTAAGGAGTTTGACGATGAATATGAGATCTTGTTTGAGAGCAGTGTAAAAGAAAAGGATCATCAAACTTATCGTTTTTTCAATAATTACAAACACATGTTTGAGAGCAGTGTAAAAGAAAAGGATCATCAAACGCCAACGAGCGCATACAGAAAGCGGTTGCTGTTTGAGAGCAGTGTAAAAGAAAAGGATCATCAAACATCGGGGTGTCGGGGGATGGTTCGGAGGCTGTTTGAGAGCAGTGTAAAAGAAAAGGATCATCAAACTTCAATCATTTGTCATAGTCCTTTCTCGTGTTTGAGAGCAGTGTAAAAGAAAAGGATCATCAAACGGCTCAAGGTCTTAGGTGTATCGCCCAGCGTTTGAGAGCAGTGTAAAAGAAAAGGATCATCAAACACACAGCCTATAAGGAGGTTATTATGAGTGTTTGAGAGCAGTGTAAAAGAAAAGGATCATCAAACCATTGGTGTTGTCTGTAAGCAAGCAACCACGTTTGAGAGCAGTGTAAAAGAAAAGGATCATCAAACACAGAGAGCGTGTTATCGCAGATAGAGCATGTTTGAGAGCAGTGTAAAAGAAAAGGATCATCAAACTAGCCTTTAGAGAATCTCTTAAGGAAGACGTTTGAGAGCAGTGTAAAAGAAAAGGATCATCAAACTCGCAAGCTGAGCGAATCGCAACAGCAGCGTTTGAGAGCAGTGTAAAAGAAAAGGATCATCAAACGTAAACCGTGCGATCCGGGTGTTTGTGTAGTTTGAGAGCAGTGTAAAAGAAAAGGATCATCAAACAGTTTCACTACCTTTTATTGTGGCATCATTGTTTGAGAGCAGTGTAAAAGAAAAGGATCATCAAACTGATGATACCAAGGATGCAGACACAGACGGTTTGAGAGCAGTGTAAAAGAAAAGGATCATCAAACGGTCTGTTGACCACAAGACCGATGTTAAGGTTTTAGAGCAGTGTAAAAGAAAAGGATCATCAAACCGAGATCATCCTTGCTGTGGTGCAGGGCATGTTTGAGAGCAGTGTAAAAGAAAAGGATCATCAAACCGGTTCAAAGGATGCTCGAGAGATCGCCATGTTTGAGAGCAGTGTAAAAGAAAAGGATCATCAAACCTGTGAAGATCGTCTTGATGTCTTCGGTGGTTTGAGAGCAGTG
>MTKX01005062.1_pt5 | contig 20149 bp, 20 predicted proteins | sample 1042771 | NCBI WGS metagenome assembly MTKX01 (sample SAMN06212183, study PRJNA360534) | anaerobic digester metagenome | biome: Wastewater treatment plant; material: sludge; isolation source: anaerobic digester fed with sludge from wastewater treatment plant | place: Denmark: WWTP Randers ... | reverse complement strand
AGGGAGAAAAATCACGCAAAAACAATCGATGCATTAGGGAACAGGATAACCCTATAATCCGTTTTATCCTTTAATCCTGATTTACTCTTTCAATCGTTCTCTGGTTCTTCAACTGTTGGTAACGAAGTGTGCCATTGCATGAAAAACCATCTATCGTCACGTTTTTCCAGCACTGCTGTAAGTCGTGCAGGCATGACCATCTCCATCCCCCTCATCTCTGCATGGATTTGAATATCCGTTGCAAGCCATGCCACTAACCCAGCCGAAGACACCGAACTCCATTGCACCTCAAGGGATATGGATGCATCTTGACCCCAGTCATGTTGGGCCTGTTCACGAATACCACTGATACCTATACTCTTCTCGTCTTTGCCGTTTCCATAAAATACAACATCAGGATCAGAGGCAAACAAATTCAGGATACCATCCATGTCTTTATCATTGTAAGCCCTGATGAATCTACCCAGGACATCCATAACATCTGCTTCTGTTTCACTATCTGCTTTCATATTGGCACCTCAATGAGAAAGGTCATGGGGTTTCAATTCTTCTTCTCAGCCAGTACGTTAGCTCGTTTTCCTCATTAAGTATCTGTGTATGACACAGGAACTTGCAAATGATACAGCCATTGATACCACAGTTCCTCCGATAAATCCCAGGGTTATATATGTGTATCTTACCATTATTCCATAAATAACAACACTTATCGCTCCCAGTATAGATGATTTCATGACCGCAGCCGAAAATGTGGTGCCATGAGAAAAATATGTCATGAAAATCATTCCCACAAACATTGCCGGAAACATTACAAACATACCTCCAATGAGCGGACCGCCTATTTTGGTGACTATTATCGCAGAAACGATGACCAATCCACCCAGAACACCCCTGAAAATCATTATGGATAGTGTATACTGCATCTGCCTTCCTGCCTTCGACCTTACCTTTAGCACCTTCTCAACAATGTAGTGAGTGATTAAAACTAGACAGGCGTAGCTGATTGCTGAAACCGGGAAACTATTGAAATTAATGAGAACTATCCCAAAAGAAAGTAGTGTCCAAATAAGGAAAGCCCCTCCAAGGGCAACCCAGAAGTTGATCTTTAAAAGAAAGATATACGCAACAATGAAGATGCAATTTATCCCTCCAATGATTGGAACAATAGTTGTTGCATCAACAGCAACACGTTCAGATTGCGTCCAGGCGATAAAGAAAAGCGAGATCAGGATGGTCGATGGCAAACCTGCCATCAAACCACCTATTCTTGTGCCGTATTTCTCTGCGAGGATAGTGACCATGGTTATCCATAGACTTCCCACAATAAATGAAAGAATCAGCTTAAGTACAAAAATATTATCCATAGATCGTTATATATTTATATGATGTAGCATTACTGTCAGATTAAATAAAGTTCTCTGCAACATCTTATTTCTCACATCATAAAGATACTCAGGATTCAGGGTAAGAATGTCCATCAGGCTTTTTTAGTTAAAAATATTCACGAATAACATGCTCTAGGCATTACAATGAAGGGCTGTATTTCGTCTGGCATATGATGTAGATCAAAAGCTGTAGTAGCAAATAGGCACAGTCGCTATCACATACCTCCCCTGGTGCCAGCATGAGAACAGCCTGCGCTGCCACTTTAATATATTGGGCAGTAGGAGCAAGTATGGTAAACATAACAAAGGGCCCACCTCATTCGGGAATCAATGAGTCACCCATCATAAACCGTTGTTTTACCTGGAGGCCGAGCTTGGATTTAGATTATTTTGGACAGCAGTATAATACCATAAAAAAAACAGATCACATTATCCAGTCTTCCATACCCTGCAACTCGACACTATTCAAGCTCTTTGAGATGAAATATGAGTGTACTGGCCAGACCAACGAATATACCGAGAATTGTGATGCCCAGCCTAAAACTTACCATATCACCGGATATTCCCAGCAAATAAGGAAGCACACCCCCTCCAAAGGCTATGCTTACTGATAGGATAATTCCTGTTGCCAGACTTCTCATTTCTCGGTTAAAGGTCTTGGCAAGTGCAACGAGGCCTACAGGGAAAAAAGCCGTTACAACAAATGCCTGTAGAAACAGGACAAATCCTATGTATTTCACAGATGACAAGCCCATAAGAACAGTGAATACGCTTGTAGTGATCATTACGAAAAACATGATTCTTCGAAGATTAAACCTATCAATGAGAAAACCGCATGCGATTGCGACAAAAATGGCTCCCAGCCTTGATATCCCCAATATTGTGTTTGCAAACCCTATATTCATCTTTAGTTCCTTCGTCAGGTACAGGGGCACCACGGAATAGATTCCAAGGTTTGCCCCTGCACCAAAAATCCAAATTACTGCCATGAACCAGAGGGATTTTATTTTCATAATGCTGGTAAATACAGCCTTTGGGGGGTCGTTCACTTTAATTTCCGAGCTTGTCATTAAGAAGACAACAGAGCATATCACGTAAACGCATGCAAGAACTATGAATATGCCACGCCAGGGAAAAAAATGAAGCAGGAAAAGCGCGATAAAAGGGGTAGCAAAGATCGAGCATGAGGCACCTGTATCATGAATAGCAATTGCTTTACCCCAATCTTTTTCCGCGTAATACTCGGTGATTAGCGGAATTACAGCTGGTAAATAGAAGCCTACGGAAAAACCGAGCATAAATGCAAAAAAATAAAGGATACGAAACTCATGAACTAATGGAATTAAGAAAGCCACCAGACTCAAGAGTAAAAGTGAGAACACTATCGATCTTTTATATCCGAACCTGCCGGAAAAAAGTCCTGACACTATCACTGCAGCACCATATCCAACGGATAGAAAAACAAATATACTGCTTGCTTTTGCATGGCTGACAAAAAACTCATCTTCCACAAGTGGCAGTATAGGCGCAAAGGCTATCCTCGTGGTAAAGTTTGTAAACCAGATGAACCACAAAAAAAACAAAAAAAGGAGGGCCTTGCCTTGTAAATTATGATACCGCTGCATTCTTTCAATCTAACCTAACACCCTTTAAGATTTCCACAAAACTATTCATGATGACTACTTTTGTTGTACAATATACGATTAAAGATTCTCTTTACGTTTACTCTTGCTAGTAAAAAGGGGGTTGATAATGAAGAATGATCCAGCCCGATGGGTGACAAAAGTGATTGAGAAGTTTAATACAACATCTGATAATAGCCTGATGAATCCACAAAATGAACCTGCATGGGACAAACCACTCGTTGGATTTGCAAACGGAAACGATCCATTGTGGGACGAATACAAACGACATATCGGTGATTTTTATTGGACACCTCATGAGATATTTGAACTGACATTTCCTTCTCTATCTGTAAAACCAGACGAATTAACAGTTATAAGCTGGATTCTTCCTCAGACCAAACAGACCAGGTTGGACCAACGAAAAGAAAACAGCCTTCCTTCAGAACGGTGGGCACGGTCACGAAAATATGGTGAAGAATATAACATGAAGCTTCGTCTTCATCTTGTAAAATCCTTCAACGATGAAGGTATCAAAGCATGCGCACCCCTGCTTTCTCCTCTTTGGAAACAGATGGTGTCAACAAGCTGTGGGCTTGCATCAACATGGTCTGAACGTCACGCAGCATATACCGCAGGCCTCGGCACCTTTGGATTGTGCGATGGTTTGATAACCCCTCTCGGGAAAGCAGTTCGTTGTGGTTCTGTAATCGCACGAATAGCCATCAAAGCGACTGAAAGACCCTATGAGGATCCCCACGCTTATTGCCTCTATCACTCTGAAGGAACATGTGGAAAGTGTATCCTCAGATGTCCTGCCGATGCTATTACAAGAGAAGGACACGATAAGAACAAATGCCAACAGTATGTTCATGGTGTGGCACATGAATTTATCAAGAGCAAGTTCGGTTTTGATGCTTATGGCTGCGGATTATGCCAGGTTGAGGTCCCCTGCGAATCAGGAATTCCAGGCAAAAAGGGGATAGACAATGGATGAATGACTATACGAAAACATAAAAAAATCCGAAAGAAACAAAACTCTCTCTCAGCTTAATTGTGATCGCGTTATGGCTAACGTTTCACGGGCCATATCCTGCGCTGCTAATGTAAAAAACCATTCTTTTATTCGATTTTCAAGATAATTAATATAGGAAATCCGTTCGATACCAAAACGGAAACTATCTAAATTTACACCTGCAGTAGTGAAACGCCACAATTTATCAGCATCCTTAACGATTTTGTCATTTAGTGAAAGAGCTTCTAAACGTGTATCATGACCATCAATGATATCCATTATTTCATGTATCTTGGATCCAGGATAATTGAGCTCATTCAAAATCTGGCCTGCCATTTTTGCTCCCTCAATTTCATGAAACCTCTGTACATCATTTTTTTTGACTTCCGGACCGAACGCCCCTGCCTGTTCATCTTCTGGCACCATTTTCCATCCCACATCATGAAGGAGAATGGCAGGCAAAACAATGTCTTCATCTGCCTCTGGGTAATGTTTTAGTAATCTCTTTGTAAATTCATAGGAAAGCTCCACATGGACGTCATTATAACGTGTATTAAGATACGGCTTTGCCATTTCGTAAATTGTTTCGTACATTGTTCGCATTCTGTTCTTTATCCTGGTATATGGCCTCTTGTGTCGATTTTCAAATTTAATCTTTTTTACCCTTCCTACCTTTCCTGCTTTCCTCTCTTTTTGGCCTTACTTCTCAATTTTCATCATCTTCCCTGCCTTTATATACTTCATGCCCATCCAGGTTCCTACCCCTGCAAATGAAATCTTCAAATAAATATCAGGCAGTTGATTGGCTGTCAGAGCACCTAGGTAACCACCTACAAGCGCTCCCATGGCCAGACCCCATGCAATATCAAGGTTTACATTACCAAGCTTGTAATGCGTTGAAGCTCCACTCATGCTGGCAGGAATCATAGCAAGTAGCGAGGTACCTTGTGCCATATGTTGTCCTACGTTTCCCACAACGACCATAAGCGGCACCATGACTCCTCCTCCCCCAACCCCCATCATTCCTGACACAAAACCTGTTACAGATCCAATGGCAAGAAAAATAACCATGTATGTCCACTGCCCGGGGGTCCAGGTTGTTATTGGAAGATAACCTTTAACAACAAGCAAGATTGACGCAAAAATGAGAAAACAACCAAATGCCACTTTGAGTTTTTTTTCTGGAAGAGAATGGGCATAGAGAGCTCCAAAGCGCGCTGTTATTGTGGCGCTCACAGCAAGGATCAGGGCTATCTTCAAGTCAACTCCCCCAAGGCCATAATAGGTAACAGCACCCACAATACCTGTGAATACTATGGCAACAAGGCTGGTACCATGGGCCTGGTGTTGGGTAACTTTTGCAAGCCACGTCATGAGCGGTATCATTATAACTCCACCGCCCAGTCCAAGAAGACCTCCGAAAAAGCCCCCAAGAGTTCCACTTGCAAGACCTATGGTAAACTTTGTACTGCGAGTCAAACAATGCACCTTTTCGTTACTGTGCCCGAATATATCATTTTAATAATCATTTCGCCATCGGTAAAATCTGTGATCCGTAACGTGTAATCGGTAATCTCCGTTGTATTCCATGACGTGTTACAGGCCACCATCACGGATTTCTCAAATATCAGTCAAACATGCTATACTATGACCATGAAAAAGATAATATCCTTTGATCTTGATGGAACACTGGTCCACGGAAAATATGGTAATATGGTCTGGAACCATGGCATACCCCAAGAATATTCCCGTAAGTATGGAATGCCATTCAAAGAAGCTGAGCAGCTTATCAGGCACCAGTATGAGGAGGTTGGTGAGGCCAACATAAAGTGGTACCATATAGAGTATTGGCTCAAGAGGTTTGACCTGCCAGTTTCGGCAAAAACGCTTCTTGACCGCTTTGAGTCATATATTGAAGTCTTCCCCGATACAAAGGAGGTCCTTGAAGCCCTGAAAAACACATATACCCTGATTGTTGCTTCAAACGCTGCACAAATTTTTGTCCAAAAAGAGCTCTCCTATGCAAATCTTACATCCTATTTTACCCACATCATTTCTGCAACATCCGACTATTGCATGGTTAAAAAGGAAATAAGGTTCTACGAAAAGCTTTGTGATACCTTAAGCATATCTCCTTATGAGATTGTCCATGTGGGAGATCATCATATTTTTGACTTCGAGACCCCATCACAACTCGGTATCGACGCCTATCACTTTGTACCTGATCATAAGGATAGTAGCAACCAATCACATACAGACAACGGAAAGACCATACATTGTTTGAGTGACCTGCTGAATATATTATGAAAACATGTTACAAGTGCCAGCATCCCGTAATGTTGGAGTTTATCTCACGGCGGGACGAGTGCCAAGTATGCGGGTCAGATCTCCACGTCTGCTTAAACTGCTCTTTTTTTGATGAAACGAAATCGAACAAGTGCAGAGAACCCCAGGCAGAATATGTAAAAGAAAAAGACCGCTCAAATTACTGTGACTTTTTTCGGTTCAGAGATGATGTACAGAAGAAATCAGGCAAGGAAGAAGCAAAAAAATTGTGGGATGAACTGTTTAAGAAGGTATGAAGTGCTTTACATTTAATACATTCTACTAGGATACACAACTACACCCAAATGACAAACCCACACAAATGCAGGAAATATCAAGGCACTCTTCGCCGACAGCTGGGTTGTATCCAATCACCTGTTAGTTTGCATTATCCTTAAGAAGCCCTATGACGGTACTGCGAATGGCGGGGAAAACTCCGACGGCTTGCAACCAAAGCACATGCATAATAGATGGCTGCGGTACAAGTCCCAGTTATAGACATGGTATTGGGATAAAATGAAATGAAATATCTTTTCGCAATTATCCAGCAGTACTCGCTATTGCGCTATATCCTCTGTTTTCTGCACGGTGATTTTTAGCTTTCTTGGAGGGAACGGGCCAAAATATTCATAAAGATAACACTTGATGTCTCCATTATAGAGTTTCCTGTTTTTGTCGGATTTTTTGCCAAAAAATGATTCAAAGCCAGGATGGGCGTTGAGGATAAAGAATGACCATGTTTTGAGTTTGGAAAAAACTTCCCCCATTGATCGAAACAGTTGTTCAACCTCTTTTGAATTACCTATACGCTGACCATAAGGAGGATTGCATATGATACAGCCATATTTCTTATGTGAGCTGAACTGTTCTACAGGAAGTCGTTGAAATGTAATAACCTCACCTACACCTGCCCTCACAGCATTGTCTCTTGCTTTCTTCAGTACCCGTCCATCCTTATCAGATGCAAGTATTCGGAACCTTGTGGTATTCTCTTTCATTCGTGCTTCTGATCTTACCGTGTCCCACATTATTTTTGACATATTCTGCCAGCTTTCAGATACAAAATTTCTCTTTAATCCAGGGGCAATGTTCCGTCCAATAAGGGCTGCTTCAATAGGGATTGTTCCAGAACCACACACCGGGTCCACAAGGACTCGCTCTGGTTTCCATCTGCTTAAAAGGACAATAGCTGCGGCAAGATTCTCTCTCAAAGGCGCCTCACCGGACTCCTCGCGATATCCCCTCTTGTGAAGCCCCTGCCCTGTCGTATCAATGGTCAGGATTGCCACATCTTTCACCAGGGAAATTTCAATCCTATAAAGCGGCCCTGTCTCAGGAAACCGGGCCAAATGGTATTTCCGGTTCATGGCTTTGATGACCGACTTCTTAACGATTGTCTGGCAATCTCTGACACTCGCCAGTTTTGATCGTACAGATTTGCCTGTTACATGCATTTTTCCGTTCACGGGAATGATATCTTCCCAAGCAACATTGAACGTTCCCTGAAAAAGTTCATCAAAGTCTGTCGCCTTGAATTCTGCCATTTTTATCAACACTCTGTCTGCTGTTCTAAGCCAGATATTACACCGTGCAATATCTGGCTCTTTGCCCTTAAATATGACTCTGCCGTTTTCTACTATAAGGTCCTCATATCCGAGATTCCTTAATTCCTGTGCTACAACAGACTCCAATCCGAAACTTGAGGTAGCGATCAGCGTGTAATTTGCCATCAGTATTTTATCTTTCTTAAAAACAGACCCCTTGCCGGTGCTGTTGGTCCTGCATTCTCCCGGTCTTTCGAATTTAAAATCTTGATGAATTCTTCTACTGTTATCTTCCCTGATCCTATAAGAACAAGAGTCCCTGTTATGTTTCTTACCATGTATCTGAGAAACCCTTTCGCTTCAGTCACGAAATATATGAGATTTCCTCTCCTTTTTACATTTGCCCTGAATACCTCCCTCACATTGCNNATAAGGGGTGTTCAGTATGCAATATACATACGTTTTTGAACGAGCCGAATATCTTGCATGAAATGTGATGTCTTCTTCTCGAGCATGTTTCACTCTTATATCCCTGGGAAGTATGCTGTTTAAACCCTGTATAAGGCTTCTTAATTCGATTGTCCTTTCTGTATGGAAGTTTATGACCTGTCCCATGGCATGAACACCAGCGTCTGTCCTCCCGCCAGCATAGATTGTAGTTGCATGATTGAGAATTTTCTTGAGGGAATTGTTAAAAATTTCCTGAATTGTGAGAACATCTGGTTGACACTGCCAGCCGTGATAGTTTGTCCCGTCGTACGAAATTGTAAGTACGATATTTCTCATAAAATCCTGATTCCAGCGACTGGTTCCTTATGTGAATGCCAAGAAAGGTATTGGATGACGTGAATCGAGCAACCTGGATTTCCTCGGTTATCAGTTCTCTACTTTGCCGGCTTTTTATCTTCCGGGAGGTTCTTTGTCACCCCATGATCTTCAAGCCTCTTATAGAGTTCCTCAACCTCCTTTTTTAACCCCACATTCTCAGCTTTAAGAAATGCATTTTCTTCCTTCAGCATTTTGATCTCATCTTTAAGGCCTTTCGTTTCCTGACCACAGGAGTTGAGGATTGTCCCCATAAGTAGAAAAATTATTAATAATGATACATATTTCATCACTATTTATTTGCCATGATGTCTCACTCATTGTCAACAGCTTCTTGTTTGTGGTACATTAAATGAAATCGAAACGAATTCCAACTGAGACATCTATTTTGGAGGATTGAATGCACGCATCTGTTGTTACGGTACCCATAGAAGAAGAAATGAAACGGTCATACCTGGATTATGCAATGAGCATAATCGTAGGCCGGGCATTGCCAGATATTCGTGACGGATTAAAACCTGTTCACCGGAGAATCCTTTATGCAATGTACGAACTAAACAACACCCATGACAAGCCATATAAGAAATCTGCAAGAGTTGTCGGTGATGTCATAGGTAAATTTCACCCCCATGGTGATCAGGCTGTTTATGACGCAATTACCCGCATGGTTCAGGAGTTCTCTCTCCGTTACCCGCTTATTGACGGTCAGGGCAATTTTGGTTCTATTGACGGCGATTCTCCGGCAGCTATGCGATACACTGAGGTGAGACTCTCACGGATAGCCGAAGAAATACTAAAAGATATTGAAAAAGAGACTGTATTGTTCAGGGCAAACTACGATGAATCATTAATGGAGCCTGTCGTTTTACCCTCGAGAATACCGAATCTTCTCATTAATGGTTCTGCAGGCATTGCAGTTGGTATGGCAACCAATATCCCACCTCATAACCTTACAGAGATTATAAATGGCATTTCAGCCTATATCGACAATCCTGGTGTAACACTGGATGAACTTATGGAGCACATACCAGGGCCTGATTTTCCAACCCAGGGTATAATTTACGGACGCCAGGGCATCCGGGAGGCCTATGAAACCGGCAGAGGCCATATTGTTCTTCGAGCCAGAGCAAACGTAGAAGTGCGCAAAAAAGATGGCAGAGAAGCGATTGTTATCACTGAGATCCCTTATCAGGTCAATAAAGCAAAGCTCATAGAAAGCATTGTAGAGCTCGTAAATACAAAAAGAATTGAAGGCATCTCAAATATAAAAGATGAATCAAACAGAGAGGGTATTCGGGTAGTCATAGAATTGAAGCGAGGGGAAATGGCCATTCCCATATTAAACAAGCTATATAGACACACCCAGCTTCAGACCACCTTTGGCATAATTTTTCTCACCATAGTGAACAACGAGCCAAGGGTTCTCAACATAAAAAGCATCATAGAAGAATTTGTAAATTTCAGAAAAGAAGTTGTCACAAAACGATCAACCTTTGAGCTGAATAAAGCAAAGGACAGGCTTCATATCTTGGAAGGTTTGAAGAAGGCACTGGAGCATATTGATGAGGTCATTGCCCTTATCAAAAAGGCTCCCAATACTCAGGAGGCACGGGCATCATTGATGGCTCGGTTCGATTTTTCAGAAAAGCAGGCGACGAGTATCCTTGAAATGCGCCTTCAGAGGCTCACTTCCCTGGAAAGAAATAAAATCATTGATGACTTCAATACTACTTCTGCGGAGATTGCCAGACTGGAACAGATACTCGCAGATGAAAAATTACTTCTTGCACTTGTTAAAGAGGAATTGCTCGAGATACAAGACAAGTATGGTAACGACAGGCTTACTGATATTGTAGATGCATTGCCGGATATTACCATCGAGGACATGATAAAAGAAGAAGAGGTCGCTGTTACTGTTACCTATAAAGGGTATATCAAGCGTACCTCACTCGATCAGTATAAAAATCAGTTACGTGGAGGAAAAGGAAAAATCGGAATTGTTGTTAGAGAAGAAGACATTGTAGATCACCTGTATATTGCCTCTACCCATTCCCATCTTTTCTTTTTCACAAATTCCGGCAAGGCTATATCGATTAAGGTGCATGTCATCCCAGAAGCTCCCTTAACGAGTAAAGGAAGAGCTGTTGTTAATCTGATAAATATAGACAAGGATGAGCGCATAACTGCAATATGCCATGTCAAAGAATTTTCAGAGGATAAATATCTATTCTTCGCTACAAAAAAAGGTCTTGTGAAGAGAGTAAACCTCAGTCTCTTTAAACACCTGCGATCGTCGGGCATAAGGGCAATAAGCCTTCCGGAAGATGACAGTCTCATTGGAGTCCTCGAGACTGACGGCCATGCAGAGGTTATTCTTGCAACTAGAAAAGGTATGTCAATCAGGTTTAAAGAGGAAGAAGTCCGACCCATGGGAAGAGTAGCTTATGGAGTCAGGGGTATAAAACTGAAGAAAAATGATGAGGTTGTCTCTGTGGAAATTGTAGAACAGGGATGCAATGTGTTCACTGTTACTGAAAAAGGCTACGGAAAGCGTGCTACATGCACCGGCTACAGGACTCAAGCAAGGGGCGGCAGCGGAGTAATCAATGTCAGGTGCGGTTCTAAAAATGGACAGGTTGTTTGCCTGAAAAAGGTTACAGAAAATGACGAGGTTATCCTTATCACTGACACTGGCAGGACAATACGCTTTGCAACCAAGGATATCCCTCTTCAAAACAGGGGTGGCCTCGGAGTCAAACTGATGGATCTGCAGAATGAAAAAACAATTACCGGTGTAGCGATCATCGGGGAGGATGAAGGCTCGGAAACAGAGAAATCAGAAAATAATCATGGATAAGGCTATAGTCCCCCTTTCGTGGACGTTTACCTATGTGACAAAAGGTAGGGTCAGATGAAAATAGGCATCATTGGCGCAGGAGCTTGGGGTACAGCCTTTGCTATTCATCTTGCGAGACAAGGACACCAGATTCTTTTATGGGTGTATGAACCGGAACTCTTTGATGTTCTTCAAAAGACCAGAGAAAATACTTTCTATCTCCCTTCATTTCTTCTCAACAGTCAGATTGATTTTACCCTGAGCCTGAAGGACTTCGCCAATTTCTCTGACGACGTTGTTGTTGCAATACCTTCATTTGCCTTGAGAAAAACCCTCGAACCAGTATCTCCTTTATTGTCTGGCAAACGTATTCTTGTCCTTACAAAAGGGTTTGAGGAAAATACCTTCATGCGAATGAGCACTGTGATACACGAGGTAACTCAAAGCAGGGTGCCTGTTGCATCATTGTCCGGTCCCTCTTTTGCGAAAGAGGTAGCTCACGGCTTTTTCACATCGGTAGTTATAGCGTCAGACGGGAACGAAGTTTCAAAATATTTTCAGAACATTGTCCATAACCGGAATTTTAGAGTTTATACTAGCGAAGACATCATCGGTCTCGAGGTCGGGGGTGCGATGAAGAATGTAATGGCTATTGGCGCTGGAATAATCGATGGTTTAAAACTTGGAACAAACGCACAAGCAGCATTCGTGACACGAAGCTTAGCCGAGATCAAGCGCCTCGGGAAAGCTATGGGCGCCAAAGAAACGACGTTTATGGGCCTTTCAGGAATAGGAGATCTTATTCTTACATGCTATGGTGGACTCAGTAGAAATCGGGCCTTCGGCATAGAACTGTCTAAAGGAGGTAAACCTGAAGAAATCATTGTGAACCAAAAACAGGTTGTGGAAGGTTATTATACTATTAAAGCTTCTCACAGCCTTTCAAAAAAACTCGACGTTGATATGCCCATTACCAGTGAACTGTACAAGATTGTCTTTGAAGCCAAGAATCTTCAGGATTCAATTGAAGATATCACGTCCCGGGGATTCAAGGATGAAGATGCCTAACCATTCTTTACACTTCCCATTTTTTGTTGCTGACGTGATAAAACAGGAGGTACCCCAAAAGCACAGAACTTAAAGCGAAAGTTGATTTTTTTATGAACCTTGCGATAATCTTGTATAATTCAGATCAAGTTTAGGATCAATAAACATAAGAGGATTCCATGGATAATCGTGCAATTCTTGACCTGCTTCAAGTAAAGAATCAGGATCATATTATTCATCACGTTGACAGATTGCCTCCGAATAAGAAATCAAAATTTTTCCAGAATTGTAATGATCTCGACCTTGATCTCGTTTTCCGACTTCACAATGAATGCTGCGCATCCAAAACCACATTGTCGCTTCGTGGAAATATCAAGGTTCCCCGAATAGTCTCGTTACCAGTAAGGGAAAATGAAAGAAAATCTCACTATGAGTCTAAACTCGTTGGTGAGTCTCTCATCTCCAACGGAAAAGTAGCTGTGCTGGTCGTTGCAGGGGGACAGGGCGTCAGACTTGGCCATAACAGGCCGAAAGGCACATTCCCTGTTTCTCCAATCATGAAAAAAACCCTGTTCCAGCTTCTATCAGAGCAGGTGAGAGCGCTTTCATTCCGTTATAATGCCAAAATACCACTTCTTATAATGACAAGTGTCGAGAACCATGACGATACAGTTCTGTTTTTTGATACACATAATTTTTTTGGCCTCGATCAAAACAGCGTTTATTTTTTCCAACAGGGTATGCTGCCAACCATTACCCCTGAAGGGAAGCTTTTATTAAAGGATGAGACAAGTCTTTTCGTCAATCCTGACGGTCACGGTGGGTCCCTCAGTGCGCTCAACAAATCAGGTCTCCTTGATATGCTCATGGAGCAGGGTTTTTCAGAGCTTTTTTACTGTCAGATCGACAATCCGCTTGTAAGAATAGCTGATCCTGTATTTCTGGGATACCACTCCCAGGCCAATTCGCAGTGTTCTACCAAGGTTGTCAGGAGACAAAGGATTGACGAAAAGGTTGGTGTCTATGTATCCCTTGATGGAAAAGACGCGATCCTCGAGTACAGTGATTTCGGTGGGAAACATATGGAGGCCCTTGACGATAATGGAGAAATCCTATACTGGGCGGGTAATACAGCCATTCACATCATGAACCTCTCTTTTGTAAAGACGCTTAACACACACGGCTTTGCCCTACCCTATCACTGCGCTAATAAAAATGTTGAAATTCTTGATTCAAAGGGAACCCGCAAAAATGTTGATGCCTGGAAGTTTGAAACATTTGTCTTCGATGCAATTCCTTTTGCTGAAAGAACGTGTTGCATGGAGGTTGACCGCTCTGAGGAGTTTTCGCCGGTAAAAAATAAATCGGGTCCTGACTCACCATCAACCGCTCACGAATCAATGGTAAAACTTCATAAACGATGGCTGCATGATGCAGGAATAATAGTTCCTCATGAAAGGCTGGTAGAAATCAGCCCACTCTTTTCTCTTGACCGGGAAGAACTCATAAGCAAGCTAAAGGGAACAAATATGCAGGTAGAAAGTGATCTATATCTTGCGTAATTACCAGTTCTTGTCATGCTATATCAGCAACACTCACCGGGTCTTCCCATTTCATATCAGCACGTTCTTTTATCTGATCAAGTTCCCTGTTCGACAGTTTTGGAAGAACTTGCTCGGCAGCTTTCTTCGCCCTGCTCATGATGTATCCATCCCTGACAAGATTACCCAATCTAAACTCAGGGATTCCAGATTGTTTTAAACCGAACATCTCTCCTGGGCCTCTCAATCGCATATCCTCCTCTGAAATTTGAAATCCATCTGTTGTTTTCTCCATTACTTTGAGTCTTCTCTTGGCAACTGGTGTCAGTTTTTCTGAGGCTATGAGAAAACATTTTGATGACTTGGAGCCTCTCCCTATTCTTCCCCGAAGTTGGTGAAGCTGCGACAACCCAAACCTCTCTGCATGTTCAATAACCATGATCGTTGCATTCGGAATGTCTATCCCTACTTCAATTACTGTTGTACATACCAGTATATCAATCTGTTTTTTTTTAAAAAGTAACATTACCCTTTCTTTTTCGTCTGGTTTCATCCTTCCATGAAGAAGACCGACTATGTGGTTGGGGAAAACTGTTTTCTGCAGCAGTTCAGCCATGTTTGTGGCATTCAGGAGATCTATTTTCTGGGATTCTTCAACAAGCGGATAAACGATAAATGCCTGCCCCCCATTCTTCAACTCCTCCTCTACCTGCTGAAATGCAATGTGGTTTTCCCTGTTAAAAAAGACCCTTGTCATTATCTTCTGTCGCCCTACAGGCATTTCATCAATAATCGAAACATCAAGATCACCATAAACAACCATGGAAAGAGTCCTGGGGATAGGAGTAGCTGTCATCACAAGCGTGTCAGGAAACAGACCTTTCTCTTTTAATATTTTTCTCTGCATCACGCCGAATCTGTGTTGTTCGTCAATAACCACCAGACCAAGACTTTTAAATTCAATATCATCCTGCAAAAGCGCATGGGTTCCCACAACCACGTTGGTGCTACCTCTTTTAATAGAATCAATAATGTCCATGCGTTCTTTACCCATATTGCCTCGCAGGTATGTAACAGTTAGTCCCATATCATCAAAAAACCTATGTATTGCAAAATACTGCTGCTCCGCGAGTATTTCTGTGGGGGCCATGAACGCAACCTGATATCCGCTGCCAATGGCGATACATGCAGCCGCTATGGCACATATTGTTTTTCCTGATCCTACATCCCCTTGAAGTAGCCTGTTCATAGGAGATTCGCTTCCCATATCTTTCTCTATTTCTTCAATTACTCTGCGCTGTGCGTTGGTAAGTTTAAATGGCAGCCCCTTCTCAAAGAACATTCTGTAATCACCCTTGTTGATAAAGGCTATGCCCTTCTTGTTTTTTGCGGATTGTCTCTTTATCTGCAATGAAATCTGGAAAAGCAGATACTCTTCGAAGATTAACCGATCTATGTATTTCTGACGTGATGCTTCGTCAACTATCGTCTCATCCGGAAAGTGAATCTTAATCAGCATATCTTTGAACCGTGGAACTCCTAATAAATCTTCTAGTCCTGAAGGTATAATGCTGCACAAAGAATCTGCATATTGAACAAAAGCCTGGTTGATTATATTTCTCAGAGTTCCCTGCTTCAAACCGGATATTTCCGGATATACAGGAATGATTCCCTGATGCTCTTCTCGTTTAGCCTCACTCGCAAGAAGAACGGCTTCAGGATGAACCATCTGCAGATTCTTTCCAAACTTCGTAACCCTACCTGATAGCAAGACGGTGTTGTCTTTGATGCAAAGCTCTTTTAAATACGGGAGTACCACATTGAACCATCTGAGAGTCAGTGACCCTGTACTGTCCTGAGCAGTTGCTTCAAAAGCCCGTCTTCTTGCCTTTGGAAAATAAACAGAGCGCGAGCTTGTCACCTTTGCAATTATCAGCACAGTTTCACCTTCGGTTATCTCGTTTATATTTTTTATGCTTCTTTTATCCACATACCTGTTTGGTAGAAAATAGAAAAGGTCTTCAACAGTATTCAGGCCTTTTTTATTGAGCAGTGCAGCAATCTTTGGACCAACACCTTTTATATATCTTATCTGTTTTTTTGTTATGTCATTTTCCTTTTCCATGGAGACTTTTTATATTACAATATTATAATTGGAAAGATAATCACTAACAGCGCATTAATTACTTTTTTGCTCTTTTTACAGGAAAACTTGGATCATGCAAAAAATATTAAGAAAACCAGAGATAATATTTCGAACTGTACGGTGTTTAAGGATTTTTTAACTCAAAGGAAGCATCAAACATAATATGTCTCTGCCTTCACATCTTACATTACTGATCCAGAAAAGTGCCGGTACAGTTGAGTGCCCATGGGGTGGCAGTTGCAATTGAAACCTATATGAACTTTTCTTTTGATTGCCTGTTTTGTGATGCCTGTTTCTCTGGCAGTTGTTTGCTAAAGCTTCAATGTGATATGTTGCCACACATGGTAAAGCACATGTAAAAAGCCTGGTATACTGGTGGAGAGCCTAAATCGATAAAGAATTTAAAATATTTTACAAGGGAGATTGATCAACTATGGTGGAGAAAGACAAGCTTTTAATGATCCTCAAGGATTTATCGTATGAAGAAGGCGATTTTACCCTTGTGAGCGGCAAAAAAAGCACCTATTACATCGATGCCAAAGAAACCACGCTAAATCCTGAGGGGATGTTTCTCATTGGCAAATTAATGTACCAAATGGCAAAAGAAATACCAGGTATTGAGGCAGTTGGCGGAGTCAGCATAGGTGGAGATCCGCTCGTTTGCGCTGTAGTACTGGAATCGTATAATAAAAAAGATAATCTTGCAGGATTTCTTATCAGAAAAGAACCTAAGGGCCATGGTACCAACAGATGGGTCGAGGGTGGTAAAAACCTTAAGAAAGGAATGAGTGTTGTTATTCTTGAAGATGTCATCACAACTGGAGGTTCTTCCCTGAGGGCAATAGAGGTAACCGAGAAAGAAGGATACAACGTTAAAGGGATAGTTGCCATCCTTGATCGGTTAGAAGGCGGTAAAGAAGCAATCGAATCAAAAGGATATCTATTTAGGTCAATATTCACATTGAAGGATTTACGATAAATATATTGATTTAATAAATTTTATACGGATTCTGTTGCCTTTGATAGGGTTGAAAACAAGTGGGTAAGTACTTCATCCCTACCATATCCATTCTTTGATGAAAATACGAAAACATCATCTGTGCAAAACTCTTTCTTTAGCGTATCCCTTTTACTCAAACCGTAACTGCGTCTCTCCTTGTCACATTTGGTAAGAATAAGACAAAATGGAAGCCGACTGTATTCTATCCATTCAAGAACTGTCTTATCGAGGATGTCAGGATCTCTCCTTATGTCAAAAGCCCAAGCAAACCCTTGTATTGATGAATTTTCTGTTATATAGGTGTCAATCATTGACTCCCAGCCAAGATAGGTGGATCGTGCAACCTTCGAGTAGCCAAAACCGGGGAAATCTGAAAAAATGGTCCATTTTCTCAATCCCCTGAACTCATAACCTACCCTGTAAAGATTAATCGCCTTTGTTGCGCCCGGGGTTGAGCTTGTTCTCGCAATTTTTCTCATAGCAAGCCTGTTGATGAGGGACGATTTTCCCACGTTCGATCGTCCGATAAAACAGATTTCAGGTATACCCCTGAATTCTCTCTTTTCAGGCTTAACGACTGTTGTCAGATATTCAGCTGTCAGTATTTTCATACCTTGAGGAGTTGCTTCAAACGTTCCATATCTTCTAATGCTTCTTTAATTTTGTCCTGATTGCGAAGAAGAAAAGAAGGATGATAAGTGGGCAGGAGAATCATTCCCCTGTAATCCTTTAAGATACCGCGCACTCTGGTGATTCTCTCGTCAACATTCATCAGGGTATTATAGGCATGTCTTCCAAGAGTACAGATTATTTTCGGTTTTATGAGGTCAATTTGAGTTAACAGATAATTCTTACAAAGAGCAATTTCAGATCCTTCAGGATCTCTATTATTAGGTGGCCTGCATTTCAGGATGTTGCAAATATATACGCTTTCACGTCTTTGACCTGCCTGTTCAATTAACTGGTCAAGGAGTTTCCCTGCCCTGCCAACAAAAGGCTTTCCCTGGATATCTTCCTCCTCTCCTGGGGCTTCACCAACAAATACAACCCTTGCTCTATTATCCCCTTCGCCAAAGACTACATTCCGTCTTGTCGAAGCCAGGTTGCATCTTCGGCAGCCCCTGACAGCCCTCTGTAATGCTGAAAGGGTCATTGTATCTTTTTTGTTTACCACATACGATTCAATTCCCATTCCCTTGAGTGCTAACAGAAAACCTCTGACAGTTCGATCTGTAACTGGAAATTTCATAACAAATATTCTTTTCGAAAAGCACCCGGTATCTTTTCTATATTCTTGACGCTTTCGAAAACATATGCTGCTTGCATCATGAGTGCTTCGTCCAGTGGCCTCCCAATGATCTGTAGCCCAATGGGCAAACTATTATCATCAAATCCGCAGGGGAGAGATAGTGCGGGTAAGCCGGCAAGGCTGCTTGGTATAGTAAACATATCTGAGAGATACATGGTCAAAGGATCCTCTGTCTTTTCCCCTATTCTGAAGGCAGTTGTTGGCGATACAGGTGTTATAAGTATGTCGCAACTTTTGAAAGCTTCATCAAAATCTCTCCTGATTAACGTTCTCACCTTCCCCGCCTTCCGGTAATATGCATCGTAGTAACCAGATGACAAAACAAAGGTACCCAGAATAATGCGCCGCTTTACCTCTTTTCCAAAGCCTTTCAGCCGTGTCTTTTTGTACATATCGGCAATATCCTTGCCTTCAGTCCTCAAACCATACTTTACACCATCATATCTAGCCAGATTTGAAGATGCTTCGGCAGTACCAATAACACAATATGTTGCAACAGCGTATTCCGTATGGGGTAAAGAAATATCGATGAGGATGGCTCCCTGCTTTTCAAATATCGATAAGGATTCCTCCATTGCTTTTTTGACATGAGAATCCATTCCATCAATATAGTATTCTTTAGGAATGCCTATTCTAAGCCCTGCAATATCTTTACCCAAATTCTCTGTATAATTAGGTACCGGTTGGGGAATTGATGTCGAATCCATGGAATCAAAACCAGCTATTTCATTCATTACAATTGCACAATCAGAAACATTTCTTGTCAAAGGACCAACCTGATCAAGGGAAGAAGCAAATGCAATCAGTCCATAACGGGAAACCCTCCCATAGGTTGGTTTCATACCAACAACCCCACAAAGGCCTGCAGGCTGTCTGATCGAACCTCCTGTGTCCGTGCCCAGGGCAGCAGCACAAAGCCCGGCAGCTACGGCAGCTGCCGGGCCGCCGCTTGAACCGCCTGGTATTCGAGTTAAATCCCATGGATTTTTTGTTATATGAAATGACGAGTTCTCAGTAGAGGATCCCATAGCAAACTCATCCATGTTAAGTTTTCCAAGGTGCACAAACGATGCATCCTTAAGCTTTTTTATTACTGTTGCATCGTAAGGCGGCATAAAACCCTTTAAAATCTGGGACGCACAGGTAGTTTCAATACCTTTGGTACAAAAAATATCTTTAATACCAAATGGTATGCCCAAAAGGGGGCCATCCTCTCCCTGTTCCATTTTACGATCGGCGATGCGGGCCATTTCGAGCGCCTTATCCTCAGTGACATTAAGGTATGCCATTACATCATTGTCATATCGCTCTATCCTTTTCAGATAAAAAGATGCCAATTCCACAGCAGTGATCTCTCTTTTTTTTAAGAGGGCTCTCATCTCTGATATTGTCATATCGAGAAGATTTTCCACACTGTCCTCCTCACAATTCTACGACAGCTTAGAGTACAAGCTTGACCTCTTCACTCTTAAGCCCTATGCATTATCGCTGGATCATTACCCTTCAAGTTCAATGATCGGGGGTACTTTAAAAAAATTTCCCTTCCGCTCTGGAGCG